>ERZ1026901.104-NODE-104-length-74738-cov-129.808711_pt1 | contig 74738 bp, 45 predicted proteins | sample MGYA00380179_ERZ1026901 | MGnify/ENA primary metagenome ERZ1026901 (study PRJEB33269, sample SAMEA4719815) | human gut metagenome | biome: human-associated habitat; feature: organic feature; material: feces | place: Cameroon | collected 2013-10 ... | reverse complement strand
TAGAACGGAGGTTTCCTAAACCTTTGATCCGGGTTCGATTCCCGGTGGGAGTACATAAAACAATTCAAAATCTTTTAACATTCACATTCAAGTAAACTCTATGAGAAAAGCGATTTCACTTGCCTTGCTGCTTATGGTAGCAATGTTCTGCAATGCGCAGATGGCAAACCCCGTGAAGTTTACCTCGCAGCTCAAGACAGGCAATACTGCTGAGGGCGAGATTATCTTCTCTGGTAAAATCGAGAAGGGATGGCACGTCTATTCTACCAACCTTGGTAGCGACGGCCCCGTCGAGGCGTCATTCCATGTCGACAAAAAAGACGGTATCGAGCTGGTCGGAAAACTTACACCGCGCGGTCGTGAGATTTCTGAGATGGACCCTATGTTCGGAATGAAGCTCCGTTACTTCGAGCACAGCGTCCAGTTTGTCCAGAAAGTGAAATTCACTAAGCCGACATATTCCATCAAGTGCTACCTCGAGTTCGGCGCTTGCAACGAGGAGATGTGTATGCCTCCCACAACCGTAGAGCTGCACAAGCAGGGCAAGGCTCCCGCTACTGACGCTGCTGCAGCTGCCGAAGAAGCTAAGGAAGAGGCTCAAGGGCTGACCGCCGACACTGTAAAGGCTGATACGGCAGTCGCTGGTGACAGCGCAGCTGCCCCCGCAGTTCTCGACGAAGCAGAAGCCCAGAAGCTCTGGACACCGGTTATCTCAGAGCTTGCCAAGTATGACAAGCCCGTGAGCAACTCACTCCTCTACATCTTCCTCGCAGGTATCGTAGGCGGATTCCTCGCACTCTTCACACCGTGCGTATGGCCTATCATCCCGATGACAGTGAGCTTCTTCCTCAAGCGTAACAAGGAACGTAAGAAGGCCATCCGTGAGGCTATCACCTACGGCGTGAGCATCGTGGTTATCTACGTGGCTCTCGGTCTGATTGTGTCGATGTTGTTCGGAGCCAGCGCTCTTAACGCCCTCTCCACCAACGCCATCTTCAACATCCTCTTCTGCCTCTTGCTCGTAGTGTTCGCAGCTTCCTTCTTCGGAGCTTTCGAGATTACGCTGCCGGCATCTTGGACCAATAAGATTGACGCCAAGTCAGAACAGACAAGCGGCATCCTCAGCATCTTCCTCATGGCGTTCACCCTTTCGCTCGTGAGCTTCTCATGCACCGGTCCTATCATCGGCTTCCTGCTCGTGGCAGTATCGTCAGAAGGCAGCATCGTAGCTCCGACCATCGGTATGCTCGGCTTCGCCATCGCTTTGGCTGTGCCCTTCGCTCTCTTCGCAATGTTCCCCACACTGCTCAAGTCAGCACCTAAGTCAGGTGGCTGGATGAACGTGCTGAAGGTGGTTCTCGGCTTCATCGAGCTTGCTTTCGCGCTGAAGTTCCTCTCTGTAGCCGACCTCGCTTACGGCTGGCACATCCTCGACCGTGAGGCGTTCCTCGCACTCTGGATTGGCATCTTCTCTCTGCTGGGCCTCTACCTCCTCGGTATGTTCAACTTCCCGCACGATGATGAAGGCCGCCGCACCAACGTGCCGCAGTTCTTCCTCGCTCTCGCTTCGCTGTCATTCGCCTTCTATATGATTCCTGGTCTGTGGGGTGCACCTCTTAAGGCAGTCTCTGCTTTCGCACCGCCAATGAACACTCAGGACTTCAATCTCTACAAGAACGAGGTTCATCCGCGCTTCAAAGACTATGAGGCAGGTATGGCAGCAGCTCGTCTTGAGGGCAAGCCGGTTATGGTTGACTTCACTGGTTTCGGCTGTGTCAACTGCCGTAAGATGGAGGCAGCCGTATGGACAGACGCCAAGGTGGCTGACCTGCTCAACCAGAAGTACGTGCTCATCTCGCTCTACGTGGACGACAAGACTCCGCTGCCGCAGCAGATGGAGGTGACAGACACCGACGGTTCAAAGCGTACACTCCGCACCGTAGGCGACAAGTGGAGCTATCTCCAGCGCCACAAGTTCGGTTCTAACACCCAGCCGATGTACATCCTCCTCGACAACGAGGGCATGCCGCTCACCGGCAGCCGCTCATACGACGAGAACATCTCTGAATATATCGACTTCCTCAATGCCGGTCTTGACAAGTACGGCGAGTCGAAGTAAATAGTATGACATATCATAACTAAGAATAACGCAGGGACTATCCCCGTATTGCAGCACGCAATGCAGGGAAGTCCCTGTTTTCGTATGCTCACCGGCAGGCGGGCAGACAAGATACAAGTAGACAAGGAGATTTGTTTATACTCGATATTGAAAAAGCAGGATAATTCTTGCTTGTCATTATTTTATTTAATAAATTTGCAGTCAAAACTAACCATAAAACAACATATACTGTAATGCTTGACAACAACATTCGTGAACAGATAATCAGCCTCATCAACCGTGAGGTAGTGCCGGCTGTCGGTTGTACAGAACCAATGTGCGTGTCGCTCTGCGTGGCACGTGCCACAGAACTCCTGGGATGCCGCCCGGAGAAGATAGAGGCACATCTGTCGGCAAACATCCTTAAGAACGCAATGGGCGTGGGAATCCCCGGTACGGGAATGATTGGTCTGCCCATCGCCATCGCCCTTGGTGCCATCGTAGGCAAGTCAGAGTATGGTCTTGAGGTAATCAAGGACCTCACTCCCGCCACTCTTGAGGAAGGAAAGGCATACGTGGCAGCCAACGAACACATCGACATCTGCCTGAAGCAGGGCATCACCGAGAAGCTCTACGTGGAGATACACTGCAAGGCTGGCGGTCATGAGGCCATTGCCGTCATCGCCACCGACCACACACGCTTCGTGTATGAGGAGAAGGACGGTGAGGTATTGATGGACAATCGCAAGCCCGCTGGCGCCGTAGCTGCCAACAACGACATCCGTCTCAACATGCGCCTGGTGTATGATTTCGCCACCACCACACCCTTGGACGAAATCCGATTTATCCTCAAGACTCGCGAATACAACTTCCGCATTGCAGAAGAATCGAAGAAAGCCAACTACGGACATTGCCTCGGCAAGACCATTGACCGTCCTCTCAGCCACGGCATCTTCGGCAATTCCATCTTCTCACACATCATCTCCAAGACTGCATCGGCTTGCGACGCACGTATGGGAGGTGCCATGATTCCGGTTATGAGCAATTCAGGCTCGGGCAATCAGGGCATCTGCGCCACTAATCCCGTGGCTGTATACGCTGACGAGAACGAGAATACTGAGGAAGAACAGATCCGCGCTCTCATCCTGAGTCACCTCACCGCCATCTATATCAAGCAGAACCTCGGCAAGCTCTCAGCCCTCTGCGGTTGCGTAGTGGCAAGTATAGGTTCAAGCTGTGGCATCACCTACCTCATGGGTGGCGACTACCAGCGTATCTGTTCTGCTGTGAAGAACATGATTGCCAACATCACCGGCATGATCTGCGACGGTGCGAAGCCCAGCTGCGCCCTCAAGATTTCGTCAGGCGTTTCCACCGCTCTCCTCTCTGCCCTCCTTTCAATGGAAGGCAAGTGCGTGTCGTCTGTGGAAGGCATCATCGACGACGACGTAGACCGTTCCATCCGCAATCTCACCAGCATCGGTGCCGAAGCAATGAACCGCACCGACGAAATGGTGCTGGACATCATGACGCATAAGGGCTGCTAATCGGCTGCTTATATAGGCAGGGCTTTGACAAAAACCTTTCTCCACAATCCGCTTATGGGCGCAAATCCTATCGGATTTAAATAAAAGGCTTTACATTGGGTCTTACGAGAACCACAGTTCTCGACAACCTAATGTAAAGCCTTTTATTTGTGCACAGCACGCACCCATAATCGGAAAAACATATAAAAACACAAGGTAGCGGACGGCATGTCGTCCGAATTAGGAATTTTGAGTTTTGAATTAGGAGTTGTTCTTTCCTTGCAAAAAGGTTAAAAAGAATGCAAAAATCAGATCTTCTTCAAGCTAATTGATGGATTTTGAAAAGAAATGAGTATTTTTGCGTTTATAAATATAAGTAGAATATAATATAAAACTATATTATCCGTCTAACTTATATTATAGTATAAATTAAAATAACGAATTATGATTGATTATTACGAGTATTCTATACCGGAATTGGTAAAACTTCTTGGTGCAAGATTCAAGGATTACCGTCTGCGTAGCAATATGACGCAGAAAGAGGTATCTGAACAATCGGGTATTACAATCACTACCATTCATAAGTTTGAGAATGGTACATCGGGCAATGTGTCGCTCGGCACCTTCCTTTTGCTGCTGAAGGCAATCGGTCATATAGATGCACTTGACGAACTGATGCCGGATTTACCGCCATCTGCATACCTTGTGAAGGAAGAAAAGAAAGTTCAACGAATTAGACATAAGAAGTCATGATAGCAAGTTCTTTGAAAATAAAGCTTTGGGACAAGGAAATCGGTCGCTTGTCCTGGGATGCAAGGAGAGGTGTTTCTTTTTTCGAGTATAATCCAGCTTTCCTTGGCGGAAGACTTGATCCGTTCCCACTTGTGGCTTCTGTCAAGTCACCTGCCAGCCGACGTCCTATCATGGGTGACAGGGAAACTAAGCTTTACCGCAAACTGCCTCCTTTTCTTGCCGACTCTTTGCCTGACGCTTGGGGTAACCAGGTGTTCGAGTGTTGGCGCATACAGAATGGCATTCGCAATCAAGAGATTACCCCGCTTGAAATTCTGTCGTTTATAGGTAAGCGAGGTATGGGTGCTTTGGAGTTTATACCCGAATCATCTGGCATCAGAAAGTCGGAAGAACTGAATATGAAGGCATTGACAGATCTGGCCCAGAGAATATTCGTTGAGCGTGAGAATGTAAGACTGATGCCTGACGAATCGCTGACCATGCAGTCGTTGATAGCTGTCGGAACATCGGCAGGTGGTCGCCAACCTAAGGCAATCATAGCGATAAATCCAGAAACGGGAGAAATCAGAAGCGGACAGATTGCCGGTCACAAGGGCTTTGATTATTGCATACTAAAGTTTGGCGATGCTGAACGCTCGTCAGCCGAATTGGAAATGGCTTACTATAAAATGGCCATGGCTGCAGGTATAAACATGATGCCTTGCAAGATTATAGAGGTGGAAGCTCAGAAGCATTTCATTACACATCGTTTTGATCGTGATGAAGAACGCAAATTGCACATGCAGACGTTGGCAGCTCTATATCCTGATGCCGACAGCTATGAAAAGTTGCTGATGGTTTGTCGCAAGATGCGCCTGCCGGAAAGTACCCAGGAAGAAGTCTTTCGCAGAATGGTATTCAATATTCTTGCCAACAATACGGATGATCACAACAAGAACTTCTCGTTCCTGATGGATGAAAGCGGTCAATGGCAACTTTCTCCTGCATACGACATGACTTACATCTTCAATGTCGGTGGTTTCCTTCCTGAGAAGATGCATTGTCTGATGATGCAGGGAAAACTTCAAGGTCAGACTCTTGAAGATGCTTTGACTCTTGGCAAGGATAACGGTATCAGAAAGGCAGAAACCATCATAGAAGAGATTGCTTCTGCCATTCGCCAATTCAGACACTTTGCAGAAGAATGTGAAGTTAGTCAGCGTTGGATAGGTGCTGTTGAAACCACCCTTAACAATCATCTGGCAGAGTGGGGATTGTTAGAACAAAGAAAGAATGTTTCGTTCAGAATTGGTGATACTATTTTTGAAAATGTGCGTGTGGAAAAGGCGTACAAAGGTAACTATCACCTTTTATGTGAAGTTGAAGGAAAAGAACGCAAATTCGTGATTACCAACAAGAAAGAAGAATATACATTGATTGATAAGGTAGGTATTGATAATTTAACTGACAAACAGTTATTTTCGTTGGTCGAAACCTTCTTTGTAAGGTAACAGACTTCGGATTTTTTATAATACCTTAAATTAGCAGACAAAGTCTTTCCGTATATTCTTTAGGTTTTTATCGTGCGCACACGCATGTCTGCACGATAAGAATCCAAAGATGTTCAAATTAGGACACAACGCCCCTTTCCCCATTGGGGATTGAAATTCAAAAGCCTCGAAAAGAATGGATCTATCCAAAAGAAAGTTTGTCATACGGCATGCCTGTATACAGATTCAGCCACCATCTTCTTGCTGTCCTTGTCCATTTGGCGCATACGGTGGTAAAGTGGAAGACAAACTTCTTAATCCTTGACGTAGGAGACAAGCTGGTGAACACAGATGACACGGCTCTTATGAAATACGAGAAGAAATTCATGCAGAAGGCTGTCTGTATCATGTACACGGTGTTCTCTTTCAAGAAGGAGCATGGCAGATGCTTCCATCCGAAGTCATTGTTGAGACGGTCGAAGTCGCGTTCTCTCGCCCCACGCTTGTTGTACGTTTCGATAATGCTCTTCTCTTCACTCTCCCAGTCATTGGTTATGATGCAGCGGTAGGTGTACCTGTCACCGAAAAGGTCAGGTGTGCAGTCCTTTTCCTTTGTCCGCTGCACTACAATGCGGTAATGGGAATCCTCCATGAACTGTGTTGACATGAACGAGGTCACTTCCGTTTCCTGCGAGCCATCTCCACACGCTTCCATTCACGTATATCCTGTATGCGGCTGTACATTGCCGCACTGTGTAGGGCCCGTATGTAGAACAAGCGGCAGTTGCCGTCAACGGTCCTTATGACATCTTCCGAATAGGAACCACAATCGGTACGGAAGGTGCCTATGTGCAAGCCGTATGAATGAAGCAGCTTGAAAGCCCTTGATAGCGTGTCTGCCTGGTGGAATTTGACGGGTGTATTGCCGTCACGGTTTTCGATGTACGCAATGATGCCGTCTATTGAGACGACGCCAGGGAAATAGCCGTAAGCTTGCTTGTACGAGTACTTCGCATCGGCTTTTTCCGTCTTGACGAAAACATGGTCGAAATCCACGTTGACTGTCTGGCCGGATTTGAACAGTCACATCTTCATGTTGAGTTTCATCAGAAGGTCATTGAGTCTTGGGTTGGTGTTGAATCTGAACACATTGCCTGACGAAGACTTGTATTTCAGGTCTTCATGGGAGAGTTCCTTTATGGCACGCCCGATTGTGTGGCTCGTTGGTATTCGGACTTCAGGCGATTCTCGCAGGTGGCACTCGCTTCTGTTGACATCTTCCACGCAGTCGCCGCCACAGAGGAACACGTCAGACATGGCAGACATTATCTCGTCCCACTGGTAGCCGTTGTAGGTAGAGCTGCGAACGCCAAGAGTGCCGTTGATGACTTTGTCAAGTGAAAGTGCATAAAAAGCCTTGCTTGCGTAATAAAGTCCTCCGAAAGGAGTGATTTTCTCAGATTTTATGTTTACCTTTGCCATATGTCAGATATTCTTTATTTGAGTTTTAAGCAGCACTAAGGTAAGTGAATTTTCTGACATATGCAAGCATTGGATAATTTATTGTTATCCAATGGCTTGCTTTCTTGTAAAATTACAAGTCTGCTAATTTAAGGTGTTAAAAAAGGAAACAATGAAAAAGATTTTATTTACGCTTCTTATTTTCTTACTGACGGCAGAAGCCTTCTCGCAGTCTGTGACCGACCTTGAACGTGATCCAAGTTTCAAAGGTATAACTATTGGTGCACCCATAAGTAAGTATAGCGATATTTTGTCGTTCAGCCATACTTCACAGGGGAAAAATGTCTATCGTGTTAGTCAAAGTAGCTACTTGTCCATCTTCAATATTAGGATGCAAGATATGATTGTCGTTGAACGAGATGGAAAAGTCTATGCAATCCAGTTAACCAAGACTTATCCATCAGACAGCGATGGCGCGTGTGTATTCAATGCCAATGAATTGTTATCATGGTATTCGAGTCTAAGGTCAAAATATGGAAATAACAGTTTCAGCTTAGATGACATGTCTGGAACACCATCGGTGTGCGGTATGAGATGGAAAGCCAATACGGTAGTATTGGATATCGTCTATTTGTTCTACGGAACATTTGAGGATGAAAAGCCGAAGCTCCAATACTATCTATACCAAAGAGAAGATGACTATTAAGAAGTTTATTCTATCGCTTCAAATTGCATCTATATGCACATTCTGTTTCGGGCAAAAGGTCATTTCGCTTACGAAACAGAATGGCGTATATACCGTTCCATGTTCAATTAATGGGATCAAACGCTCTCTAGTGTTTGATACAGGAGCTTCAACGGTTACCATTTCAATGCAATTTGCAGAATTGCTATACCGTTCTGGCAAACTCTCTGATTCTGAAATTAAGGGATATGGGAAAAGTCAAACCGCAAGTGGTCATATTGTTGACAACATGGCTATTGTCTTGAGAGATATTGAGATTTCTGGGTTACACTTAAAGAACGTTGATGCTGTTGTGATTGAGGGGCAGAATGTCCCATTGCTATTGGGGTTATCGGCTATACAGAAACTTGGCAAGGTGACATTGCAGGGGAACAAATTGATAATAGATAGTTCAATTTTGCCCTACTCCCAATTGGCAGGAATACGGTCTCAAATAGAATCATTTATCGAAAATGGAGAATACAGCGCAGCCATAGCATCATTGAAAAGAATCGAAAATCAAGATGCTATGGAAGAAAGAGAAGTGTTCAATTTTGCGCAATGCTACTGCTATTCAAAGGACTATAACAAAGCTCTCATATATTGCCAGCAGTGGATGGGAACATATAAGGAAACGATGCCCTCACACGAACCAGACATTTGCTATTTCATGGGATTATCCTATATGGGGCTTAAAAGTCATTATGATGCAGATACATGGTTTGCAAAAGCGATTCGCTTGATAAGTACAGATGCTGTGGAGCGAACAAGCAGAGAAGACGCTAACACTTTATCCTATTATTACAACCAAAAAGCTGTCAACTATTTAGAAGGAAATGCTTATGAGAATAGTGTGGAAGCATTTGACATAGCTACACAATACCGCATGAGGTATCTAGGAGCAACAGCCGAAGACCTCTGTGCAGGGAGAATAAAAGATGAACGCATAGGAATCTGGTTGAATTCTATTAGTACAATGCAAGCAGTGTACCTTCATAATGATGCAAAATCTGAGCGATATGCCATTCTTGCTGCTTTATGTGGAAATCAAGAAGCTATCGAATTCTGCGAGCATTTCAAACTAGATTACAGTCCGCGTATTAAATGAAAAATATAAAAAGGTGGTTATTGTGGCGGTGTTCACCTCTTCCCATTTCGAACAGAGAAGTTAAGCCCGCTTACGCCAATGGTACTGCAATGCAATGTGGGAGAGTAGGAAACTGCCTATTAAAGACAACTTTATTATTAATGACCTCAAATCCGCAACTATGCCCTTCAATATCCTTCTTGCGTGTACACGTCCTCTCATTATTGAGTTATCAGATAAATTGAGGCTGAAATACCCACTTCTGCCTACAATATCCCCTTGCCCCACAATGCGACTTGAGACAATACGCAGTATCATGCCCATAAGTTGTAGGCGTTATCCAAAATCAGTCTGGAATACATTTGCGTAAGCATTATTACAGGTGTAGATATTCAACACATACCGCCTTGATGTCCTAATCCACTTGGCTGGTACAGAAATAAACTTGAAGACAAACGCTTTTATGCGACTTGTTGCATTGAGTCCGAATCTCTTTACGTCAAGTCTTTGGACAATGACCTTGTAGAAGTTACGGATAAGTGCTGTAAGAAGAAGGAACACAGTGTTCTCCGCCATGAAGGATTTGGACAATCTGTTCCACCCGAAACCATTGTTCATATCATCGAAGATACGTTCCTTTCCTCCACGAAGGTTATAGAACTCGACAATTTCTCTAGCGGAAGATTCATAGTCGTTAGTCAGGATACAACGGTATGTGTATTCTCCTTCCCAAAGATCCAGCACACCATCCTTCCGTTTCTGTCTTTGAATCACAAGACTGTATGCTTTACCCTTCCACTTCTCAACAAGGATAGAGTTCAATTCAAACTCAATGCCATTGATTTCCTCAGTCTTCCAACCTCTGAGAGCAAATATGTCATTGTATAGCGAACTGCAGCGGTTTGCGCGGATATAAAAGGACTTGCAGTGTTTCTCTTTTTCCTCCACGATATCCTCGGAACATGATCCGCAATCAGCTCTGAAACGATTGATAGTGAGTCCATTCTGTTCAAATCTCTCAAAGAACCTCTTCAACGTGTCCTTCTGATGAAAACGAACATTTGTGTTGTCATCGCTGTTCTCAATGCCAACGATCAAGTCGCCAATAACCGCCACGCCTGGGCGATAACCCAAGAACTTCTTGTATGTAGGCTTTGCATCATACTTCTCAGTCTCTATGAACTGATGGTCGAAATCAACATCATACATCTCACCCTCTTTCAGTTGGCCAGATGCAAACATACAATTGAGCAGTAAAGTATTGAGAGTGTCAGCCGTATTGAAATCGTAGTTCTTACCCGTATCTGATGTGTATGAGATGTTTTCTTGCGTCAGTTCCTTTATTGCTCTGAGGATAGTATCAGAACTACAAGTGCGAAGTGTCGGATGGAGCGAGAGATGGTTCATCAAATGAGTAGTGACATCCTCAACACATGAGCCGCCACAGAAGTAGACACTCATGAGAGAACGGATGATTTCGCTGTACTGATAACCGAACGATCTACACCTTAGACCGAGGGTCGAGTCGATTACAGATGACAATATGGAGTTAAATTGCTCCATGATTGAAAATATTCCTCCAAAAGGAGTGAGTTCCTCAGATTTAATTTGTGAGTCCACTTTAAAAAGTCAGCAGAGCCGACCTTGTTAATATTACGTTAGTTTAACACTATATTGCTCTTTGGTAACTATTCAGCGTTAAAAAACCAAAATCTTATTTATTCTCTTAAACTGTCATATCCTATGCTCCGTCTATAGATGTATGGATATGAAACGTCTTTTAATGTCATGCCTTACCTGCACAGTTGTGGTGGCAGGATGGGCTCAAGGTTCGGTACGTGGAAAGGTGCTTGACAAGCAGACCTCCGAACCGCTTGGATTCGTAAATGTGAAGGTTACGCTCTCTGACAACGACAAATTTGTCGCTGGCGGAACCACCGATATAAACGGCAACTTTAATATCAGCGGTCTTGACGACGGCTCTTACAATGTCACGCTGTCCTACATAGGATATCGTGAGGTGAAGCGTACGTTCACCGTCGGTGCCCAGAAGCGCGACGTCCACTATAACATTCTCTATCTCGCGCAGGACGCCAAGATGCTCCAGGGCGTCACCGTAACCGGACAAAAGGCGACGATGAAGCTGGAGGTGGACCGCAAGACTTTCGACGTGTCGCAGCTTATCAGCAATGCAGGACAGTCGGCGTCTGACGTGCTCGACAACGTGCCCTCCGTGGAGGTGGACAACGACGGCAACGTGTCGCTGCGTGGCAACTCCAGTGTGGAGGTATGGATAAACGGCAAGGCTTCGGGTCTGACAACAGACAACCGTGCGCAGATTCTGCAGCAGCTCCCCGCGGAGAGTATCGACCGCATTGAGGTCATTGACAATCCTTCGGCAAAGTTCTCCGCTGAAGGATCGGTGGGCATCATCAACATCGTGCTCAAGAAGAACCGTAAGGCGGGCTATTATGGTTCGCTGCAGGCTGGCGGCGACACCAGACGCGGAGCCAACACCAGCTTTAACATCAACTACAGCAGTTCGCTCATCGATGCTTACGCCAACATCGGCTATCGCCACCGCTCCAATACGGGACGTGCCGAGAGCCATCAGACTTCTTCCACCTATAATCAGGACTATCGTGCCGACAACGACCGCTGGGGCAACAATCTCTTCACACGTGCCGGCGTGACGCTCCACGCCACGAAGAAGGACGAGCTGACGCTCAGCGGAATGCTTATGGATGGCGAGCGCCGCAGCAACAGCCTCACACCTTATTATTATACAGCCGTAGGCGATGGCTTGCACGACTATCGCATGGATCGTCTTAGCCGAGGAAAGAGTGGCATGGGAATGTATTACGGCGAGTTTACGTACCGCCACTCGTTCTCTGACAAGCACTTCATCGACTTCACCGCTGACATCAGCAAATGGAAGATGGACGGCGACAACTGGTATCAGGACTCCACCGTTGTGGACGGCATTGCCACGTCTTACGACTATCAGTATCGTCCGCAGCATATCAACAATAACCGCAAGGAGATAAAGCTGGAATACGAGAACCAGGTGACGAAGGACTTCAAGATTGAGGCAGGCTATCAAGCCAACTTCTCAAGGGAGAACACGCCGCAGGAATCGTATATTGACAATACGTCGTTTGACGGCGCAGCAGCTGAAGAGGACCGCAAGTACTTCAACCGCTTCATATACAACCAGGACCAGCACTCCTTCTACACCACGCTCAGCTATAAGCTCGGTCCCGTGGGCATCATGGGCGGTCTGAGAGGCGAGTACTGGCGCGTCAACACCGAGAGCTACACATGGGAGCAGGAGCACGACCCGTCGCTGCGTGAGAAGCCTTTCAAGAAGGACTACTTCCAGCTCTTCCCGTCGCTCTTCCTCTCATGGCAGATGACTCCCACACAGCAGCTGCAGGTCAACTACACGCGTCGTCTGCGTCGTCCTTGGGGAGGTGAGCTCAATTCGTTCCGTGATACGCGCGACGCCACCACCGTGTCGTTCGGTAACCCGTATCTTACGCCGGAGTTCAGCAATTCGTTCTCGCTCAACTATCTGAAGCAGTGGGACAGACATTCTCTGCTCCTCTCCGCCTACTATCGTCCCACGTCGGACGTCATCCAGCGCATCTCCTACAAGAGTTCCACGGACGGACTGTTCTATTCCACTTCGATGAACGTGGCGAAGAGTCTGTCGTCTGGTCTGGAGTTGACATTGAAGAACAATCTCTTCCGCATCCTCGACCTCACCACTTCCGCCAATGCTTATTACTATAAGCTCAACGGATTCTCGTACGACATCGACGGTCAGACGGTGACGGGTAAGGAAGACCATAACTTCGCATGGAACGCCCGCATGACAGCCAGCCTCATCCTCCCGTACGACATCTCCATCCAGACCACGGGTCGTTACGAGGCTCGCACGGTGATAACGCAGGGTTATCGCAAGCCAAGCTACAGTATAGACTTCGGAGCAAGGAAGAACTTCTTCAATAAGGCTCTGTCCGTATCGCTCAACTGCCGTGACCTGCTCGACTCGCGCAAGTGGGAGACCTTCACAAGCGGCGAAAACTTCACGCGCCATCAGATTCATCGTCACGGTGGCAGAAAGGTGAACCTGACCGTGACGTATAACTTCGGTAACATGAAGGCAAAGCGCCATCAGATGAAGAAGGGCAGCGACTCCGACGTACAGATGAACTACGGAGGAGGAATGGAGGAGTAGCGGACGATGCCTGTCGTCCGATACAATATTTGCATTTCTAACGCTCAATACTCCTCGCTCAGCGCACAAAGAAATCCTTGGTGCGAAATTTTTGAGTTTTGAGCGTGCAGCGATAGCGTGCTGATGTATAGGTAGTTATACGGTTGCGGAAAGAAATGTGCAATAAATAACGGAGCTAAACAAGCACAAGAGGCTGCAATAGTGCCACTTTTACACACCAATAGTGCCACTTTTATCATACAATAGCGCTACTTTTACACTCTAATAGTGGCACTATTGGTATGTAAAAGTGGCGCTATTGTTAAGCATTGGTGCTGTTTGCACAGCATAACACCATAAAAACAGCAATCCGAATATCTAAAACTGATTTTTATTTTGTAACATCTTTTTACCGCTTGCACGATATTTGCATCGCCAGCGCCTTGTTCTCCGCTGCCTCCATAATCTCGCGTTCGCCCGGTCCCTTGTCGTTGATGCCGCAGAGATGCAGGATGCCGTGGATAATCACTCTTCTTAGTTCTTCATCGTAAGTCTTGCCGAACTTCTCGGCGTTGGTGCGTACTGTATCGAGAGAGATGACGATGTCGCCACTTATTATTCCCGGTTCGTCGTAGTCGAAGGTGATGACATCGGTGTAATAGTCGTGGCCGAGATACTCGTTGTTTACTTCCAGAATCTTCTCGTCGTCCACGAACATATATCCCACCTCACCCACTTTAAGGTTGTATGATGCGGCGACGGCGCGAATCCACGCTGTCGTCTCACGCTTCTTTATCTTTGGCATCTTCACGCCATCTACGTTGTATGTGATCATATCTGTTCGGTATTGTATGTTTTCTCTTATGTTTTTTGTTCTCAAGGCAGAAACTCGGTGCAGTCCCTGCCATAGCTTGTCAGCTCCCTTACTACGGTGGACGAGATGCTGTCCATGCCCGGTTCGGCATACAGCAGGACGGTCTCCACGCCGGTCAGACGGCGGTTGATGTCAGCCTGCTCGCGCTCAAACTCGAAGTCGCGCACGGATCGCACTCCCTTCACGATGAACTTGGCGCCGTGACGTTCGGCAAAGTCTACGGTCAGCCCCGTGTAAGCCTCCACCTTCACCCGGCTGTCGTCGGCATACAGACGGCTGATGGTAGCCACACGGTCCTCCGTACTGGTCATATATCGCTTGCCGGCATTCACCCCGACACCTATCACAAGGCGGTCGAAGAGCGGCAGGGCACGCCTTACCACTGAGGCATGACCGATGGTGAACGGGTCGAACGACCCTACGAATATTCCTGTTCTCTCCATATTGTTCGAATATATGCAAAAGTAATACTTTTATTTGAGTTATTACAAAATAATAGGTAAATTTGCATTCATTATAAACATCAAAACATCCAAATAATGGTTCTAAACTACATCTGGATAGCCTTCTTCCTCATTGCCTTTGTCATCGCCTTGGTGCGACTGATATTCATGGGCGACACGGAGGTTTTTCCGGCTATTATGAACTCCACGTTCGACACGTCGAAGACGGCGTTCGAGATTTCGCTCGGTCTGACCGGCGTCCTCTCGTTGTGGCTCGGCATTATGAAGATAGGCGAGAAGGGTGGGGTGGTTAACGTGGTGGCGAAGGTATTGTCGCCCGTTTTCACCCGTCTGTTCCCCGACATTCCCAAGGGACATCCCGTTACGGGCAGCATCTTCATGAACGTAGCCGCCAACATGCTCGGACTGGACAATGCCGCCACGCCGCTCGGACTGAAGGCGATGGAGCAGCTGCAGGAGCTTAACCCCAAGAAAGACACCGCCACCAATCCGATGATCATGTTCCTCGTGCTCAACACGTCGGGACTGACTCTCATCCCCGTCTCCATAATGGTTTATCGAGCGCAGATGGGAGCGGCACAGCCCACGGACATCTTCGTGCCCATCCTGCTTGCCACCTTCTTCTCCACGTTGGCTGGCATCATCGTCACCTCGCTCTATCAGCGCATCAATCTCATCAATCGCACCATGCTCCTCACGCTCGGCGGTATGTGTGCCGTGGTGGCTGCCATCATCTGGGGCTTCTCGCAGATGGACAAGTCGCAGATGAACGTCGTGAGCACCAGCGTGGCTAACATCCTGCTGATGACCATCATCGTGGTGTTCATCCTTGCCGGAATGCGACATCGCGTCAACGTATACGACGCCTTCATCGAAGGAGCGAAGGACGGATTCACCACCGCCGTGCGCATCATCCCCTACCTCGTAGCCATCCTCGTGGGCATCGGCGTGTTCCGTGCGTCGGGTGCCATGGACATGCTAATCGACGGCATCAAGTGGATAGTCGCCACACTCGGCGGCAATACTGACTTTGTGGGTGCGCTGCCGACAGCCCTCATGAAGCCGCTCTCAGGAAGCGGTGCCCGCGGAATGATGGTGGACGCCATGACCACATACGGTGCCGACTCGTTCGTGGGACGCCTCTCCTGCATCTTCCAAGGCTCCACCGACACCACCTTCTACATCCTCGCCGTCTACTTTGGCAGCGTCGGCGTGCGCTACACCCGTCACGCCGTGGCATGCGGTCTGCTGGCAGACCTCGCAGGAGTGGTGGCAGCCATCGCAATCTGCTACATGTTCTTTTAAAAGTAAAAGAGTAAAAAGGTAAAAAAGTAAAAGAGTAAAAAGGTAAAAAAGTAAAAAGAGAAACGGAATGGGAAAGAGCGTTGTTTATGAATTGAGCAAGAAATTCGCATTGAGAACTGTTAAACTTTACATTTATCTTAAAGAAGAAAGAAAAGAATATGTAATGTCGAAACAAGTGTACAGATGCGGCACAAGCATTGGAGCCAATATTGCAGAAAGTCAATTCGCTCAAAGTGACGCTGATTTTATAAGCAAGCTGAGTATTGCTTTGAAGGAGGCAGCCGAGACAATTTACTGGCTTGAATTGCTTTATGAAACAGACTTCATTTCCCCAAAACAATATGAATCGATGATTAACGACGTAAGAACAATAACGGGGACATTAGTGAATATCATTAATAAAATCAAAAATAAAAACAATATTAAACAAAAGTAAATCAAGTTGATTTGTATAAAGACAATCGTCTTTTTACTTTTTTACTTCTTTACTTTTTTATTTTTAGGATATGGCAAATCTCAAATCACTTGCTAAGGACACCGCCATTTACGGTCTTAGCAGCATTGCGGGTCGCTTCATCAACTACCTGCTTGTGCCCATTCAGACAACCGCCTTTGCCGCAGCTGGCGGACAGTACGGCGTTGTCACCAACATCTACGCCTATACGGCGCTCCTCCTTGTCGTCCTCACTTACGGCATGGAGACCACCTTCTTTCGCTATGTCAACAAGACGGAGGAGAACCCTCAGACTGTCTATTCCACGGTGCTCATGTCCGTCGGAGGAACAGCTGCGCTCTTCATAGCGCTGGTCTTCGCTTTCCTGCCCCAGATAGCCACGTTCATGAAATATCCTGACCATCAGTCATGGGTGGCGGTGATGTTTGTCTGCGTTGCCATTGACGCCTTTAAGTGCATCCCCTTCGCTTATCTGCGTTATCAGAAGAAGGCGCTCAAGTTTGCCGCCCTGCAGCTCGTGAACATCATCCTCAACATCGTCCTCAATCTGCTCTACCTCCTGGTATTGCCCGCTCTTCGCCTCAATCCCTTTGGACTCTACGACGAGCACTTCACGGTGGACGTGGGCATGGTGTTCTATATCAACCTCGTCTGCACCGCCGTGGTTCTCGCATGCTTCTGGAAAGAGCTGACCGAATTTCGCTGGCGCTTCGACGTTAAGTTGTGGCGCCGCATGCTCCGTTATGCCTGGCCGCTCCTCGTGCTTGGTATCGCCGGCATCCTTAACCAGACTCTCGACAAGATTATCTTCCCCTACCTCTATGAAGGAACGGACGAGAAGACACAGCTCGGCATCTATGGCGCTGCCACAAAGATAGCCATGATTATGGCGATGATTACGCAGGCGTTCCGCTATGCCTACGAGCCCTTCGTCTTCGGCAAGTCGAAAGACAAGGACAACCGCGAGACATACGCCAAGGCCATGAAGTTCTTCATCATCTTCACTCTCCTTGCCTTCCTTGTGGTCATCGCTTACCTCGACGTGCTGCGCTACATCATCCCCAACGAGAGCTACTGGCCCGGTCTGCGTGTCGTGCCTATCGTCATGGCAGCCGAGATAATGATGGGCATCTACTTCAACCTCTCGTTCTGGTATAAGCTCATCGACAAGACCATCTACGGTGCATGGTTCTCCGCAGCCGGCTGCGTGGTGCTCGTCGCCGTCAACGTCATCTTCGTTCCGCGTTACAGCTACATGGCTTGCGCATGGGGCGGCGTGGCTGGCTACGGCACGGCAATGGTGCTGTCTTACCTCGTAGGTCAGAAGAAGTATCCCATCGCTTATCCGCTCAAGTCGATAGGCGTGTACGTGGCTATAGCAGTCCTCTTCTATTTCTGCATGAACTACTCCAACGGTCACCTGCCCAAGCTCTTCGCCCTCGCCGTCAACACTATACTGGTGCTGGCATTCGTGGCACACATCGTCTATCATGACCTGCCGCTGAAGAGTCTGCCCGTAGTGGGAAAGTATTTCAGAAAGTAGACGTATATACATTATCTATATAATATCGCGAAACATATAAATCAATAAATACCAACAACAAACCAAATCAAGATTACATGAAAAAGAAAAACCTCCTTATGGCTGCAGCCCTTATGCTCTCCTCGGCTGCCGCTCATGCCGACGAAGGCATGTGGACGCTCTACAACCTGCCGCAGGCGGTGTATGAGCAGATGAAGAGCTACGGCTTCTCGCCCTCTTACGACCAGCTCTACAAGAGCGATGACGCCATCAAGAACGCTGTCGTAAACTTCTCCGGCTTCTGCTCAGGCGTAGTGGTATCGCCCGACGGTCTGGTGTTTACCAACCACCACTGCGGCTTCGAGGTCATCCGTGCCAACTCAACAGTGGAGCACGACTACATGCTCAATGGCTTCTATGCCAAGTCGTTCGAGGAGGAACTCCCCAGCAAGAACATGTTCGTGAGCTTCATGGTGGACCAGCAGGACATCACTCCCGAACTGGAGAAACGTGGCATCAACTCAATGGACCGCAAGGAGCGCGAGAAGCTTCTCAACGACGTGGAGAACGAGATGATTAAGGCTGTACACGCAAAGGACCCGAGTCTCGAACTCGAAATCAAACCGTTCTATGAGGGCAACAAGTATTACGCCACCACATACCGCATATTCCGCGACCTCCGTCTTGTCTTCACCGTACCTAAGTCGATGGGTAAGTTTGGCGGCGAGACCGACAACTGGATGTGGCCGCGCCAGACCTGCGACTACTCTGTATTCCGTATCTACGCCGACCCCAACACCAACGGTCCGGCTGCATACAACAAGCAGAACGTGCCCTACCACCCGAAGCATTGGGCTCAGGTGTCGATGGACGGATATAAGGAAGGCGATTTCGCTATGACCATCGGTTATCCTGGATCAACGGAGCGCTATCTCTCAAGCTACGGCATCCGTGAGATGCGCGACGCCGAGAACGCTCCCCGCGCTCAGATACGCGGCGTGAAGCAGGAGGTGATGATCAAGCACATGCGTGCCGACGAGGGTGTACGTATCAAGTATGACTCGAAGTACGCTCAGAGCTCCAACTACTGGAAGAACTCACTGGGTATGAACAAGTGTATTGACTCTGTGGGCATCGTTCGCCAGAAGGCTGACTTCGAGGACCGCATCGAGGAATTCCAGAAGTGGACTGGCTACCTCAAGGGCAAGCTCGACTTCCAGAAGATGAAAGAGCTTTACGCTACACGCTTCGACGCTGACAAGCTCGCTACAGTATGGCGCGAGACATTCGCAAGAACCAGCGAGTTCAATACACGTGCGCTTACGCTCATCGGCATGATGCCGAAGGACAGCAAGAAGAAGACCTACTACACCTTCACTGACAACAGCGACGAGTGGGATGAGGCTCTCGACAAGGACGTAATGGCAGCGCTGATTGACAACTATCGTCAGTATGTAAAGAAGGAAGAACTGCCTGAGTTCTATAAGACCATTGAGGAAAAGTTCGCAGGTGACAGCCGCAAGTACGTTGACTATCTCTACAAGAACTCCGTTATCATGAAGTCCGGCAAGAAGATTACGCTGACAGAGAAGGCTCTCGCCAAGGACCCCGGCTATCAGTATGCCAAGGCTGTGAAGGCTGTGTACGACAAGTGCTACGGCGTTATGAGCAGCGTTTATGACGCCATCGAGGAGCAGGAGAAGTATCTTTGCGACGCCAAGGTGCGTTACGAGCAGGAGCTTCCTCACTACTCTGACGCCAACTTCACAATGCGTCTTTCTTACGGTCAGGTGGGCGGCTATCTGCTCAACGGCGAGCCTTCAGGCTATTACACCGACGCTGCCTCTATCGTTCGCAAGATGGAGTCAGGCGAGAAGGGCACCATCGATTACCAGGCTGAGCCTATCATGAAGAAGCTTCTCTCTGCCAACGACTTCGGCAAGTACGCCGACAAGACCACTGGCAAGATGCAGCTCTGCTTCCTTACCAACAACGACATCACCGGCGGCAACTCAGGTTCGCCTATGTTCGACGGCAAGGGACGCCTCATCGGTCTGGCTTTCGACGGCAACTGGGATTCGCTCTCAAGCGACATCTGGTTTGACAAGCGTCTGGCACGCTGCATCGGCGTGGACGTCCGCTACATGATTTACCTCATGGACAAGTGGGGCAATGCTGACCGTCTCATCAAGGAGTTGGGCCTTAAGTAAGCATACAGCCTATATATAATAAAGGTGTATCAGAACGTGTGACGGCGTTTTGATACACCTTTTTTAATATATTTATTTGTCACTACTTATATCTTAATATTTTATAGTTTGTAAGATATTTTAGTGTATTTATAGAAATTCGTAGTATTTCTTCTTGTTCTTTAATATAATTTATTACCTTTGCTTATCTCAATCTTTGTTTTCTAATAGCACTGAAGAATAACATTATTATCTAATAACATTAAAGTATAACACTATGCAGAAAAAACTGACCACTCTTTGTCTTGCACTCCTGACGATGTCGGGCGGCGAGGCGATGGCGCAGCCGCTTGCTAAAGGCAAGACGGAGTTTGCGGAGGGCGTGGTGCGCGTCAAGCTCCAGAGGGAGGTGGCGTCGCTCGTCGAAGCCGCAAAGCTCCCTACCGACGGTAAGCTCAAGGCAGGTGCACGCTATGTAAAGACGGGTGTCAAGCAACTCGACGTCACGGCGTCGAAGCTTGGTGCAGTGAGCATGAAGCGCGTCTTCCCATATGCGGGTAAAGACGAGGAAAAACACAAGGCGTTCGGCCTCGACCTCTGGTATGACATCACCTACAACAATGAGGCGATGACACCGGCGCAAGCTCGTAACCTTTATCGTTCGACGCTCGGCGTACAGTATGCACAGCGCATACCGGTCTACAGCATTCCTGACGACCAGAACTACCTGCCGGTGTCGCCGTCGACCATTGCGAGGGCGCAGAGAGCGGCATCCACAATGCCGTTTAACGATCCGTTGCTGCCTGACCAGTGGCATTATTACAACGACGGACACATCTACGGAACGAAGGCTGGCGCCGACATCAACCTTTTCCCGGCTTGGAAATCGGGCGTGACGGGATCGAAGGACGTCGTCGTCGCTATTATCGACGGTGGTTTCCAGATTGACCATCCCGACCTCAAGGACAATCTATGGATAAACGAGGCAGAGCTTAACGGCAAGCCCGGCGTGGACGATGACGGCGACGGATTCGTGGACGACATCTATGGATATAACTTCGTGATAAACTCTGCCAATATCAACGCTCATACCCACGGCACGCACGTGGCAGGTACGGTGGGCGCCACGAACAACAACGGCATCGGTGTCGGTGGTGTGGCTGGTGGCTCGGACGGTACCGGCGGTGTGAAGATGATGGTTTGTCAGGTGTTCGACTCACGTGCAAGCAGTTCGGCAGTGGCTGACTTCGGCGCTGCCCTTGTATATGCTGCCGACCGTGGCGCCAGCATAGCCCAGTGCTCTTGGGGTATGGGTATGGCTGGCGACGAGGACGTGGCTGTCTCTGAGGCTGTGCGTTACTTCACCGCCAACGGTGGCGGCGAGAAGATGAACGGCGGTCTTTGTATTTTCGCAGCCGGTAACAACGGCGAGGAAGGCGACTTCTATCCCGGTTGCCTCGACGAAGCTGTGGCAGTAGGCGCGTTGGCTTCAGACGGAAGCGTGGCTTATTATTCCAACCGTGGCTCATGGGTGGACGTGACTGCCCCAGGTGGTCTTATGGACAGTGGACAGCAGTATGGTGTGCTCTCCACTCTTCCGGGCAGCACATACGGATATAACGAGGGAACGTCAATGGCATGTCCGCATGTTTCGGGTATTGCCGCGCTCATCCTCTCGAAGTATGGCAACAAGCAGTTCTCCAATGAGACGCTGCGCACGCTCCTTACCACATCCGTGAACGATATGTATACGCAGAACCCCGACTACGTAGGACTGATGGGTTCAGGATATATCGATGCTTATAAGGCATTGCAGGGCAAGGAAGGCAGCACGCCTGACGCTGTGGCTGACTTCACCGTAACGCCGTCGCATGACAATGCTCTCATCGAGTGGACCATCCCCGAGAGCGAGGAGAAGAGCATCGACCACCATGTTATATATTATAGCACGGAGGAATTCAGCGCTTCGGACAACCTCAACTCGCTTCCTTCAGTGTCGGTGGATACCAAGTTTAAGTATTCCGGCGACAAGATGGCTTACGAGCTTAACGGTCTGAAAGCCACCACTAAGTATTACTTTGCCATTGTTGCCTACAACCGTTGGGGTAAGGCTTCGGCAGTGTCGCCGATTAAGTCGGCTACGACAAACGCCGGTCCTAAGGTGGAGCTTGACAAGACTTCGCTCTCAATGGCAGTGGACGCCAGCAAGTCATTGGTTGGCGAGACAAGCTTCAACGTGAAGAACGCCGGCGAGGGTGTGCTCAAGTACGAGCTTGAGGCAGCCACAAAGCGCGTCTCCATCTCTACGAGCGCACGCAACGAGAAGCCGCAGCCGGGTCAGATGGTGAAATTCTCAGGCACAGTAAGCCCGATGCTTGCAAAGGCCAACACCATCGCTTCGTCTGACTATTACGCAGCAGACTGGCCAGACACGCTTACTTATTCGAAGGTGCTTTACAGCTACATAGGCGAGTCGGACCTCAAGCTTCCGAACGCCATGGCACAGTATTTCTATGTGGACAAGCGTAAGTATCCTAACGGATTCAACCTTACCGGTTTGCGATTCCAGGGACATAACGGAACCAATCCGGAGATTGCCATCTACGACGGAGCACGCTCCATCTCTACGGCAAGCCTTATCCAGACCGTTCCCTACGACTTCTGGGCTTACAACTGGAAACTGAACCTTCAGGAGCAGATCTACTTTGCACCGGGTTCGAGCTTCTGGGTGGTTGCCAAGTTCCCGGCAGGAGCAAAGAATCCGCTCGGCGCAGGCAAGTCTGACCAGAAGGACATAGCACAGTACAGCTTCTACAGCTCTGACAACGGCAACACATGGACACAGCTTAGCGAGGTGCTCAAGGGCTCAAGCTTTGAGGCAGTGTCTGACCAGCTCACTTGGGCCGTGCAGTGTATCAGCCAGAACCCCGACTGGAGCGCAGTGCTCTCGCCGGAGCCTATCAGCGGTGAGGTTCGTCCGGGCGAGAGCCAGGCGGTGACAATGCGTAACGACGGACAGAAGCTTGTCAACGGTACGTATAACTTCAACCTCCATCTGAAGACCAATGAGGCAACTGACTCGAAGAGCCAGGTGGCACTCACGATGACCGTAAAGGGCAACAAGCCTGAGCTTCACAGCCAGCAGCTTGTCGACTTCGGTAGTCTCCTCGTAGGTCAGGAGAAGACCATCAGAGTGGAACTCACCAACAGCGGATACGGCGTATTCGGCGGTAAGTGGGGATACATCCAGGCTTCATCGGGCGACGTCACATCGTCTTCAGACCAGTTTGACGTTAGCAAGGGTATGATGAACGTAGCGGCACGTGCCTCAGGTCTGCTCCCCGTGACATTCAAGCCTACTAAGGAAGGCAACGTATCAAGCACCATTACACTCAAGGACAAGAGCGGACAGACTTATTCGTTCATAGTTCGCGGTGTGGCTTCGATGCCAGCCAAGATGGAGATAGCGAAAAATGAGTATGATCTCGGCAATCTCAAGGTTGGCGGAAGCGAGAAGACAGCTGTGGTGACCATCAAGAACACCGGCAACTATCCTCTCCAGTATGTCTTCCCGAAGTATTCTTCAAAGAAGATAGACGGAAGCACGAACCGCGTACACAAGTTCGGCTACACCATCAAGTCGAACGTGGCTGGCGACAACTCGTTCAGCTACGAACCGGTACCGGAGCTTTCTGATCCTATAGACCTCACATCACAGTTCACCACCAACAACTGGCAGTCGTCGGCAGTGAAGCTCGGCTTCAAGTTCCCGTTCTACGGCAAGGAGTATGAGGAGGTTTACGTATCTTCTTACGGTGGCTTGTCAATGTTGCCTATGGAGGGCCGCATCTCTTGTATGGTGCCCACCGGCGACTGTGTTGACGGACTCGGCTACGTATCTGCCTATACCAACTCAGGCTGGATGGATATGGGAGCCAACTCCAAGGTTACTTGCGGACGTAAGGACGGCAAGTTCTACGTCATCTTTAAGGATGTGGTTACGCCTGCCACCAACGGTGCCGGCGAGGTTACCACACTGAGCTTCCACATGGCTCTCTGCCCGGACGGAAGCGTGGAGGTTTATTATGACGACTATACACCGGCTGGCGTGTTCGGTAGCGGTGGCAACAACTTCGTCGGTGTCAGCGACATCGCTGCAAAAGACGCATGCGTATTCACCGACGCTGCTATGGTACACAGCCAGAATTCAGGCGTAGACGCTCCTTACTACGACATCCAGACTGGTAGCGCCATCAAGATTGTGGCTCCTTCCAAGTCGATGATCAAGAGTCTGTCAAGCACGGACGGATATATCGGTAACGGAGAAAGCCAGGACATCACCGTGACACTCGCTGCCGGTGACGACCTCTATGCAGGCGAACTGACCAACTATCTCACCGTCGTAACCAACGACCCGTTGACCCCGAGCGCCAACATCGCTCTCAAGGCCAACATCACCGGCACCAATCTCAAGGCTGAGGCAGGTGTGGACGCAACGGAAGTGGACTTCGGTAAGGTATTCCGCACTTCGCAGCAGAAGCGCACCGTGGTTCTTTCTAACAACGGTAAGAATGTCCTCAAGGTAAGAAAGGTGGCTGTCAAGTCTGGCAAGTTCACTGTTGCTGACGACATCAAGTCAGGATTTAATGTTCCCGCAGGTCAGAGCAAGGACATCGCCGTGACGCTGCCCACAGAGAATAAGGGTAACGTGAGTGACGTGCTCGTCATCAGCTACTGGGACGGCAAGACCACAAGCGTGAACCTTAAGGGTGAGGTTATCGGTGCTCCGGTATGGAACATCACTCCCGAGACCGTAGAAAGCACCACTCCGTACGGCGTTAACGTAACACGTGACGACATCGCCATTGCCAACAACGGCGACGAGACACTTACCTTCGCACCGCAACCCGAGACATGGTATCGCCCGATGGACCTCATCGAAGAAGAGGGCAAGTCAAGTGTGGACTATATCTTCCGCGCCAAGAGCGACGGCTTTGACGTACCGTTCGAGTGGATTGACATCGTGGACGACTACACCGAACACATGCCTTACTCGTACTACATCGAAAAGACAGACTTCAAGAAGGTGGAGCTTCCGTTCGAGTTCCCGTTCTATGGCAAGAAGTATAAGGAGATGTATATCTACAATACAGGCTTTGTATCGTTCGATGCTCCCGTGGAAGACTACAAGCAGTTCCCCGAACCGCCGGCAAGTCTGCCTACCACAGAGACCTTCTACAGCAACATCATCTGTCCGTTCTGGGGCAACCACTCTATGAATACTCCTTCGTCAGACGGCGTTTACTATAAGGCCAATGACGACAACTGCGTGGTGACATTCAAGAACTATGGCAACACGATGATGTCAGGAATGAACTTCCAGCTCATCATGCGCAAGGACGGAACCTTCAAGTTCCAGTATCTCGTTTCGCCTGAGGGATTCCAGCTCGGTGTCTTCGGACTCTGCGGCATCATGGACCACTCAGAGACTCGTGGTATCAATCCTTCAGACATGTATATCAACTCCGGCAACGCCGTAGAGTTTATGCCTTACAAGAACTATTCTGTAGCTCCTGGTGAGAGTGTCAATATGCCCGTAACGCTGTTGGCAGACCAGCTTGCCGACACATACGAATATGCGCTCAACATCAAGACCAACGACCCGCAGAACGAGAATGTCAGCGTGCCTGTCACTATGGACATCACCGGTGAGGCTGACGCCGAATTCCCGGAAACTCTCGTCATAGAGCAGCCCGTTGACGCTGCTGCAATGTCGCAGTCTTACTACGAGTTCTCTGTCGTTAACAAGGGAACACGCGCATTCACTGTCACTGACGTTAATTCAGACATGTTCATGGCAGACGAGTCTGACCCGTATGCAATGCCTGAGGCTAAGCTTGAGGTGTACATTCCTAATGAGAATGGTGGCGGTGCCGATCCCGGTCCGCTCGCTGCAAGCGACGTCCAGAAGGTATGGATGCCGTACGATTCAGGCATGATGGAACCGCTCGTAGTGGGTAAGGAACCGCTAAAGTTCCGCATCGGACTCTATAACGTATCTAAGGTACACCAGAAGGACTATACGATGACCTTCAACGTGGAGGGACTCGACGTCGACACGAAGACCACAAACGTGAAGCTGAACATCACTGAGGCTCCGGTTCTGGCATTCGACAAGAAAGAGATTCGCATCTCTAACGTATCTGACGATTATGTCGGCGAGGTTTCTGCCAACATGAAGAACAACGGTGGATACAAGCTTACGTACGACCTTCAGCTCAGTCCTTCTGGACGCGACGCTGTTGTGGAATACAACGACTACGACGAAGAACTGCCGTTCTCGGCATACAACGTCATTGCCAAGCCGTCTCTCGCAGAGGTGAAGACCTATCTGGAGAACGGATGCCAGCCTATCAATGGCAAGAAGGCAAGAAAGGCGATGGGTATGAACAAGGTGGTGAAGGACGACCAGAAGTTCTTCTATGACGTCCCGACCGACTTCGAGTATCCCGTACTCTATCATCCGGTTCTCAATCCGGTTACCAGCGCCATCGCTGCCCTTATGGGTAGTGGCGACAAGGCACTCGACGAGAACTTCTATGCTGCTACACGTTACGAGGCACCGGCTGAAGGCTTCAACGTCACCGACCTCTACTTTGTCGGCACTGTCGGCACATTGGAGAACGTGGACATCGAGGCAAGCATCATCCTCGGCAACGACGTTACGGCAACGGAGCGCACCGTAGGACATGGCAAGCTGCATGTCGACTCGGAAGAACCAGGCGAGATGGGTTATCAGGGTAAGCCTTACATGCTCACCTTCGACAAGCCGGTATACATCAATCCTACTGATACCTTCTATGTAGTGATGAAATATCCTGCCGGATATAAGTCATCAGCTCTCATGGCTTCTAAGGACGGCGACATGGAACCTGGACGTTACATGGCTCATCTTAAGGCTCTCGGCGGATGGGTGGACATCGAGGAAATCTATGACGGCGTGCAGTCAACTGGCGCTTTCGGCTACTTCATGACCTGCGTTCAGCGCACAGAGGGCGAGCCGTGGATTAAGTTGCTCAACGAGAATACAGCCGGTGAGGTGGAGGCTAAGGGAACGCTGCCGCTGAAGTTCAGCGTCAACGCCAAGAGTGCTTACTTCACACGCAACAACAAGGCCACTCTCGTAGTTCGCACCAACGATCCTGCCAACAAGACGTACAACTATCACATCTTCATGGACAAGAACGGTGCACCGGTAGTTGAGGCTACTGAGGCTGTCGTAGCAGCCAAGCAGGGCATCACCACTAACGTACCAGTAACAGTCAGCGACCTTGACGGCGACGCCTTCACAGTAAGCGTGGACGACCAGAGCGGTTTCGCTACAGTGGCTGAATACTGCAACGAGAACGGCACTCAGGAAGGCATCACTCTTGTTGACGGAACGCTCAACGTTGCTGCAGGCAAGACTCTGAAGATGACTGTTGGCATCAATCCTGAGTATGGCAAGAAGAATGTCGGACCGCACAAGTTCGAGATTAACGCCACTGACGCGAACGGCAATGCCGGCACCACAACTGTCGACTACTCCGTTGTCTTCACCAACCGTGCTCCTGAGTTTATCGGTGAGAAGGAAATGACAGTCGGTAAGGGCACTGTTTCGCAGGTTGTATATTACAACACGCTCTTCAACGATCCTGACGGTGACGAGATGACGTATAAGGTGACAACTGCTGACGAGTCGATCGCTCAGGTTTATGGCTCTGCCAACGGCTTCGTAGTAAGTGGTAACCGCCTCGGTTACACCAAGCTTAACATCGTTGCCACCGACTCAGAGAACGCTTTTACAGAGCAGACTATCTCGCTTGCTGTGGTTAATGCCACTGGCATCGACGCCATCTCACTTGGCGACGGAATGATAGCAGCTGTTGCTGATGGCGACGTCGTTTACGTCAAGTTGGGCATGGACGCAGCTGACGCCAAGATAACCATCCTTACCAACGGCGGTATGCTCGTAGGCGAGGCAGATGCTTCTAACGTCAAGGCTGGTTCTGTATCAACCGTGAAGCTCGCTTCCGCAGCCGCACCTGGTGTCTACATCGCTTCTGTCGTAGCCGACGGCAAGCAGTACGACGTCAAGTTCGTGGTGAAATAAGCAATAGCAGATAAATAAAAAAACTCCTCCCTCCCCGTCTTTCTCAATTTGGGAAAGAAGAGGAGGGAGGTTTGTACGGCGAATCGCTGCTGTACTGTAATAACGAATTAGGAGTTGTTCTGAATTAGGTCATGCCTAATCCTGAACAACTCCTATTATTTTATTCCTGAATCAGAATTCCAGAATCGTAATTCCTAAATGGAAATTCTCAATTCCTAATTCGTAATTCCTAACTCATTACACGTACTCCTGGATGGGCAGTTCTCCGTTGAGAGCGCCGAGAGCGTTGAATGCGAGCGAGCGCATTTCGCCTTCACCGGGGAGAACCACTACGGGAGCGAGGAACTCCACCTGCTTCTTGATTTCCTCCACGCAGTACTTGCTGTGTGCAATACCACCCGTGAGGATGATGGCGTCAGCCTTGCCCCAGAGAGCCACAGCCATTGCGCCAATCTGCTTTGATACGGTATAGAGCATTGCCTCCAGTACTTCAGCGAACGGTTGCTCGCCAGCCAGAGCGTGACGCTCTATCTCTCTCATGTCCTTCATGCCGAGGAGAGCCTGACAACCGGCGTTGCCAGAGAGCATCTTCATCACCTCGTGCTGTGTGTACTTGCCAGAGAAGCAAAGACGAACGAGCTGGTCAGCGGGCAGTGTGCCAGAGCGCTCGGGAGCTATCGGACCCTCACCGTTCAAGGCGTTGTTTACGTCGATAACCTTACCGTTATGATGAGCTGATACGCAGATGCCACCACCGAGGTGAGCCACCACAAGGTTGAGCTCCTCGTAACGCTTGCCAATGGAGCGAGCGTAACGGCGTGATGCTGCCTTAGCGTTAAGAGCGTGGAAGATTGACTCGCGCTTCATGAATGGCAGACCAGTATAACGTGCACGTGTCATCATCTCGTCCACCACAACGGGGTCAGCCATGAAAGCAGGACAGTGGCACTCGTGTGCTATCTCGTCAGCGATAAGCGAACCGAGGTTGCATACGTGCTGGTGCTTGGCGTTCCAGAGGTCCTTCTTCATCAGCTCGTTGATGGCATAAACGCCACCCTGAAGCGGCTTCAGCAGACCGCCACGACCGATGACAGCGTCAAACTTCAAGGGAATGCCAGCCTCCTTAAGAAGGTTGAGCACGAAGTCCTTGCGATATTCATACTGCTCGTTGATGGTAGAGAACTTATCTATTTCTGCTGGGTCATGTAAGCCGTCGGAGGTCCAAACGGGATTCTCGTCCTCGTATACTGCCACCTTTGTGGATGTACAGCCAGGATTGATGACAAATATTCTTTTCATTGTTGATTATGTTTTTCTTTTATTGTTTAGGGTTATTCCAAGGGGTTTGCTGTGTGAGGATTTATCTCAAAGCCTTCAGACAAGCGGCAGCCAGACTGTAGAACTTCGAGTCAGCTGAGTCGGCACGTGACGTAACCACTACCGGAACAGTCGTACCAGCCAACATGCCGGCGATGGTGGCGCCACCGAAGAGTGTGAGTGTCTTATAGAATGTGTTGCCTGCCTCGATGTCAGGCATGACGAGGATGTCGGCATTGCCCACAACCGGCGAGCTGATACCCTTCAGAGCACCGCTCTCTGCGTCGCAAGCAGTCTTTACGTCCATCGGTCCTGCAATCTCCACCTCGCCGTACTTCTTGTTGGCAGCGTCAGCCTTGATCTGCTCATAGCTGAGTGTGAGCGGGAACTTCTCGCTTACCTTCTCCGTGCAGTGTGTGAGGGCAACGCGTGGAACAGCCTTGCCGGTGATGCTACGGAATGTGTCGGTGATGTATCCCACGATGGCGTCAAACTGCTCGTATGTGGGGTAGGGGATAACTGCTGCGTCAGAGAAGAAGAGGAGGTGCGGAATCTGCGGAGTCTCTGCGATGGCGATGTGTGTCAGCACACTGCCCTTGATGAGGATGCCACGCTCCTTGTTGAGCACTGCACGCAGGAGGTTGTCGGTGTTAATGGTACCTTTCATCAATACCTGGGCACGTCCCTCGTGTACTTCCCACACAGCTTTACGGGCAGCGTCGTCATCGTCTTCAGCGTCAATGATTACCACGTGTTCGGGATAATCGGCGAGAAGGCGCTTAGCCACTGCCTCTTTACCTGCCACAGCGACAAGGATAAAGTCGGCGATTTCTTCACGGATGCTACGCTCCACCACTTCTTCAGTGTGTGAGTCAGCAGGACATGCTACAGCTACTGTAACGCGTTTTCCAAGCGAACGCAGACGCTCGGGCAAGGATTTTAAGTTAAAGATAGGTTCCATATTTTTTGTTTAAGTGTATAAGAGTCTTGTCATGGAAATTGCGCAAATGACCGTTCATTGTGCAATCTTTGGCAAAGGTAGCAAAGGAACCGTAATTGGCAAAAAAAATAGCAGGATTTTTCTTTGTATTTTTATTTATATATGTATTTTGCAATCTCAATCTTACATATCGAACACAAAATACATCATTTATATCTCTCAGACATATTAAAAAGTAGTAACTTTGCACCCGCAAAACAATTATCAATCAACGAATAACATCTTTCATGACAACAGCCGAATTTATCGTTGCCCATCACACCGACGATCCTCGCCAGCTTGCTCTTCAGGCATCGCGCTTCCCGGACGTAGACATGCCCTATGCCCTCTCGCAGATACAGGGATGGCAGGCGGCAAGACGCAAGTTGCCGTCCTTCGCTGCCAACCAAGACATCGTCTATCCGCCACACCTCTCCATGGAGCAATGCTCTTCGGAGGCTACGGCGCTGTATAAGGCTGAGGCTGTTCATCGGCTTTTAGATTCGTTTAAGGGCGAGGAAGATGCTTCGGACAAAGGCTACGGGGATTCCATGACGGACCTTACGGGCGGTTTCGGCGTTGATTTCTATTTCGTTTCGCGCCACTTCCGCCGTGCGCAATACACTGAGCGCAACGCCGAACTGTGCCAAGTCGTTGAGCATAACCTCAAGGTGCTCGGTGCCGACAACGCCTCGGTGGTGTGCGGCGATGCCGTGGAGCAGCTACGTACCATCGACCCTCAGACCCTTATATTCATCGACCCTGCACGCCGTGACGCCCACGGAGCACGAACCTTTGCCATTTCTGACTGCACGCCGGACGTGATGGAACTGCTTCCTGAACTCCGTCGCAAGGCACGCTTCGTGATGATAAAGCTTTCGCCGATGCTCGACTGGCACAAAGCCGTCTCTGACCTCCATCCTCTTGTCACCGACGTAGACATAGTGTCTGTGGACGGAGAGTGCAAGGAACTGCTGCTTACCCTCGACATGAAGCGCGGCGATGCGCATAAGGCCGACAATACGCAAGCCGCCAAGCACGATTACGTAGTCGTAAGATGCGCTGACCTCCCCTCGTCATCCTTTGCTTTCCGCTATACATCAGACGGCGGTTATGCTATAGATGTACAGCATGCATCTCAGCAGGACGATATGACTTCTCAGAGCGCAGCGTTGTCGCCCCTTCTCACCCCAGACCACATCCCCTCTTACCTCTACGAACCTAACGCTTCGGTAATGAAAGCGGGATGTTTCCGCGAGTTGGAGCTTACGTTCGGCGCCCGCCAGATAAGCGCCAACAGCCACCTCTTCACCTCCGAGCAGCTCATCCAGGGCTTCCCCGGCAGACGGTTTGCCGTAGACACCGTCACGTCCTTCAACAAACGACAGCTGAAAGAGGCGCTGCGCGATGTCACTAATGCCAACATCACCGTGCGCAATTTCCCCATGACCGTGGCTGTATTGCGCAAGAAGCTCAAACTGAAAGACGGCGGCAACACCTACATCTTCGCCACCACCACAGACGGCGGCGAGCATGTGCTTCTCATAACGCATAAGGAGTGACATAAAGCAGAGAAAAACGGGCTTAACTGTCTAAAACAGCCTGAATAACAACAAATCTAAGACAAAGGTTCGTCCGTTTGCTCATTTTTCAGTATATTTGCAAATTAAGACATTACATAAGACTTTATAAAAGAAAGTGATACGGCTCCGAAACGCCCCAAGCATGCCGGAGCGATATATCAACAAAAAAGAAGAAAACAGCATGTCAGCAATAGAAATCAAGAAAGTGGAGTCGCGACGCGACTTGAGAACGTTCATCGAGTTCCATTACGACCTCTATGAAGGCAATCCCTATGATGCGCCTAACCTCTACACTGACGAGGTGAACACGCTCCGCAAGGACAAGAACGCAGCATTCGACTTCTGCGAGGCAGAATACTTCATCGCCTACCGTGACGGCAAGGTGGTAGGCCGTGTGGCTGCCATCATCAACAACAGCGCCAATGAGAAGTGGCAGATAAAGGCGGTCCGCTTCGGATGGATTGACTTCGTGGACGACATCGAGGTGTCCACGGCTCTGCTCAAGGCGGTGGAAGACTACGGACGTTCCAAGGGAATGACCGAGATTGTAGGTCCGCTCGGATTCACCGACATGGACCCTGAGGGAATGCTCATCAAGGGATTTGAGGAGCTTGGCACACAGGCCACAGCCTACAACTACGCCTATTACCCTGAGCACATGGAGCGCATGGGTGGCTGGGTGAAAGACAACGACTACGTGGAGTATAAGCTCTACGTGCCCGAGAAGATGCCGGAGAAGTACGCCAAGGTGGCGGAGATGATTCAGAAGCGATATAATCTCCACATCAAGAAACTCAAAAAGGACGAGATTTTCGGCGAAAACGGATACGGACAGCGCATCTTCGACGTCATCAACGCCACGTTCAAGGATCTCTACGGATATTCTACGCTTACACAGCGCCAGATTGATCAGTACGTCAAGATGTATCTGCCGATGATTGACCTCAGCCTTGTGTCGCTCATCGAGGACTGGAACACGCCCGACCATAAGCTCATCGGTGTGGGCATCACGCTGCCGTCGCTGACCAGAGCGCTCCAGAAGTGCCGCCGCGGCCGCCTCTTCCCCTTCGGATGGATTCACATCCTCCGTGCCTTGAAGCAGCACAAGACCAAGGTTGTGGACCTGCTTCTCGTCGGCGTTCTGCCCGAATATCGCTCAAAGGGCGCCAACGCTCTCCTCTTTTACGACCTCATCCCAAGATATCAGAAGTATGGCTTCGAGTGGGGCGAGACGCATGTCGAGATGGAGACCAACGAGAAGGTGCAGGGACAGTGGCAGTATCTCGAGCGTGAGTGCCACAAGAGAAGACGCTGCTATAAGAAACCTATCCAGTAAGAACATCAACATCCCGACAACTAACAAACAGATATGGAAGAAGAAATCCAGAAACCAACAGTACAATATACCGACGACAACATCCGACACCTCTCCGACATGGAGCATGTCCGCACGCGTCCTGGTATGTACATCGGACGACTCGGCGACGGCAACCTGCCTGAGGACGGCATCTACGTCCTGCTCAAGGAGGTGGTGGACAACTCCATCGACGAGTTTAAGATGAACGCCGGAAAGCGCATCGAAGTGGACGTGGAGGAGCGCAAGAGCGTTTCCGTCCGCGACTACGGACGCGGCATCCCGCAGGGCAAGCTCGTTGAGGCTGTCAGCATGCTCAACACCGGAGGTAAGTATGACTCGAAGGCGTTCAAGAAGAGCGTGGGTCTGAACGGTGTGGGCGTAAAGGCGGTCAATGCGCTCAGCTCCCGCTTCGAGGTACGCTCTTACCGTGACGGCACGGTGAGGGCGCTCGTCTTTGAGCGTGGCGTGCTGAAGAGCGACGTCACGGAGCCTACGGAGGACGAGAACGGCACGTACATCTTCTTCCAGCCTGACCCTACTCTCTTCGTCGGCTACTCGTTCCATGACGACTTCGTGGAGACGATGCTCCGCAACTATACTTATCTCAACTCCGGTCTGACCATCATGTATAACGGCAGGCGCATCATGTCGCGCAACGGACTCGCCGACTTGCTCACAGACACGATGACCACCGAACCGCTCTATCCCATCATACACATGAAGGGTGAGGACATCGAGATAGCCTTCACGCATACCGACCAGTACGGCGAGGAATATCATTCCTTCGTCAACGGACAGCACACCACGCAGGGCGGCACCCATCAGAGCGCCTTCAAGGAGCACATCGCACGCACCATAAAGGAGTTTTTCTCGAAGAACTACGAGTTTACGGACATCCGTAACGGCCTCGTGGCTGCCATTGCCATCAACGTGGAGGAGCCGATGTTCGAGTCGCAGACCAAGATTAAGCTCGGATCTTTGCAGATGGCTCCGGGCGGAGAGAGCATCAACAAGTATGTGGGCGACTTCATCAAGCAGGAGGTGGACAACTATCTGCACATCCATGCCGACGTGGCAGAGGTGATGCAGCAGAAGATCTCAAGCAGCGAGAAGGAGCGAAAGGCGATGGCTGGCGTAACGAAGATAGCGCGTGAGCGAGCCAAGAAAGCCAACCTGCACAACCGCAAGCTGCGCGACTGCCGCATACATTACTCCGATGCCAAGAACGACCGCAAGGAAGACTCTGCCATATTCATCACCGAGGGCGATTCAGCCAGCGGTTCAATAACGAAGAGTCGCGATGTCAACACGCAGGCTGTGTTCTCCCTGCGAGGCAAGCCGCTCAACTCGTACGGACTGACCAAGAAGGTGGTATACGAGAATGAGGAGTTTAATCTGCTCCAGGCTGCCCTCGACATCGAGGACGGCCTCGACACATTGCGTTACAACAAGGTGATTGTTGCGACCGATGCCGATGTCGACGGCATGCACATCCGCCTTCTCATCATCACCTTCTTCCTCCAGTTCTTCCCCGACCTGATAAAGAAAGGACACGTCTACGTGCTCCAGACACCGCTCTTCCGAGTCCGCAACCGACGCACGAAGATAAAGAACAAGAAGGTGGTGGCTGAGGCTGACGCACGTCTCACGGGCAAGGAGCGCAAGAGCGACTTCATCACACGTTACAGCTACAGCGAGGAGGAGCGTCTGCAAGCCATCCGCGACCTCGGTCCGGACCCTGAGATAACCCGATTTAAAGGTCTTGGTGAGATCTCGCCCGACGAGTTCGCACACTTCATCGGACCCGACATGAGGCTCGAGCAGGTTACGTTGCACAAGACAGACCAGGTGCAGAAGCTCCTCGAATACTACATGGGAAAGAATACCATGGAACGCCAGAACTTCATCATCGACAATCTTGTCGTGGAGGAGGACTTGCCCGAGGAGGAAATTTTAAATGATTAAGCTTATGATTTCCTCCTACATTTTAATGAGTAAAAAATGAAACGACTGAAATACATTCTTCTTATGCTGCCACTGCTTGTGGCAGCCATTGCCTCGGCACAGCACGACAATCCGCTGCGTAAACTGCAGATTGCCGAGCTTGCCATCAATCGTCTTTACGTCGACACGCTCAACGAGGACAAGCTTGTGGAGGACGCCATACGCGGCATGCTCAAGGGACTCGACCCCCATTCTTCATACACCACAGCCAAGGAGACGAAGGCTCTCAACGAACCTCTGCAGGGATCGTTTGACGGCATCGGCATCCAGTTTAATATGGTGAGCGACACGCTCCTCGTCATCCAGCCCGTATCGAAGGGCCCGTCCGAGAAGGTGGGCATCCTCGCCGGCGACCGCATCATCACTGTCAACGACACCACCATAGCCGGTGTGAAGATGGAGCGTTCTGACATCATGCGCCGTCTGCGCGGCAAGCGCGGCACGAAGGTCAGCCTTGGTGTCATGCGCCGTGGCGTGAAGGAGATGCTCCATTTCACCGTTGCCCGCGCCAAGATACCCGTCTACACGCTGGACGCATATTATATGATTCGCCCGCACGTGGGCTACATCCGCATCGGATCGTTCGGTGCCACGACGTACGGCGAGTTTGTCACAGCCACCGACTCCCTGAAGCGTGCCGGCATGAAGAGCCTTATCCTCGACCTTCAGGACAACGGAGGCGGATATCTGAAGGCTGCCGTCGACATCGCCAACGAGCTGCTCCGCAAGGGTGACCTTATTGTATATACAGAGGGCAAGGCGCAGAATCGCATGGAATATAAGGCGGACGGAGGCGGCAAACTGCAGGATCTGAAGCTCTGCGTCCTCATAAATGAGTATTCTGCCTCGGCAGCGGAGATTGTCACGGGAGCCATGCAGGACCACGACCGCGCCACGGTCATCGGTCGCCGCTCCTTCGGAAAGGGACTGGTGCAGCGCCCGATAGAGTTTGAGGACGGTTCGATGATTCGTCTAACCATTGCGCATTACTACACTCCTGCCGGACGATGCATCCAGAAGCCATACGAGAAGGGCGACCGTGAGGATTATGCCCATGATATCGAGAAGCGATTCAAGCACGGCGAGCTTTATTCTGCCGACTCCATCCGCTTCGCCGACTCGCTGAAGTGCCAGACGCTTCGCCGTCATCGCACGGTTTACGGAGGCGGTGGCATTATGCCTGACGACTTCGTGCCGTTGGACACCACACAGTTTACGGCTCTTCATCGTGCTCTCGTAGCCCGATCATTGATCATCAACGCCACTCTGCGTTACACCGATGAGCATCGCAAGGAGCTTCGCCAGAAATATGCCTCCTTCGATGACTTCAACGCCAACTTCCAGATTCCTGCCTACGTTACGGACAGCATCATGGCTGAGGCTGCAAAGGCGAACGTCAAGCCGAAGGACGATGCCGAGCTGCAGAAGACCATGCCTATGCTCCGTCAGCAGCTGAAGGCGCTCGTTGCCCGAGACATCTGGGACATGAACGAGTATTATCGCATCATGAACGAGCAAAACCACATCGTCCGCAGTGCGGTGGAAACCATCAAGGAATGGAATAAATTCTGATGATTTGACATGCAGACATGTTCTTTAGACATGAAGACATGTTTTTCTCACGGTACAAACTGTAGCAGCCGCAGCTTACATAGGAGCTATGGAATCTAAAAATTCATGTCTTCCTGTCTTCTTGTCTAAACCAACCTGTCTTCTTGTCACAAGACAAATATCGTACAAAAGAGTAAAAACCTGTTACAAAATAAAAATCGGTTTTAGAGATTTGTCTTGCTGTTTTTGTGGGGTTTTACAGCGTTTGCGACACCCTGATTTATCAATACAGCCACTTTTGCACTCCAATAGTGCCACTATTAGAGTGCAAAAGTGGCTCTTTTATATGATAAAAGTGGCGCTATTGGAGTGTAAAAGTGGCACTATTGCAACCCTATGAGGCTTGCTTAGCTCAGTCATTCATTGCACACTTCTCCTCTCAGCTGTATAATCAGCTGGGCGTCAGCATGATGTCGCTGCACGCTCAAAACTCGAAAATTTCGCACCAAGGATTTCTTAGTGCGTTGAACGAGGAGTATTGAGCATTAGAAATGCAAATATTGTGTCTGTCGGCATGCTGTCCGCTTCCCTTCCTATTATCTGTAAGCAAAAACGCCTTGTAGCTTACATATTCTAAGTTCTAAACCTTTAATTTTGTTTAAATATTTTGTGTGTTCGGACACATACTATTGATATATATCAATAAAAGCATATAGTGTATAACTTTTCAATGAAAATGTTTTGTAGGGTGGTGAGAAGATAGTAATTTTGCAGTGTCAAAAGGTTAATAGATTGTTTAGGTTAGTAGTAATAGATTTAGGTTTTTAGTTATTAGGTTTAAGGTAAATTGAACGATTGTTTAACAGGTAACCAATGAGGATTCGTGAGATTCTTCATTCAATTACGAAAAAGGATTTTTAGTTAAACATAGGCTTTACGGCGTTGCTCGGCGAGAGTGGTGCCGTATTTTTTTTGTGTAAAATCTTGAATATTCTGATTTATTGCTGTATCTTTGCCTAACGCTATAATACAATTAGTTATGAGACAATCAGAAGAACGATATATCAGTTTGTTGACTGATTTCGGCTTTAAGCGGATCTTCGGCACAGACCCCAATAAGGAGTTGCTTATCAACTTCCTCAACTCACTCTTTGATGGTGAGGAAGTGATAAAGGACGTGAAGTATCTCAATAGTGAGAATGTGGGTGATGTGTACGCAGAGCGCAAGGCCATATTTGACGTTTATTGTGAGAACGAGAAAGGCGAGAAGTTTATTGTGGAGATGCAGAATGCCTATCAGACATTCTTCAAGGACCGTTCGCTTTTCTATTCAACCTTTCCTATCAGAGAACAGGCTCCTAAAGGTTCAGACTGGAACTTCTGTCTGAAGAAGGTGTATGTTGTTGCTTTGCTCAATTATAAGATGAGCGATGAGGCTTTCGACAGTTCGGACACAATCCATACTATTGCCTTAATGGATACGAAGACCAATAAGGTGTTTAACGCCAAGCTGATGTTTAAGTATGTAGAAGTAGGACGATTTGACAAGACCGATGAAGAGCTCACGTCGTTGTCTGACAAGTGGATGTACGTGCTCAAGAATCTGTCGCGCCTTGACAACCGCCCTGTTGCTCTACGCGAAAAAATATTCACCAAGCTGTTTGATGCAGCTGCCGTGGCACGTTTCACTCCTACAGAGTTGCGCGAATATGAGGATAGCCTTAAAGCATATCGCGACATTAAGAACTCATTGGATACAGCGAAGGAAGAAGGCCGTGCAGAGGGCCGTGCAGAGGGTCGTGCAGAGGGCCGAGCTGAAGGCAGAGAAGAGGGAATAGAGGCAGGAAGAGCGGAAGGAATAGCAATGGTGGCAAAAACAATGTATGCTAAAGGAATGGATATTGAGACTATTGCGTCAATGACGGATATGGATAAGAACGAACTGGAAAAACTGCTTGGATAATGCCTTAATCCTAAAGAAATGAGTAACTTTGCATCTGCATTATATCCCTTTTTCTAACTGAATATCTAAATTTACAATATATATATCTACTAAAGCTAAAGCAATGAAGAAAATCACAGTATTGCTCTCTGCTTTGTGCATGGCTGCTATGATGCCAGCCACGTCGCAAGCACAGGGCCAGTTTAAGCTTGTCGAGCAGTCGCTCAACGATCCTGACAACACGCCTCTTCCCGTGTTCCCCGTTCCGAGCGAGCGTCAGGTGAAGTGGAACGAAACAGAGTTTTACGCATTCTTCCATTACGGTATGGACACATATACCGGTGAGGAGTGGGGTAGCGGACTTGAGAACGAGTCGACGTTTGCGCCCACCAAGGTGCCCAATCCCATGCAGTGGCTCAAGGCAGCACAGTCGGCTGGTATGAAGGGCGGCATTGCCGTGGTGAAGCACCATGACGGTTTCTGCCTCTGGCCTACAGCCACCACCGACCATTGCGTAACCTCCTCTTCCAGCGAGAATGCCAAGAAGACCAACGTACCGAAGGACTTTGCTGACGCTGCCCGTCAGTTGGGCATGAAGTATGGCTTCTATATCTCGCCGTGGGACATGTCGAGCAAGTACTGGGGCGAGTCGGACGGCAAGGGCGGCTATACGGACAACTATGCCAAGAAGGTGTTCCTTCCGCAATGCGTGGAGCTTGCCAAGTATGGCAACGAGCAGTTTGAGATGTGGTTTGACGGTGCGACGGGTGGCGACCACGCAGGTGGCTACGGCAGCAAGACCAGCACATCCAAGCGCACCATCGACGACGCGCAGACATATTATGACATCCCCAACCTCCGCGACTCCATCCATAACCTCCTCCCCGACGTAGTTATGTGGGGCGTAGGCGGCGAGGCACGCTGGATTGGCAATGAGGAAGGTCATGCCGGCGAGACCAACTGGGCTATGGGCGATGCTGAAAGCGGCGACGAGAACGGATGGAAATGGCATCCTGGCGAGAGCGACGCCAAGGCCACCACGGGCGGCTGGTTCTGGAAGTCGTACGAGCAGGTGCTCTCCGCTGAGCGTCTTTTCCAGATGTATCTGGAGACAGTAGGCCGCAACGCCACCCTCATCCTCAATCTTCCGCCAGACCGCAGCGGCGAACTGCCGCAGGCAACGGTCAACCGTATGGCTGAACTTGGCAAGCTGCTCACAGACCGTCTCGGCACCGACCTTGCGCTGAAGGCAAACATCAAGGTGAGCGAGACACGCGACGCTGGAGCAAACCGCAACTATGAGGCCACGAACATGATTGACAGCGAGAAGGACACATATTGGGCACCCAACGACGGCACCACCTCTGCCACCATCACACTCACATGGGATGAGGCGCAGACCGTGCGTTACGTGTCGCTCATGGAGTATATCCGCCTCGGACAGCGCGTGAAGAGCTTCACCGTGGAGACAAGCGAGGACGGCGTAAACTTCACGCAGCGTGCCTCTAACGTCAAGACCACAACCATCGGCTACAAGCGCATCATTCCGCTTAACGGCATGACAGCTTCAAGCTACGGCACGGGCTACAAGGCAAAGGCTGTGCGCATCACCATCAACGACAGCAAGGCTTGTCCGCTTATCCACACCCTTTCCGTCTACTAATCCTTACATAACTCAATCAAGCTAACAAATCATGAACTTAAAGAAATATATATGCATGGCGGGAATAATCTTCCCGATGACCATCGCAGCACAGCAGGACAAGACTCTGTGCGACTTCGAGAACGCCGATTCATACGCGTCGGTTGGCGTATACGACACCTGGGAGCAGTCGCCTTTCCGCACCGGAAAGCTCAAAGGCAACTGCCAGTTGGTCAGCAATTTCCTCAACCAAGAGGACGGACAGCTGGGATTCGCACCTAACGAATCGTCAAAGATTCTCGGTGTGCAGCGCTCACGTTTCGGCAGCAATACGTTCGGCGCCCTCGTGGAGCTGAAGGAGCCGTTCGCCTTGACGAAGAAGACGCAGTACGTACACGTGATGATGTATTCGCCGAAGGACGGCAACGTGATGCTCATCGGACTCGGCAACCGCGACGACCGCCCATGGCAGTCGAAGAAGACGGAGCAGTTCTGGAGCACGCCGTCCAGCAAGGTGCAGGCTGGCAAGTGGGTGGACGTGGTGTTCCCCGTCTCCGGCGCCAACGGCATCACCATCCACAACCTCCTCGTCGTTGTAGACCGCAACTCTCCCCACAACCTCATGGAAGACTACGCCGTTTATGTGGACAACATCGTTCTCAGTGCCAAGCGCGATCCGTTCTTCTCAACGAAGGTTTATCCCATCAACTATGAGGACAACACCAAGCACACACGCACAGACCGTTATCTCAGCACCATAGGTCTGACGAGCAGTCACGGAGCGCAGACGGTTGATGTCAACCAGTCGTCTGCAGGTACGCTCTACGTCAACAAGATGGACAACTGCCTGCTTGCAAAGCCTGGTGACGAAATCACGCCGAGCTTCACATGGAAGGGCAGTTGGATGTGCGGATACGTTTATCTGGACAAGGGCAACGACGGCGCGTTCAACGTGTCGTACGACGACAGCGGCATAACAGACATGGGCGACCTCATGGCATACTCATACTTTAAGAACTATAACAGTGCCGGCAATTACGTCAGCGGCGAGCCACAGGTGACGCCGCCGGCATTCGACCTCCCCGCAGACCTCAATCCGGGCTTCTATCGTATGCGTTATAAGGTGGACTGGGACTGCGTAGATCCGGGCGGCAACACCAACTCTTCCAATATGATAACCAATAACGGCGGTGCCATCGTAGACGTACGCATCAACGTGCATGCCGACAACGTAAATCTCTTCAGAGCCACGGAGGCCAACGGTGGTGGTCTGAACGGTGACATCCTCCTCGCCAACGGCAATGCCGTGACGGGTCAGACCACTCCGTTCGATAAGGCATTCACCATCAAGGCTTCGCCTGCACCCGGATTTGAGTTCGATTATGTGAAGATTCGTCATGGATATAACCTCGAAGGTCCTGCCACGGTATGCGAGAATCTCCAGTGGGAGGAAGTGACGGTTAAGGCGTCGCAGTTCACCAATGGCGAGTACACCGTTCCTGCCAAGCTCGTTGACGGCGACATCCGCTTCGTGCCTTACTTCAAGAGCACCACAGCCGTTACAACGGCAAAGGCTGACGAGGCTCTCACACTCGAGACGGTAAGGGGCAAGCTCCTTGCCAAGGCTGCCACGCCGCAGGAACTCAGCGTAGTGGACGCTGCCGGCCAGACCGTCTTTCACGGCACGGTTGACGGCAGCCGCATCATCCCGCTCCACAAGGGAGTGTACGTTGCCAACGGCAATAAAGTGATGGTGCCATGATGAATTAGGAATAGCAAACCGTAGGAGTAGCGGGCAGGAATGCCCACAGCTCCTACGGTTTGCTTTTTCTTTATTTTTTCATATCTTTTTCCTAAGTTTGCTTATATTTCTTTCCTTTACGATGTTATTTATCAAAAAATATTTAAAAAACGGCGAAAAGGACGCTTGTCTCTTTTTCTTTCATTAACTTTGTATGGTATATGAGAGCTTGTGCAGTGTGATATTGCGCAACGAACGTAATTTGTAACAAACATATCTTTATTTATAACAATTATTTTAACAATGCAGAAAAAGAACTTATTATTCCTCTCAGCAGCTTCTTTGCTGTTGATGACATCGTGCTCTAAGCTTGGACCTCTGTCAGCAGACAACTTCACAGTAGTTCCTAATCCGCTGGAGACACAGGCAGGACAGGTGCCCGCTACCATTAACGGCACATTCCCTGAGAAGTACATGAAGAAGAAGGCTGTCGTTACCGTAACACCGGAGCTGCGCTATGCAGACGGTCAGGTGGCTAAGGGCCAGAGCGCCACATTCCAGGGCGAGAAGGTAATGGGCAACGACCAGACCATATCATACAAGGTGGGCGGACGCTACACCATGAAGACTGCTTTCGATTATGTTCCCGAAATGCAGAAGAGCGAAATGTATCTTACTTTCGACGCTCGCATCGGCAAGAAGCAGCAGAAGGTACCTGCAGTGAAGGTGGCTAACGGCGTTATCGCTACATCTGAGCTTTACCGCAAGACTCTCGCTTCTGAGAACGGATGCATCGCTCCCGATACATTCCAGCGCGTTAACGAGAAGAAGCAGGAGGCTAACATCAAGTTCCTCATCAACCAGGCCAACATCCGCAAGAGCGAGCTCAAGAACAACTCAGTGAAGGAGTTCGTGGAGATGCTCAAGAAGATCAATGCTGACCGTGAGGGCTTCAACGTACAGAACGTAGAAATTCAGGCTTACGCTTCACCTGAGGGTGGCGTTAAGTTTAACGATAAGCTCGCTGGCAACCGTAAGAATCAGTCAGAGAAGTATGTTAAGAACACTCTGAAGCAGACAAAGGTGAACGCTGACATCGACGCTCACTACACAGCTCAGGACTGGGACGGCTTCCAGAAGCTCGTTGCAGCCAGCAACCTCCAGGACAAGGAGGTAATCCTCCGCGTGCTCTCTATGTACGAGGATCCGCAGGAGCGTGAGCAGCAGATCCGCAATATGTCAGCCGGTTTCCGTGAGCTCGCTGACGGCATTCTCCCCGAGCTGCGCCGTTCACGTCTCATCATCAACTATGAGACAATCGGTCGCTCAGACGAGCAGATCAAGGCACAGTACAGCGAGGACGCTTCTAAGCTCAGCGCTGACGAGCTTCTCTATTCTGCTACACTCGACGAGACTCCCGCTAAGCAGGAGGAGATCTACAAGAAGACAGCAGAGACATATCCTAACGACTACCGCGCTTACAACAACCTCGCTGCCCTCGCTCTCGCTAAGGGCGACACAGCCAAGGCTCGTGAGTATGCACAGAAGGCTGCAAGCCTCGGTGCCAACACTCCGGAGGCTCAGGCCAACCTCGGTCTGCTCTCTCTCATCGACGGTAACGTACAGGACGCAGAGCGTGCCATCGCCAAGTCTTCAGGTTCAGAGTCTGTAAACCAGGCCATCGGTACTCTCGCCATCGCTAAGGGCGACTACGCTCAGGCTGAGAAGGCTTTCGCTAAGGTGAACAGCAACACAGCAGCTCTCGCACAGCTCCTCAACAAGAACTATGACGCTGCTGCCAAGACTCTCGACCGCGTGGAGAATCCTAACGCTATGACAGACTATCTGCACGCTGTTGTGGCTGCACGCCGTGGCAACAAGTTTGCTGCTTCTTCATACCTCAAGGAGGCTCTCCAGAAGGATCCGTCTCTCAAGCAGTATGCTGAGAACGACCTCGAGTTGCAGCTTCTCAAGTAATGACATCACTCTTGCGGACAACCGCAAAGTAAAACAATAACAGACACAGAGGACGAGCAGACAAGGAGATAAGCGAAATGCCTCTCCCTTGTCTGCTTGTCCTTTCTTTTTATATATTAAAGCGAAATGAAGACCATCACACACGCCCTCTTTACCCTTATAGCCGTAGCCGCCATCGCTGCTCTTGCGTCGTGCGGAACGGACGGCAACCACTTCAAGATAGACGGCCGCTTGCTCAATCTCAATCAGGGCGAGTTTTATGTTTACAGTCTTGAGGGTGGCGAGAAGGCTCTCGACACCATAAAGGTGCAGGCTGGACGCTTCACTTACGATGTGGAGTGTACGAGTCCGAAGACTCTGATGATTGTCTTCCCCAACTTCACCGAGCAGCCCGTATTTGCGCAGCCCGGCAAGTCGGTGGACATAAAGGGCGACGCGTCACACCTTAAGGAGATGACCGTGAAGGGAACGAAGGACAATGAACTGATGAACTCCTTCCGCGAGCAGATACATAGCGCCTCGCCGTTGGAGCAGGCCAAGTATGCGCGTCAGTTTGTGGAGGACCATCCTGCCTCGCTTGTCAGCCCGTATCTCGTCCGCCGCTACTTCATCGCCAATGTCCGCCCTGACCTCCGTACTGCCGCCGAGCTTCTCAAGCGCATCGAAGCGGCTCAGCCCGACAACGGTTACGTCCATCGTCTGCAGGGAATGATAAGCGGAAGAGCCATTATAAGCGCCGGCTCCAACCTCCCGCAGTTCCGCACATCCACCATCGACGGCTCCTTCATCTCTTCCAAGCAGCTCCTTGCTGCCCCCAATGCCGTGGTGGTGGCATGGGCAACGTGGAACTTTAACAGCCTTAGTATGCTGCGTATGCTCTTGCAGAACCAGCAGGACAAAGCCGAAAAGCCGCTCATCGTGAGCATCTGTCTCGACCCGTCGGTGGAGACTTGCAAGAAGACAATGGAGCAGAACAACATCTCTTGCCCCACCGTTTGCGACGGCAACATGGTGGACGGCACACTCTTCAAGAAGCTCGGACTCTCCTCCGTTCCTGACAATATCCTCATTCAGAAGGGAAAAATAACGGGAGTGTCGCTCAGCAATGAAGAGTTGTCAAGTCGTTTGAATTAATTTAATGTAGGATGTACGGCTTCAAACCGTACCACTCAGCCTAAAAAGCATATATAATGATATTCCTGAAGCTCTTTATCATCTTTACAAAGATAGGCACATTCAATTTCGGTGGAGGCTATGCAATGCTTTCACTCATCCACAACGAAGTGGTGGTGAAGAACGCATGGCTCACCAATTCCGAGTTTACTGACATCGTAGCCATCAGCCAGTCCACGCCGGGACCAATCGGCATCAATGCCGCCACCTACGCCGGCTACGTGGCTGTGCTCAACCAAGGCTATCCTCAATGGCTTGCTGTGGCAGGCTCCGTCATTGCTTCGCTGTCAATAATCTGGCTGCCTTTCATCATCATGATTCTCATCTCGCGTTATCTTCTTACGCATAAGGACTCGCCCGTGGTGAAGAGCGTCTTCTCAGGACTGCGCCCAGCCATCATCGGACTGATTGCCGCTGCAGCCCTTCTGCTCATGAACGCCGACAACTTCGGTTCGTGGCAGACTGACCATCTGCGCTTCGGCGTAAGCGTGGCGCTCTTCGCTGCCGCCTTCTTCCTGACGCGAAAGCTGAAAGCCAACCCCATACTTGTGATGATAGGTTGCGGACTTGTCGGTCTTGCAGTATATTAATCACAAAATAATTGTGTAACTTTACATCCCGAACTATATATACTTTACATCCCAAAATCCTATACAATGAAAAGAAACATAGCCGTTATACTTGCCGGTGGCGTAGGAGAACGTCTCGGCATGTCCACACCAAAGCAGTTCTTCAAGGTGGCTGGTAAGATGGTAGTGGAGCACACTGTCGACGTCTTTGAGCGTAATCCGCGCATTGACGAGATTGCCATCGTGTCTAATCCGATGCTCATCAGCGACTTCGAGAATATCGTCTTGCGAAACAAGTGGCGCAAGGTGAAGAAGATTCTTAAGGGTGGTAAGGAGCGTTACGACTCGTCATTGTCTGCCATCCGCGCCTATCAGGACGAGGATGTCAACCTCGTCTTCCACGATGCCGTGCGTCCGCTCGTCAGCCAGCGCATCCTTAACGACGTCATTGACGCGCTTGAGGACCATCGTGCCATCGACGTTGCCATTCCTTCTGCCGACACCATCATCGAGGTGGACGACAAGGGCTATATCTCTTCCATTCCCGACCGCTCCAAGCTTCGCCGCGGACAGACTCCGCAAGCGTTCGACCGTCAGCTCATCGCCGACGCTTACGAGCGTGCCCTCAAGGACCCGCAGTTCAAGACAACGGACGACTGTGGTGTAGTGCGCAAGTATTCTGACGAGCCGGTCTTTGTGGTTCGAGGCGAGGAGAGCAACATGAAGCTCACCTATCGTGAGGACACATACATGCTCGACAAGCTTTTCCAACTGAAGAATACGGAGCCGCAGGACATATCGCACGTCGGCGATATCTTCCGTGACAAGGTGGCTGTGGTATTCGGAGGCAGTTACGGCATCGGCAAGAACATCGTGGAAATGCTGGAGCAGAGCGGCGCCCGCGTATTCTCTTACTCGCGTTCTGAGAACCATATCGACGTGGGACAGCGTGAGGACGTGGCACGTGCACTTACCGAGGCGCACGAGCAGGCTGGACGCATCGACTATGTTATCTGCACAGCCGGCGTGCTCAACAAGGAACCGCTCACCACTATGGACTACGCCACCATTCAGGCTGCCGTACAGACCAATTATCTCGGAACGGTGAACGTGGCGCTTGAGGCTCATCCTTACCTGAAGCAGACCGAGGGCAAGCTCATCTTCTTCACATCCAGTTCATATACACGTGGTCGAGCTTTCTACAGCATCTATTCTTCCACAAAGGCTGCCATCGTAAACTTCGTGCAGGCTGTGGCGCAGGAATGGGACGGCGACGGCATCAAGATAAACTGCATCAACCCTGAACGTACCAAGACTCCGATGCGTCAGAAGAACTTCGGCATCGAGCCGGACGACACGCTGCTCATGCCCGAACGTGTGGCAGAGGCAACGCTTCGCACCCTCGCATCAGACTGTACGGGTCAGGTGATTGACGTGAGAAGAAAGGTTGAAAACTGATAATTGTGTGAAATCTATGGATAATCTCGAACAGTTTAAGCTTACGCAGTTGCGACGTGCGCAGCTGAAGCAGCTCTCCATTCTTGAGGAAATCGACCGCATCTGCCGCAAACACTCCATCCGCTACTGGCTGGACGGTGGCTCGCTGCTTGGTGCGGTGCGTCACGGCGGCTTCATCCCTTGGGACGACGACATCGACATAGCCATGCCTCTTGAGGACATGCAGCGCTTTGTGGAGATTGCTCCGAAAGAGCTGCGTGAGGGTCTGCGCTTGCAGACTCCCGAGACGGAGGACACGAGAGAGCCTATTGTGAAGGTGCGCGACCTCAACTCCTTCTATGTGGAAGGCAATGAGGACTTCTCGCTCAACTACAGCAAGGGACTGTTCGTGGACATCTTCCCGATGATTGACTATCCCAACGTGTCGAAGAAGTTCTGCAAGAAATATGGCAAGGGAATGTCGAAGTGTTACTCCATCCTTCATCATTCCCATCGCTATTCATGGCGAGCCGTAATGGAGCTGTTCTATTTCGGCGCGAAATACATGTATTATAAGTTGATGTGGAAGTTGGCGTTTGCCACTCGCAAGACGGGCACCTTCTTCTCCAACGTCCTCATCAACAACGGCTACGGCATCATGCACCGCCGCGACCAGCTTTTCCCTCTCTCTACAATAACCTTTGAGAGCAAGACGTTCTCGGCTCCGCATGACACCGACGCTTACCTCCGCGACCTCTATCGCGACTATATGGCTATTCCGCCAAAGGAAAAGCAGAAAGTGCATGCCGTGTTTATTCTGCCGGAATTGATGAAAGATGAAGAGATACATTAGGCAGGGCTTTGACAAAAACATAAATCCACAGTCCGCTTATGGGCGCAAACCCTAATCGGGTTTAAATAAAAGGCTTTACATTAGGTCTTACGAGAACCAGTTCTCGACAACCTAACGTAAAGCCTTTTATTTGTGCATAGCACGCGCCCATAAGCGGAAAAACATATAAAAACACAAGATTATACAGCTTGTGCTTTGAAAGGTCTTGTCAAAGCCCTGCCCGATATTTAGGCTGAGTTATGAATTCTGGGCTTCCCTTTTCCCCTTCAGCGCCCTAAACACAAACCATGCGTGCATGGCGAGGGTGGTGAAGAGTCCGTAGTGGTGTCTCATCACCTTGAAGCGTTCTATCAGCGATGCGCGGTGGTTCTTGTTGGTCATGCCGCCGTCCAGATAGTTAGCCACCACTTCCGGCAGACGGAGGAGGGGCAGGTTGAGCTTCTCTGCACGCTTCATCACACGTATACACCAGTCTACGTCGGCAGAGAAGCGGTAGCGCAGGTTGTATGGCTCCGCCTTGGCGATGTCCGTGCGGGCATAGAAAGCCTGATGGCAGACCAGCATGCCGTGCTTAAACGAGCGCCATGTCAGATTCTCCGGCGGTGCCAGTCGTCTGGGATGGAGCAGTGTGCCCTCGTCGTCCACGATGTTGGTGTCGCCGTAGAGCACACCGGGCAGCTTTCCGTCCGAACGCTCGTTCACGTCGTTAGAGATGTTCTCCAGTGTGTTCTCGTTGGGGAACACGTCACCTGCGTTGAGGAACACCACGTAGTCGCCGTTGGCATACTTCAGTCCCTTGTTCATAGCGTCGTAAAGACCGCGGTCAGGTTCGCTGACCACCACGATGTCGTGTTCTGTTTCTTCCTCTGCATTCCGTTTTCGGTAGGCTTCCACGAGTTGCAGGGTATTGTCTTTGGAAGCCCCGTCAATTATCACGTGCTCTATCTGCGCCCACGACTGGGACAGAACGCTCTCAAGAGTGCGCTCCACCACCTCCGCGGCATTCCACGTGCAAGTTATTATGCTGAATTTTATCATGATTTTTTTGATTGAGGCTGAGCCTAACTGGGCCTTTCTGGGCCTATTTAAGCCATTGGAAATTATACAATGTATCTCTTCAGTGCTATCATTTCGTTATACACCTCGATGTATCTCATAGCTACGCTTTGCTGCGAGTAGTCGTGCGCCACCTTGTGTAGGCAGGCTTTGTGGAGGCTTTGCTGGTCGGCTTCGTTCAGCGTCCAGCGTATTCCTTCTGCGAGGTCGGCTGTGTCCTTGAACTTGGCGAGATAGCCGGTGCGGCGATGCTCTATCATTTCCGGTATGCCTCCCACGCGGAACGCCACGCTTGGCACGCCGCATGCCATCGACTCCATTATGGTGTTGGGGAGATTGTCCTCCAGGGAGGGCAGCACGTATACGTCGGCAGAGTTGTATATGCTTACGATGGTGTGCTCGTCGCTGACGTAGCCGAGCGGGAATGAGCGAACCTTCAGGCGCTCGCATATCTCCTCCGCTGCACCTCCGAGCATCGCCACCGATGTGTTTTTGGCGAACTCCGGATCCTTGTCGGCGAGCATATTGATGGCGTCAATGAAGAAAGCAGCGCCCTTTCTTTCGTCCGTCACTCGCTGCGACACGAAGAGTATGATGCGTCCTTCGGCGGGCAGACCAGCCCGGAGACGAGCCTCCTTGCGGTCCGTCGGGCAGAACACGCGCGTGTCGATGGTGTTGGGGATTGACGTGATGCGCTGTCCGGTCATCAGAGCGCTCTGCTTGGCCTGGTCCTCCAACCATCTGCTGCACGTCACGAAGTGGATGTTGGAAGAGTGATACAGTCGTTTCTTCTTGTCCCATATCTTCTTCGAAAGGTCGTTCATCGAACCTCCACCCGGCAGCAGATGACAGTTATGACATCCCGAGCGGAAGTAAGGGCACGTGCGGGCGTAATGGCAGATGCCCGTAGCTGTCCATAGGTCGTGCATGGTCCATACCACCGGCTTGCCGCTCTGCACAATCTTGCGAATGTCGCCGAGCGAGAGCATTCCCTGATTAATCCAGTTGAGGTGTATGATGTCAGCCTCCTTAAACTCCGGCAGACCGGTAATGTCCGTGCCGGAAGAGGCAGTATCTATTTCGAAGAGATGCTTTCTTGAGAAGTACAGTCGGCAGAAGATGCTCAGCCGTTCCCAGAGAAAGTGGAAGCGGCGCAGTCGTTGGTGGGGTAGCGGCACCACTGTGAGCGTGTCGGTCTGTTTCTCACCCACCAGCATCTTCGCCTTCACGCCGTTGTTGTTCAGCGCTTCCATGAGGCGGTTGGCAGCCACAGCCGCCCCGCCCGTCTTCTCGCTTGTGTTTACGATAAGTACTCTCATTTGATATTATGTTTTTATTAGATTACAAAGATAATGTAAATAATTGGACATCGGGCAGTTTTTGCTATTTTTACATTATCGCCAGTATTGAATAAAGCGGATAATTGGTCATCCAGTCTTGTTCGCGATACGGCGACATGGACAGACGGACACCATGCAGCTCCGGGTTCTTATCTATGAACGAGCGCAGACTCTTGGCTTGCAGGTTTTCTTCCGCCTTTACTTCTATGGGTATTATGTCGCTGTCGCGCTGGACGAGAAAGTCAATCTCGCCACGTGAAGAATCGGCAGACCAGTAGTAAACGGACAGCTTCGAGCTGGTCTTTAGTTGTTGCATCACATACTGCTCGGTCAGTGCTCCCTTGAAATCCGTGAATAGAGCATTGCCGTTTATCAGACTTTGTGGCGGCAACTTGCTCATGGCTCCCATCAGTCCGATGTCAGACATGAAAATCTTGAATGCGGCGAAGTCTTCGTAAGCCGCCAACGGCATTTGTCCCTTCTTGCATCTGTTGACCTTATATATCAGTCCTGCGTCCTTCAGCCATTCTATGGCAAGTTCGAAGTCCTTGGCTCGTGCTCCTTCCTTCACTACGCCATAGATGAATTTTCGGTTTTCCTTTGACAGCTGTGCAGGAATAGCCTGCCATACCATACGAATCCTCGGCACCTCTATTGCCGGAGCATGCTTCGAGAAGTCGCGCTCGTACGAATCCAATATTCCGTTCTGTAGGGTTCGCACTCTTTCCAGATTGCCGTCCTCAGCAAAAGCCGCCACAACGGCAGGCATTCCTCCTACAAAGTAATACTGGCGCAGATGTTCCTCAAACTTGGCGCGGAACATAGTTATGGTCTGCCAGTCCTTCGACATCAGAAGGTCCACCATCCGCTTCTCGCCGACCGCTTCCAGAAACTCGAAGAACGAGAGAGGATAAAGATACATGAAGTCCACCTTGCCGACGGGGAACGAGTCGTTGTGGTGCATGGCTATGCCTAAAAGCGAACCGGCTGCCATGACATGATATTCAGGGGCTTTCTCCTGAAAGTATTTTAGTGCGGTTATTCCGCGCGGCGCTTCCTGTATTTCGTCAAGGACAATCAATGTGTCGGTGTCAATAGTTACGCCCGTTGTCCATTGGATGCTGTTGATGATACGTTGTATGTCGAAGTCGTGCTCGAAAAGTTGACGCAACATATCGTTGTCCTCAAAGTTAACGTAAGCGCACTTCTTGTAGGCTTCTTTGGCAAACTCTTTCATAAGCCATGTCTTGCCCACCTGACGTGCTCCTTGCACGATGAGGGGCTTTCGGTCTGCGCTCGCTTTCCATCTATACAGTTCTTCTATCGCTTTTCGTCTCATAACTTTCTGATATTCTTAATGTTCCGTATTGCAAAGATAAGGTTTTTATTCTTATGACAACAAAAAGTGCGACTAAAAAGTGTGAAGTTTCACAAAAAGTGCGACTAAAAAGTGTGAAGTTTCACAAAAAGTGCGACTAAAAAGTGTGAACGTGCAAGAAATGTTTCCCAGAGGTTCTGCTATTGCGTTAGACAGGGCTTTGACAAAAACCTTACTCCACAAGCCTTTTGTCAAAGCCCTGCCTACACAATATTTGCATTTCTGATGCTCAATACTATGAGTTGAGCGCACAACAAAATCTTTGGTGCGAAATTCTCGAGTTTTGAGCGTGCAGCGACAACATACTGACACTCTGTAGATTACGCTACCAAGAAGAGAAGTGTGCAATGAATAACAGGCTAAACAAGCCTCATAGGGTTGCAATAGCGCCACTTTTACACTCCAATAGTGCCACTTTTATCATGCAATAGCGCCACTTTTACACTCTAATAGTGGCACTATTGTAGTGTAAAAGTGGCGCTATTGTTAAGCTCGGGTGCTGTTTGCACAGCAAAACACCGTAAAAACAGCAAACCGGAACTCTAGAATCAATTTTTATTTTGTAACATGTTTTTACTCTTTATACGATATTTGCATGCCTTATACAGCAGAAGGACTCACCGATAAATTGCAGTTTATCGGTGAGTTTGCTGCGGTAGGCAGGGCTTTGACAAAAACCTTTATCCACAATCCGCTTATGCTTTTCGAGCCTTCGGCAATTCCTTTATGGCATATATGGTCTTATGAGAACAAGTTCTCACGCCCATATATGCCATAAAGCAATGAGAGGCTATCGCCTCTCTCGAAAAGCACAAGCGGAAAAACCTTTCAAAACACAAACTGTAATTCTGTGATTAACAAGGCAAGAATGCCCGCAGCTCCTACGATTACCCTTGTCTTCCAATTTTTTCTTTTGAATTCCTTTACTATGTAATCTTGTGTTTTGTTTGTTTTTCCTTTTGTTGGCACAGTGATGCTTCGGCATCACTCATGGTATCGTTTGGAGGATGGGTGTCGAGAGCAACGCTCTCGTAAAGCCCATTCGCCAAACGATATCATGAACCCGAAGGGTGTGCCAACAAAAGGCTTGTGGAGAAAGGTTTTTGTCAAAGCCCTGCCAAAATTCTATTGGCTGTATCAAGCATTCCCAATGTCTTATCAGCACATACCAAAGTAACAGATTTAAATCAAACACGCTGTTTTCATAACAAAAGACTTGTTTTGCATTACTTTAAACACTATCTTTGCAAAAACAACCTTTAAAGACTTTGCGTATGAAAAAGCATTTACTCATTATCATGCTTCTCTCGCTCTCCACATTGCTCAGTGCGCAGGAAGCAAAGAAGTTTCTGACTGAAGGAAAGGAATGGAAATGCGTCACCAGCAACTATAGTCCGCTGCATGACGAGGGCGACACGCCCTTCACGGTGAAGGTGGTGGGCGACACCATCTGCGACGGTAGAACGATGAAGAAGCTGCACATAGAATACGAAGAAGGTGTCAAGGGATTCTACTCGCGCTACATTGGCGCATACGAGGAGGGCGGAAGGTTGCATGCCTACGACAGCGACAACGAGGTTGGTCCAGACATTCTCCTCATCGACATGAACCTCAAGGTGGGCGACCCGATTTTGGGCGGCAGCTGTCACGTAAGCGCTGTGGACACCATCTGCGTGGACGGCATAGCAAGGAAGCGCATCACGATCGGCAATGATGCACAGTCTGCGATTATATTGGTGGAGGGCATAGGATCGAACGTCGACTTATGGTTCACCCCAACTATCAAACACATCGGCGAATACTCGATGCTAATGGAGTGTTACGACAACGGCAAGAAGGTGTTCTCCAATACCGACTTCTCTCTCCCTGCCACCAGCAGCATCAACCAGCCGACCGCCGACCCTCTCAAAAACGGCAAAGCCTACGACCTGTCCGGACGACGGATTAATCCTGCAAAGCACCACGGGGTGTATATAAGGAATGGGGTGAAGAGGATAGCGAAGTAGGCATGGCGTCTCGCCGTAGCCACGCAGCCTCCCATAGCATACCATCAGTCAGCGCCGTGTCTCGAGGGGACACGTATTCATCAGAAACCCACTGCAAGCTCCGAAGGAGCGCAGCTGTGGGACGAGCAGACTCCCTCTCACCATCTCTTGGTTCCGCAAAGCGGGACCGACTATCCTCCTCAACATCATTGTGGAAGCGTCAGTCCCCCTTCGGGGAACTATATTTAGGTGGAGGTCTCTCATGTACCCACAGCTGCGCTGCTTCGCAGCTTGCAGTGGGTTTCATGATATAGGTCCCGCTCCGCGGAACCTGCAGCTCATACTCAATCTGTTTGCATTCATTTAAGGCAAAGCAAAACAAGAGATTGATATGGTTTGATTTGTTGTTAACGTACACGCTTGTAATAACTATTAAAATGTTTGCACAAAAAAAACTTTCGTGGCTATTGTTTGTTAAATACGATAATTTGGTGTATATTTGAAACCTAAAATCCGCAAGGGGATTCAATGTGTTTGTTAACTATAATATTAACTTTTAACATTTAGTGGTATGAAACATGTGTTACTTTTACTAAGTGTTCTTGGCTGCTTGTCTTCTGTATATGGTCAGAAGGTTGATACAACTTTAATAGGTAAGCAACAGACTGCGATATTTAATCGTCCTACTTATGGCTATTCAATTAAAGCCCCTAAAACCACTGATGACAACCATGACTTTCAGAGTTTGGATATAACGTCTCATGCAGGAGATTTGGCAGATGTCTTGGGGGACAACATTTATAATGTAGACTCCTTGGTGGTCAGAGGAACTGTGGATGATGCTGATATTCACACGCTTTGGGATGCTTCCTTAAACGGAAGACTTTCAGTCATAAATCTTGAAAATGCCGAGATAGAAAATGGCATTATTCCAGAGAAAGCCTTTTGGCATCAAAAAGAACAGTTGGACCCAAGTTTGGAATTTATAAACACTATCCATCTAAGGAGAATCATCCTGCCGGATGGAGTCAAGCGAATTGAAGAAATGGCATTCTCTTACTGCGTCAATCTTGAAGAGATAAACATACCCTCATCCTTACAGTATTTGGGATCAGACGCATTCTCGGATTGTGTAAGTCTCAAGACTGATCCTCTGGTGTTTCCTGAAGGTTTTGAAAGGTTTGGACAAATGGTTTTCTCAAATTGCAGTAGCTTGAAAGGGCAAGTAGTGTTGCCGTCTACCATCAAAGAAATCGGTGTCGGATGTTTTTTCAGGTCAAGGATTTCGTCTGTCATTTTACCGGAGGGGCTGGAAAAGATTGGTGATGCAGCTTTTTATGCTTGCCGTCTGAAGGAGGTATGGATCCCGAACTCATGTCAGATTATATCCGGTTCAACCACTTTTCAGCAGAATTATCCTTTGAAAAAGATACATTTGCCAGAAGGATTGGAAAAGATACCTGACAGTTTTGCAAGCAGTTGTTGGAATTTACAAGAGGTAAACATACCATCCTCTGTAAAAACGATCGGTCATGATGCCTTTGACCAATGCGAATCATTAAAGAAAATAGAATTGCCAGACGGACTTGAAGTGATAGAATGGGAGGCCTTTTGTAGTTGTGACTCGGTGGAACAGATTGTCTTTCCTGCTACATTGAAACAGTTGGGGCAAGAGAGCTTTTGCGATATACCAGAATTAAAACGCATCTATTGTATGGCTGAAGAACCTCCAGTATGCGAGGAATGCACTCATCATCCGGGGGAATCTCCGTTTGGTGAATACAATTCTGATTCTAATTCAAGTACTCCCAATGACATTCCGGTTTATGTTCCGATGGGTACTGCTGAAAAATACCGTAAGGCTTGGGGATGGAATTATTTCACTAATTTTATAGAGACGAATGATTTCCCGACAGCAATACGTAATGTCACCACGGAGCACACTGATTCCAAGAGCCGTATTTATGATTTGAATGGCAGAAAAGTGATAAATCCGCAAAAAGGACAGGTGTATATTAAAAACGGAAAGAAGATAATATTTACTCGTTAGACACAATCAGATTACAGTAACTTAGTAGAAAATAAAAAAGAAACAGATGTAAGGACCATGCTTAACGGCAACGGTCCTTACATCTGTTTCTTTATGTTATGCTAATTCTGCTTAGCCTATATTATAATGTAACCTTTACGCTCTGCTTGCCCACCTTAACGATGTATGTGGCATTGGCAGGAACGCTGAAGCTTGCGGTCTCGGCGCCACTCATGTCGCTTGCCACTACAGCGCCAGCTGCTGTGTAGACGTAAACTGGAGCCTTGGCAGGATTGTTGACCACGAGGCGGTCGCCCTCCATGCGGACAGTAGCTCCGCTGAACTTAACGTCAGCATTGTTGATGCCGGTGGGGCAAGCCTCTGCCATGACGAGCTTATAGTCAGACATCTTGCTCTCGAGGTAAGATGTGCTCTCGTATTCGCTCTGGGCTGCCTGCTTCACTCTTACCGACTGTGCGCGGTGATAGAGGTCCATGCCCTTAAGACGATACGGAACATTCACGTCCACAGATGTGCCCTCAAGGAAGTTGCCGTAATAGAACGGGTCGTAGAAGAACTCGCCAGCCTTGTAGTTCTGCGTGATCTTCAGCTCCTTGATGTAGAGGTTAGTCCATGTGTAGGTGCCGTAGAATCCGATTATGCTGCGGTCTGTACCCTTGGTCAGCTCCACAGTCTTTGTCTGCCAGTCGTTGCTGAGATCCTGCACGTATACAAGCTCGGTCTGTACGAAGTCGTCCACACTCTTGTCGTAAGAGAAAAGAGCCACGGCGCAACGTGTGTATGCCGTTTGAGCGGTGCCATTCTCGTCATAGTATTTGCACGGCTCTGCAGCCGCTGTCATTTCGATGTTGATCTTGCCGCCGTCCTTGCTGAGGTCGAACTCCGGAGAGATGAGTCCGTCATCTTCCTTTGCCTGGGTCATAAAGAAAGCGTCGAGCACGAGTGCGTCCTTATATACAGCATAGTGTGTGGCACGCCATCCTGCCTGACCGTTGAGCTGCGGATAGCCACGGTCTACGGAACGGTCGTCTGGTTCGTCCTTCGAATATTCCACTGGAATCTCCGAACCCTCGCCGTATGTAGATCCCGGCATCCAGAGATGTGTGACGGTCATCTTGCCGTCCTCCTTAGCCACGTTCTTTGCTGCAGCCACGTAGTTGTAGCGCTCGGCTGTCGGCACCTCGTTCCAAGAGGCTGTGTATGTGTCGCCGTTAGTGGGGCATTCGTCGGCAAGCGTCGGAGCCTCCACGTCCATAATCTTCACCGGTGTGCTCGGCATAGAAACCTTGTCGCCCTTCATGCCCTGAACAGTATAATAATATGTGTCGCCCGAGTCAGCGTTGTCAACCACAAATTCGGTTCCCGTCACCTTCTTGTTCTCCACGATATAGTCGAGAGGCGTGACGCCGTCGCCCTTCACGGTGTAGACGTTAAGCAGGTAGCTGTCGGCTCCGTCCACTGCGTCCCAGCTGAGATTGAATGTCTTGCCGGTGTAGAAGCGGTGTTTGTGACCAGCCGGTGTGCCGACGTACTGCTTCACCTGATAAACCTCGATGTCGTCGATGAGGATGGCAGCGTCCTGCGGGCAGATGTTGATGAGCGTTGTGGGACCGCCGTCATGGAACATAAACTCATACTCGCGCCATGTATTGTCTATCTTCTCCACCTGATAGTTTTCGAGGAAGCGCCATGTGGCTGTCATGCCGTTGGTTTCGGCACCCTCGATGACGGTGTAGTTAGACTCTGCGTCCTCCTCGAATGTGCGTGCGCGGAACTTAACGAAGAATATGCCGTCGTTGCCGGTAAGGTCGAGAAGCGGAGTGTTGACCTGACCTTTTTCGATGTAGAGACATCCGCCTGCGGGATAAGCGCCGTGTGAGCCCCATCCGAACTCTTTCGTATAGTCGCCCGACATGTTTATCCATGCGTTGTCTTTGTTCTCATAGCTGATGTCGGTGTCCTTGTCAGGCTCAGCCTCACTGCCGGTGGTCATCTTTGAGAAGTCCTCACTGATGATGTTCACCACCTCGCCATAGTCAGAAGGATTGAGGCTAATGGCTTTCTGTGGGGCCGGTGCAGCGTTTTTCACAAAAGAGCCTGCGGCGGCTGCCTTTGCCTGAGACACAACAGTGGTACGGGGCAAAAGCTGGGTAGCCATCTGCTGGGCGGCTACCGGTGTGGCGAGGGCTATCATGCCTGCCACAACCATACAGTGAGTAAAGTGTTTCATATACGAATGGTTTATGTTAATATGATTATTAATGTATGTTCAGTATCTAAGTGTAACCTATTTGCGAATTGTATGCGCAAACAGCACCACAAGTAATAGAAAACATTGCAAATGTACAAAAAAACTTGCATTTTGAAATAATAATTCGATATAAAAATGTATCTTTGCACAAAATTAATGCTGTAAGCAAACAGCAAGACTAACATTTTTATAATCTATATTTCCACGACATCATATCCTATCTTTAAAAAACAAATCGGAAGATATGTACAACAAGATTCTACTGTCATTGGCTCTTGCCATGGCTACACCTTTTGCTGGCACCTTCGTTGCTGCACAGACCACAACATCAGAACAGGCACCTTATGTCTACGACATCGCTGACGGCGAGGCTGACATCTACGGATACCTGCGCTTCGACACGCGTCTGCGCGACTACGGCGTGATGCACTTCGCCACCAACGCTCCTGACACCTACACGATGACAAAGTCGTACGGCATGATAGCCGGCGAGTCGTCAGTGTTCACGGCTGGCACGATGGTGGGCGACAAGATGGTGGCTTACCGCGTCACCTATTACGCCAACGTGTTTATGCCGGAGGGCATCTGCCTGGTGGACCCAAAGACAGGCGAATTTGAGATGAAGTGGAACTACGTGGACGACGGATCGCACCTCATCATCGATGAGATGACATACGACCCGAAGACCAACCGCATCTTCGCGATGCACTATGACACGAACGCAAAGACCACCGACCTCTATGAGGTGGACAATACGACATACGCTCTGAAGCGCCTCGGCACCATCAAGGGCACGGCGCTCATGACGCTTGCCGCCGACAACGGATGGCTTTACGGTGTCTCTTATTCCTTCGACGGCACATCTTACCTTATGAAGATTGACGAGGCTACGGCTTCGCAGCCTACAGCAGTGAAGGTAGGCGCAGAGGAGCTGGATCTCCTCATCGCCGACTATTCGCAGTCGATGGAGTTCGACAAGACCACACATCGTCTCTGGTGGGTGGCTCAGGCTATGGACGACAATTCGTACCTCGTGGAGCTTGACACCAAGACAGGCAAGATGCTGTCAAAGAAGCAGATAAAGGGCAATCCGCAGATTCTCGGCATGGCCATTCCTTATCAGTACGTGGCAGACAATGCTCCTTCGTACGTAGGCTCGCTCGCAGCAGCTCCCACATCGGAGGGTGCCAACGAGGTGCGCCTCTCATGGACCAATCCTTCAAAGGACTATCGTGGAGGATCGCTTTCTTCCCTTTCCTCATTGAAGGTCTATCGCAATTCTTCCCTCGTAACCACCATCTCTGACGCAAAGCCCGGTGAGGCTGCCACATGGACAGACAAGAATGTGCCCAGCGGCTCATATATATATAAGGTGGTGCCTGCCAACGCTTCAGGCGACGGCATCTATCGCGAGAGCCGCACATTCGTGGGCTATGACGTGCCCGCAGCTCCGCAGAACGTCACGCTGAAGGCAAACGGAAAGAACGCCACCATAACATGGACAGCTCCTACGGAAGGTCTTAACGGCGGCACATTCGACAAGGCTTCCTTGTCGTACGACGTGGTGCGCATGCCTGACAACAAGACCGTGGCAACGTCGCTCAAGCAGTGCTCCGTAACTGACGAGGCTCTCGAGCACGCCGGCTATTCATACATCGTAACCGCGAAGAACGCGCAGGGCAAGGGAGGTTCGGCACAGTCAAATGTTGTGGCTTTCGGTCCTTCATACGGCATACCGTTCGTCTCACCGCTCAACACGAAGGACGACTTCGGCGTGTGGACCTCGGTGGACAACAACAACGACGGACATACATGGGCTTTCGAGCCTTATGACAACGTGGCTTTCTATGACCGCAGCGAGACAGAGGACGCCGACGACTGGCTCTTCTCGCCCTCACTGCTCTTCGACGGCAACAAGGAATATCAGCTTCGCTATACATATTACTCCACCAACTGGGTGACCGAGTCGTTCCAGGAAGTGAAGGAGAAGATGGACGTGCGCTACGGCACAGAGCAGACTCCTTCTGCCATGACCACCGTGCTGAAGGATCTCGGCGAGTTCCATACAGCTTCGGGATATTATCTCTACGGCAAGGATGTCTTCAAGCCGCAGAACGGCGAGGGCTACATAGCCTTCCACGCCAAGTCAGAGCACAAGCACGGACGCATCTTCTTGAAGGATGTCTCGATAAGAGAATACAGCGACAAGGACCTCAGCGTAACCGATTTCACCGGTTCGGCTACTGTAAACTGCGGTGTCAGCCACATCTTCACAGTAAGCGTGCGCAACGAGGGCAAGGCTGCCGTATCGTCATACAAGGCACAGATCATCAATGTTGAGACGGGCGAGGTGCTCGCTGAGGCTGCCGGCAAGCCAGTAGGCAAGGACGAGACAATGGACGTGCCCGTGGAGTGGACTCCCACAGCAGAGGGCGAGGTGAAGGTTACGGCACGCGTGGTGCTCGACGGCGACACCTATCCTGCTGACAACACAGCACAGACCACGCTGGACGTGAAGGTGGCTCCCGCACATGCCGACCGCTGGATAACCGTCAACAAGGACGAGACAGAGGGATGGCTCGGAGCTTTCTATATGAACGACAAGCATTGGGAGGCACAGGCTCTCTTCCTTGAGAAGGAGATGCAGAAGAAGGACATCGACATCACCGGACTGCAGTTCGCGTTCAACGGCAAGACGGACGGTGCCTACACCTTCCCCGCTAAGATATTCATGAAGCAGACACAGCTGGACAACCTCATCCGCAAGGAGGGTAGCATCATGGGCGTGTTCGAGCTGAACGGATGGACCAAGGTGTTCGACGGCGAGCTTACCGTACAGGGAGCCGGCGACAACAAGGACTTCTACGTCAAGCTTGACAAGCCATATCATTATGCTGGCGGCAACGTCAACATCCGCTTCAACATCGACATCGAGGGCGACGTGATGCCTTCTGCCGACCTGCCCGTATGGCACCTCTCTTACACCACCGGCAAGAACCGCTATGCGTTCTATCGTGGAAGCAAGGAAGAGGCTCCGCAGGACGAGATATTCACAGCCGAATACATGCCGTACATGCTCTTCTCTTACATCGACAATACGTCAGGCATCGGCTCTACTCAGACTGACGACGCTGTGAAGATAGGCTTCGACGGTTCGCAGATAATGTTCTCACAGCCGGTTGACCGCGCTGAGGTGTTCACCATCAACGGTGCAACAGTGGTAAGCGTAAGCGCCACATCAGCCATCGGCACATCCATGCTGCCCCACGGCACATACATCGTTAAGGCAAGCAAGGGACAGAACACCGTAGTGAAGAAGATAGTAAAGTAAAGAATAATTATTACTAACAACTAAATATTAATAATCGCATGAAAAGATTTTACGCATCAGCTTTTCTGCTTGCGGCAATGACAGCGCTCCCGGCGTCCGCACAGAAGACAAACGTGTTTCCTGCGTTTAAGGCTCCAGTCGCTCCTCCGGTAGCGGCACAGTCAGAAAACCCATGGCATGCTACAAGTAGCATCGACGACAAGAAGAAGGGTGTTACTGTTTATGCAGGTGAGACAGCTGACCCCGGTAAGAAACGTGGATGGGTGAAGTTCCCGATGAAGGACGCCTACAACTCAATGGAGAAGGTTTACGTGTATCATCCCACAGATGACCAGCAGATTCTGGGTATGCGCTGTGGTGCATTTGACGGTGAGAAGTATCACGCTCTCTTCACACGTATCTACACTCTCACAGAGTATCCAGACTTCTATGGTACCATCGACGTGAAGAGCGGTGAGGTGACTGACTCGGTACGTGTATGGCGTGACTGGACCAACGCTGCCAAAAACGGCGAATGGCAGAGTCAGTATGATATGGCATACAACCCCGCTGACGGACAGACATACGTCTTGGGACAGAACTTCGAGAACACAGACCAGGCATTGACCGACATCTATACAGTGGACGAGAACGGAAACTTCGAACTCGTTACAACACTCGACTGCATCATATTCAACTTCTGCTTCGACTACGACGGCACAATGTGGGCTGTAAGAGCAAAGGTAGACAAGAATTTCAATGCAGTGGGCACAGAGCTCGTTAAGTTCAATCAGGACTACGAGGTGGAGTCTGTTATGGAACTCCTCAAGGAGAAGAGCCCGATCATCCAGGGAACATTCGGTTCTATGGCATTCGATTATTCTACGGGCGACCTCTACTGGTATGCCGTAACTTATCCTAACGCTTATGCTTATCTCTTCCGTGTTCCCACAGAGATGAAGAAGTCATGCGAGCTTGAGTATATGGGTGGTGTTGCCACCGGCACAATGCTCAACGGTATGTACATTCCTTATCTTACAGCAGACAGCCGCGAGGCAGCCGGCCGCGTTACTTCCATCGCAGCTGTCCCTGCTGACGACGCTGTAAGCAAGAACACCGTGTCATGGACCAACCCGACACTCGCTTGGAACCGCACAGAGCTTTCTGACCTCGCTGAGGTCCGCGTTTACCGCAAGAAGGCTGACGCTAAGGAGGCCAACACAACAGCCGAGCTTCTTTCTGCCGACAACGCCGAGCTTCTCGCCACACTTCCTGCTGCTGGCAAGAAGGGCGAGACAATGGAGTGGGAGGACGCAGCTCCTCTGAACGGCATCAATACATACTACGTTGTTCCTTGCCGTGTAGCCGGCGAAATCGGTATGCCTGACAGCGTACGTTGCTTCAGCGGCAATGACGCTCCCGCTGCTCCGGTGGACATTAAGGCTACAAAGCTCGGCGAACAGAGCATCAAGGTGGAATGGACTGCTCCTAACATCGGTGCAAACAACGGTTATGTAAACCCGGCAAGCATTAAGTATATCGTAACACGTCAGCCCGACAACAAGCGCGTGGCTAATACTGGCAAGACCTCATTAGTTGACGAGACCATCACTGGTGATGACAACTACTACTATCAGGTACAGGCTTACACCGAAGAAGGTGGTAAGGGTGGCGTAGCCACTACTGAGAAGGTTCGCGCAGGTCTCGGATGGGACACTCCGCAGAAGTTCAACCTCTTCGAAGAGAACGAGGCTAACCGCTGGACTGTAGAAGACGCTGGTAAGAGCGGCGCTAACTTCTCTTACACTGGTCCGCTGGATTACCAGGGCTACACTCTTTGGACATCATCTTCTCGCGAGACCGATTCATGGGCATTCTCTCCGAAGCTCAATCTGAAGAAGGGCAAGACATATCGCTTCACTTACACCGTTGAGGACCGTTATCCGAAGGTAGAGTTCAGCTATTATTCTGCCATCGCTACAGAGGCTTCTAAGGATAAGGTGGTGCAGACCATCGGTTCACATGAGTGTATGTACTCAGAGACCAACTACAACAAGCGCACTTACACCGATACATTCACTCCGACAGAGGACGGCGTTTATCACTTCGGCTTCAACGTAAAGACAGAGGACGCTGACGTATTCTGCTTGTATAATCTGAATGTTTCGGAGATCTTCGACAACGACATCGCTGCTGTTTCTTTGTCTGCATCTTCTGATGCTGTTACTGACTACGAGAACAAGGCAACTGTTAAGGTGGCTAACCTCGGCAAGAACAAGATTGAGGAGAATAGCTACGTGGTACGTGTAATGCTCGATACCGGCAACGGTCTTACACAGATCGGCTACAACAAGTGGGTGCCGGAGATTGCTGCTGGTGATACTGTAAGCGTAGAGATGAAGTATACTCCGACTCTTGAGGGTACATTCGATATCTTCGCTACTGTGGAAATGGAAGGCGACCAGGAGTTGGGCAACAACAAGACCAACACCGTAAGCGTAACATGTGAGGCTACTGCTTCTACTCCTTGGACAAACGTGGTTACTGATCCTGCTACAGAGTGGGTCAACACACACGCTCCGTTCGAGTGCTACGGCAGCAACGACCAGTCGCTCATGCTTTACTATCCTGAGGAAATCAATGCCACTCCGGGTTCTAAGCTCATGCGTATCGGCTTCGAGTATGACGCTAACTTCGACGAGACTTCTGAGGAGCAGAGCATCCAGATCTATATGAAGAATACCAAGGAGCGCGAGTGCGAGGACGGTCCTATCTCTACCGACGACATGACTCTCGTTTACGACGGCATCAACTACTTCGTGCCTGGTCAGAAGAACATCATTTCGTTCGACCTTGACACACCGTTCGAGTATGACAACACTCAGAGCCTCTGCATCGTGACATTCCGTTCTGGTACACGTCCTGCAATGTTCGGTTGCTCATGGCGCACATTCAACGCAGAGGGAGGTACATACCGCTCTATGCACGAGTCGCAGAACACTCCGTACAACGGCACCAACTGCTGGGCAGAGGATCAGGTTCCGGTGCTCTACATGGCATTCGACAAGTATGTAGGCATTAAGGATATCAACGTATCTGAGGAGAATAACGAGAATGCTCCTGTATATAACCTCAACGGACAGTATGTCGGCAACAGCACCAAGCTGCTCAAGGCTGGCATCTACATCCAGGGTGGAAAGAAGATTGTAGTTAAGTAATTAGATATAAATTATCACTCTCAGGAGGGGTGGCAAAATGCAGTCAGCGGGATATCGCTTCCTTATGGCTTACGTTTGGCCATCCCTCTCTTTACGTAAAGTGAATCTAAAACAAAATCATAAAGCAACAATGAAATCATTTAGAAAAATCGCTCTTGCCGCAGCGCTTGCCGCAGCTCCGCTTACCGGACTGATGGCTCAGCAGCAGGCTAAGGAGAACAACTTCATCCTTGGATGGTGTAAGACTCAGTGGGGACAGACCATGCAGGTGCAGCGTAGCGCTGACGATGTCTATGCTCACCAGGTGCATGCTGCTGCACACTTCTCGCCGAGCGTCACCAAGAAGTATAAGGGATGTCAGATCAAGTATGTCGACTTCGGTGTGGAGCCCAAGCAGGGTTCGTCGGTACGTGTGTTCGTATCCACCAACATCGAGGATCCCAACGCCACAGTGGCTGCAGCGTCCACAACAGAATGGGAAGAGGGATGGAACCGCTGCCAACTGGAGATCCCTTACACCATCAAGGGCACTGAGGACCTCTATGTAGGCTACGAGGTGCTCATCGGTGAGAAGGAAAGCATGAACACCATCACGTACGACAACTCTATAGAAAGCGAGCCGGATCGCAACTGGTATGGTGCTGACGGTCTGTGGTATAAGCTCAATCCCGCTCAGGTGCCTGCCAACTTCCGCGTTCGTGGCATCCTTACCGGCAACGCTCCTGACTGTGACGTCGCTCTCGAGAAGGTCATCTCTGCTGAGGACTACATCGAGCAGAAGAATGGTCTTTGGAAGCCCACTCTCCGTGTACGCAACTACGGTAGCGAGCCTATCACGTCTTTGCACATTCAGGCAACTGTGAACGGTCAGGTGGTAAGCGAGGCTGACACCGACGACGACTTCGAGATTGCAAGTAGCGAGGTTGCTGACGTGGAGATTGCCGGTCTCTCATTCCCCGACCTTGGCACTGCTGACGTTACGCTCACCATCACTAAGGTGAACGGCAAGGACGACCCCGATATGGCTGACAACGCTCAGACTCATACCGTCTTTGTTTATGCAGAGGGTGGTAAGGTGTATAAGCACAACGTACTCTTCGAGCAGTTCACTGCCGAGTATTATAAGGACGCACCTGCCGCTGACGAGCTTTACGCTAAGGAGATTGCTGACCGTAATGACGTTATTTGGGTGAAGCACCACCGTCCTTACAAGGGAGTGCCCGACCAGTTTACTGCTGAAGGCGAGACCGAGTATGACAAGCTCTTCGGTTCTGCCCGTCCGTTCGTGCCTGGAGTATGCGCTGACCGTCGTATCTTCGTAGGTCAGGAAGACCCGGGTCCGGTTTACTTCATCGCTACATCTGGCGACGTTACCGGCATGGTAGGTGGCGCTCAGAGCATCCCTGCTTTCGTAAACGTGAAGGTTGACGTTAAGAAGTCGGCTGACGGCAAGTCGCTCGACGCCACCGTAAGCGGCGTTTCCACCACAACCGTACTCCAGCAGCAGACCGATCTCCGTCTTACAGTATGGCTCGTAGAGGACGGCATCAAGAGCACATCGCAGGAAGGTCGTGACGAATACATCCAGGACGGCGTACTCCGTTCCCTCGTCAATTCGGCATGGGGCGAGTCACTCGACCTCACCTCTCTCGCATACAACCGCACTTACCAGATTCCTCTCAAGGAGGGATGGAATGCTGACAAGATGCGCGTCGTTGCCTTTATCAGCAACTACAGCACAAATGAGAAGGAGTGCCAGGTCTACAACTCTGGTCAGGCTTTCGTAAATCCGGCTACAGCCATCACCGACGTGATGGACGCTGCCCAGCCTATGGCTTACTGCCAGGACGGTAAGGTGCTCGTTGCAGGTTCAGGCTTCAGCGTTGCAGGCGTATACGACGTGTCTGGTCGCGCAGTGGCAAACGCCAACCTCGCCCCCGGTCTCTACATTGTTCGCATGACCAACGGCAAGACAGAAGCCACACAGAAGCTGTGCGTGAAGTAAAGCTTATTTAGTTGAGAGTTGAAAGTTGAGAGTTATGATAACCTATAATTATTATATTACAGACAGAACTTGCGAAAGTTATAGATATATTTTATTTAAAGGACATATCATAACTCTCAACTCTCAACCCTCAATTCTCAATCCTCAACTCTCAACTTTTTTATTAAAAAATCCTCTCTTACTGCCCTAAAAACTTTCTCACTTCTGAAAATTTTATTAACTTTGCATCCGCAATAAAGCGAGATATGCGGCAATAGCTCAGTTGGTAGAGCACAACCTTGCCAAGGTTGGGGTCGCGGGTTCAAGTCCCGTTTGCCGCTCCAATTTAAAGAAACAGGCGCCGCAATGGTGGAATTGGTAGACACGAGGGACTTAAAATCCCTTGGCCAGTAATGGCTGTGCGGGTTCGAGTCCCGCTCGCGGCACTTAAGGAATGTGAGATGTGAGCATAGCAATATGTTCACATCTTTTTTTGTTTATATAAATCCCAATCTATGACATACCACGACATCTGCCAACGGCTCACACCAATGTACGGACCTCAGGAAGCAAAGGCAATGACACGAATGCTCTTGGAAGACCTTTTCAGCCTTTCATTCGCTGACATTCTCTGCGGAGCCACGGAGCATCTCTCCGATGCCGACACCCTGCGATTGCAGCAGTCGGTGGCCCGTCTTCTTGATTCCGAGCCATTGCAGTACGTCACCGGCACAGCCTTCTTCTGCGGCCATCCCTTCCATGTTGCTCCCGGCGTACTCATTCCGCGTCCCGAAACGGAATGGATTGTCGATACGGCAGTCAACCTTGTCACGTCTTCCGCACCACGCATCCTCGACATCGGCACCGGAAGCGGATGCATTGCTATAAGCATAAGTCTTGCCCTTGCCGACAGGCATTGCTACACAGAAGCATGGGATATTTCGGAAGACGCCCTTCGTATTGCCACCGACAATGCCGAGCGTCTTGGAGCAGACGTGAAGTTCCGCCGTCGTGACGCGCTGAGGCTTGAGGAGGATTTTCCCGCAGAGAAGAATCAGGGTGGGGCAGAGGTGCTGAGCGACACCAATGCTGCTGCCGAGTCATGGGACATCATCGTCAGCAATCCTCCCTATATCTGCAACCGCGAAGCCGCCGACATGCACGCCAATGTTCTCCGACACGAACCCCACATCGCCCTCTTCGTCCCCGACACCGACCCGCTGCTCTTCTATCGTGCCATTGCCCGCTACGCCATGCGAAGCCTGAGGAAAGGAGGCTGGTTGCTCTTTGAGTGCAACACGCTCTACGCCCACGATACAGCACAAATGGCGGCGGACATGGGATTCGACAAAAGCGTAGTCGAGGACGATTGCTTCGGCAAGCCACGATTCGTAAAGGCACAGAAATAATAACATACCTCACACATTATATAATATGTATCCATCCACTAAAAAAGTCCCCACTGAGCAGGAAGCCCTTCTCCGTCTTTCCTCCCTTTGTTCACGCAGCGAGCATTCTTCCGGCGAGATGCGCGACAAGTTGCGCCGTTGGGGAGTTGATTCCGAGACCAGCGAGCGCGTCGTTGCCCGTCTTGTCAGCGAGCGCTTTGTCGACGACGAGCGCTTCTGCCGTTTCTTTGTCCGCGACAAGATCAGGTTCGACCGTTGGGGACGTCGCAAGATAGAGCAGGCGCTATATGCCAAGGGAGTCTGTCAGGACATCTCCGCTGCCGTGCTTGACGAGGTAGATGACGAGGAATGGACCGAGGCATTGCGTCCCTTATTAGATTCTAAGCGACGCACGGTTAAGGGAGCAACCGACTATGAACGCAACGGCAAGCTTATCCGCTTTGCCATGTCCAGAGGATTCGGCATGGACATCATCCGCCGTTGCATGGACGTTAACGATGACGTGGAGGACATCTTCTGATATGCTCACCGACTTCTTCTCACCCCGTAGCTGCTGCGTTTGCGGCAAGCGCATCACCGAGGACAGCCTTATCTGCATGGAATGTCTGCTCTCCATTCCCTTTTCCCGCGACAGTCTTCGTCCCGAGGACAACGACACTGCCCGAATGCTGTGGGGCAAGCTGCATGCCGAGAAGGCAGTGGCTGCCGTACACTACCTTCCGCAGTCAAAGATGGCTCGACTCCTATACCTTATTAAATATGGCAAGCGTCCCGACGTGGCGCACCTGCTCGGCCGTATTGTTGCCGAACAGCTCATGCTTCACGGCTTCTTTGACGACATCGACATCGTCATCCCCCTGCCTCTCCACTTCAAGAGGGAGAAGCAGCGCGGCTACAATCAGAGTCTTTTCATTGCCAAGGGCGTCTGCGAGGTGACCCGTCTGCCCATTGCCGCCGCCACCGTTTTCCGCGTCCGCGACACCTCCACCCAAACCCGCCTCTCCGCTTCTGAGCGTCTGAAGAATATGGAGGGCGCCTTCCGCCTTGCTTGCCCGGAGATGATAGAAGGCAAGCACGTCCTCCTCATTGATGACATATTCACCACCGGCGCCTCCGTCACAGCCTGCGGCAACGAACTGCTCACCGCACCCGACACCAAAGTCAGCGTGCTGACCGTAGGAAAGTCGGACGGTAAGTAATGTAACGCTTTTGTAACATGTTTGTCATTGTCTATTCATCCCTCGTTAAAGTCTGTAAAATACGGAAGTCTTAACTTTGCAACCGCAAACAATAAGACAATATGATGATACGAAACAGACAATTGGTCGTGACAGCCGCATTGCTCGGCGCCGCCATGACAGCAGCGGCACAGAGCGCTGACGAACAGTCACCCGTGAATGTTCACGGAACAATACGCAGCAAGTATGAATATCAGACCGAGGAAAACGAGGGACGTTTCGAGGTGCGCAACGCCCGCATCAGCGTCGACGGCAAGCTCTCGCCAGCGATTTCATACAAGGCTGAGATCGACCTTTGTGACGAGGGCAAGATAAAGATGCTCGATGCTTACACACGCTTAAAGCCCGTCAGAGGCTTGCAGTTTACGATGGGACAGTTTCGCGTGCCCTTCACCATCGACGCCCACCGCTCTCCGCATCAGCAATACTTCGCCAACCGTTCCTTCATCGCCAAGCAGGTGGGCAACGTGCGCGACGTAGGTGCAGCCCTCGGCTATACTCTTAACGCTGGTTTCCCCATCATCCTCGAGGCTGGACTCTTCAATGGTTCGGGCCTCACCAATCAGAAAGACTTCTGGACCAACAGCGTCAATTTCTCCGCCAAGGCGCAGTTCTTGCTTCCGCGCGGATTCAACATCACGCTCTCCACGCAGAAGATAAAGCCAGACAATGTCAGCGTGATGATGTACGATGCTGGTGCTTACTGGCATTCTCACGGATGGCACCTTGAGGCGGAGTATCTCTACAAGCATTATGCCGACGACGCCTTCCGTCCAGTCCACGCCTTCGACTCGTTCGTCAGCTACGACATCCCCGTGAAGAACGAACGCTCTCTCGTGCGCTACGTCACCCCGCTCCTCCGCTATGACTATATGAGCGACCACAGCGACGGCATGCGCTACGTTGACGGCAAGGCAAACCCCGAAGGCAAGCTCATCGTCAACGACCACCAGCGCTCACGCCTTACGGGTGGCTTGACGCTAAGCCTGAAGCGTCCCTTCGTAAGCGACATCCGCCTGAACTACGAGAAATACTTCTATCGCAATGACGGAGTGGCAAAACCCTCCGAGAAAGACAAGATAGTAGTAGAGATAATGACAAGATTCTAACGGCGCGATGTCTGCTTGTTAGGCGTATAATGTTAAATCTTATGGTTATTAAAAAATAATTTGATAAACTCTTTCCTTTTTCAAATATTTAATTTAACTTTGCAGCGATATTAAATCAGACAGCTAACTCGGACATTATCCGACCATTAAACTTAAAAACCAAAAAATAACCATATTAACTAAAACAAAGAATCACATGAAGGTGAAATCTACACTCCACGCGATGTTACTCGCTGGTATGCTCTCAGGTTCTTTCGTACCTGCATTCGCTGCCGACGACACAACGTCATCATCAGTTTACGACTTCAGTGGATTTAGCGACACAAAGCTCATGCAGCTTTTCTACAACGCTTACCAGAACGGTCGTAAGTATCCTACAGCTGAGGAATTTGCAGCTGCTGGTATTCAGCAGAGCGACATCGCATTCATCCGCTCACACGTACGCAACAAGGGCATCCTCGACCGTGCAGACCGTCTTATCAAGGACACATACGAGAAGCGCGACCTCTGGATGAACATCCCGATGGACGCAGGTAAGGACGGAGCCGTTGGTCAGCCCAACAAGACTTTCCATAGCGACGTATTCTCTATGTGGAACTACACCAACATCTTCGGTGCTTGGAACCATGGAGTGTTCTCAGCTCCTTCTGCATGGACTGACGCAGCTCACAAGAACGGTTCGGCTATGTATTCTGGTATCAAGTTCTTCGACACCACTGGCGGTCGTCCCGACGGCGCAGCAGGCTGGATGAACTTCATCACAGACCGTAACGACGACGATACGTTCAAGTATCTCGAACCGATGATCAACTGTCTCATGTACTTCGGCTTTGACGGTATCAACTACAACTGGGAGGATTCTGGTTACGGTGAAGACGATATCGTAGAATTCCACAAGGGTCTCTACGCTTCTGCAAAGAAGCACGGCTTCGACGATTTCCATTGCGGTATCTACACCTCTTCGTCTGGTCTTTCTGCATACGAGGCAGACGCTCTCTTCGGCAACTCAGAGGGACGTACACACGACCTCATGCTCAACTATTCTAACGGCGACTTCTCATACCAGCTCTCTTCTTCTGCAAAGCAGGCCATCGCTGCAATGGGAACCACCGAGGGTCTCTACACCGGTGTTTGGATTGTAAGCCTTAACCGCGGATGGAACCGTCTCAACGCTGATGAATATGCCAAGCAGGTGAGCCTCTGTATGTGGGGTGAGCACGCTCAGAGCCGTTTCTGGTCATACAATAGTGGTACTGACGCTTACGACGCACAGACCAACTATCAGTACCTCCTCGAGCGCTTTATGTCTGGCGGTTCACGCAACCCGCTTTCACGTCCCGAAATCCGTAACAGCGGCAACGATTGGGAAGCAAGCAACGGACAGAAGCCTCTCCAGACCTTCGCTGGTATAGCAACATGGATTCCGGAGCGTTCTTCTATCTTCGGCAACCTGCCTTTCGAGACACACTTCAATCTCGGCAACGGCGACCGCTATGCATACAAGGGAAAGAAGACTGCAGGTTCATGGTACAACATGTCTAACCAGGACTACGTTCCGACATACCGTTGGCTCGTTGTTAAGCCGGGCACAGAGACTGCTTCTACAGACATCGACGCACGCTTCACACACGGCGACCAGTATATCGGCGGTACCAGCCTTCTCCTCACCGGTAAGGCTACATCAGAGGGCACAGACCTCGTACTCTATAAGACCGACCTCAATGTCAGCGCCGGCGATCCCTTCGTAAAGGTGGCTGTCAAGAACGGTAAGGAAGGTTCTAACGCTTCCAGCCTCTATGTCATCCTCAAGAAGGCTGACGGTTCATGGGTGGAGACACCGGTAGGAAACATTGAGGGCAATAACTGGAACGAGAAGACCGTCAGCGTAAGCGGTCTCTCACAGAGCGATGTCATCAAGGCCATCGGTCTCCGCGTTAAGGGTGCTGACGACAACTATAAGATGTACGTAGGCGAGCTCCAGGTCAACGACGCTGTCAAGACCAACCCTGCTCTTGTTAAGGATCTCAATGTAGAGGTGAAGGAGGAGACCAAGACTTCTATGTCTGCCAAGCTCTTCTGGGGTGTTGACGCTAAGGCTGAGAAGCGTGCTGAGTGGGATCTCGTTTACAACGACGAGGCCAACATCGACCACTTCGAGGTGCTCTATAAGAACGGCGAGAACGGTCGCGTTTCTGAGCTTGCACGCACCTCTTCATGGGGCTGCTACGTAGGCGACATCCTCTTCGACGGCGCTGACGACGAGCCGTACATCGGTGTACGCTCAGTCTCTACAGACCTCAAGACTTACTCTCCGGTAGAGTGGGTGAAGGTTACACGTGGCGACCAGGCTTCGCTCCCCGTACGTGTTGACAACAGCTATGGCATCTCTCAGATGGATCCCTCTTGCGACGGTGCTGACATCGCTCGCCAGCAGCGTTACGTTACTGACGTGACCACAACTGGTGCTGATCAGAACCTCGACTATCATACTGACCATCCCGTACTTGACGGCACACAGTATGACAACCAGACCGACAAGGTCCTCAAGGTTAAGCAGGGTCAGGAAGTTACTCTCTTCGTTAAGGCATTCGACACAACAAATGCTACATACAATGGTTCGAAGAAGACCGACGGTCTCCGCTACTGCTTCGCTGGTGGCTGGATTGACCTCAACGGCGACCACAACTTCAACCCGGACAAGATTGCTGACAATCCTGAGGAAGGCGAGCAGCTCTTCTTCGTAGGAACAGTTCGTAAGGCTACTCCTGAGATCGAGACAGAGGGCATCACATGCAAGTTTAAGGTGCCTGAGGACGCTAAGACTGGCAAGTCACGTCTGCGCATCGTCTTCTCTGACGCATGGTTCGCAGGAGCGTTCCTCCCGACTGGTCTCCACAACAAGGGCTTCTCTATGGACTTCGGAGTAGAGATTTCTGGTGACAATGCTGAGCGTCTGGGTCCGGTTGACATCCATGACCAGGGCGTTGCTGACGAGCCGGCTAACCTCGAGGGCAACCTCACAGCCATCAAGACCGTGAAGGGTGGTGCTTCTACAGTAGAGGCTGCCAACGGCGAGCTCAACTTCCAGAACTGCGAGAAGGCATGGATTTACGACGCTAACGGAGCATTCGTTAAGTACCTCGTATCTCCCTCTTCATTCCAGACATCTTCACTCGCTGCAGGTGTTTACCTCGTAAAGATGCAGCAGGGTCACGTATTCCGCTCACAGAAGGTGGTAGTTAAGTAATGACCACAGCTCTAAGCTGAAACTATAATTCTTTCGACGGCGCTGTCCTAATCAATAGGGCAGCGCCGTTTTTTCGTATCATCGTTTCCCATCATGCAAATATCGCACAAAGAGTAAAAAGCTGTTACAAAATAAAAATTGATTCTAGAGAATCGAAAAGCTGTTTTTATGGTGTTTTGCTGTGCAAACAGCCCCCACGCCATACGATAGCGCCACTTTTACACTCCAATAGTGCCACTATTAGACAGTAAAAGTGGCACTATTGCATGATAAAAGTGGCACTATTGCAGTGTAAAAGTGGCGCTATTGCAGAAGAAAACGGCTCTTTTACAAGTCTGATTTCATAACGTCTCGTCAGAAAACCTCATAACGCACTGTGTATGAACACATTGTCTCTAAACGCTCAAAACTCAAGAATTTCGCACCAAAGATTTTGTTGTGCGCTCAGCTCATAGTATTGAGCATTAGAAATGCAAATATTGTGTCGGACGGCAAGGCGTCCGAATTTTGAATTATGAGTTTTCTCTCCCAACCCCTAAACTCTCAACTCCCAATTCTCAACTCTCAACTATATATAATTAATGTGTTGCTGTTATCGAACACAGCTTTTAGTTGAGATATATCAATTTCAACCCTAAAAGTGCAGATTTTCTTAACTTTTTTGCTTAAAAGTTTTGGAGATCCGGAAAAAAGCTATACCTTTGCATCCGCTTTCGAGAACGAACGAAACCTCAAGCA
>ERZ1026901.102-NODE-102-length-75523-cov-20.729501_pt1 | contig 75523 bp, 57 predicted proteins | sample MGYA00380179_ERZ1026901 | MGnify/ENA primary metagenome ERZ1026901 (study PRJEB33269, sample SAMEA4719815) | human gut metagenome | biome: human-associated habitat; feature: organic feature; material: feces | place: Cameroon | collected 2013-10 ... | reverse complement strand
TTCCCCAAACCCTGCTCTAGCTTCGCACCGTTGGTGCGAATGCGGCGTGTCGCATACCTTGGCTATCTTCTGATTCCGTCTACCAAGGCGCAGAAGATGCTGGTGATGACCGGCAAGGGCGGTGAGGGAAAATCCCGCATCGGCTTGCTGCTGAAGAAGCTGTTCGGGGAAGCCTCTCACTCCGAATCCATCCTCCGCATCGAAACGAACCGCTTTGCCAGTGCAAACCTTGAGTACAAGCTGGTCATGGTCGATGACGACCTGAACATGGTGGCTTTGCCCGAAACCCGGAACATCAAGTCCATCGTCACCGCCGAGGATCGCTTGTGCATCGAGCGGAAGAACAAGCAGGCTGTCCAAGGCCTGCTGTACGTTCGTTTCATCTGCTTCGGCAATGGCAACCTTGTGGCCGCTCATGATGACAGCGACGGCTTCAATCGCAAGGACAGCCGCTTCACATATATCAGAAACAGCATATTTGCGATATGCAATCCAACGAATGTTGCCAACGATATAAACGTTGGATTGCGATGGCGCAGGCAGATCCTCATCACGGTGAAAGACCGTGACCCTGCCCGGGTGGATAACCCGTTCCTCATCGAAGAGTTGTCCGAGGAGCGTCCCGGCATCCTGCTGTGGATGCTGGAGGGGTTACACCGTCTGCTGGCGAACCGCTATCAGTTCACCATCAGCGAGCGCTCCATCCAGAACCTCGAAGCAGCCATGGCGGACAGTGACAACCTGACCCAGTTCATGCAGGCAACGGCGTATGTCCGCTTCAAGCCCGACACCGAGGAACGCTCCACCTATCTCTACCGCGCCTACACCAAGTGGTGCGAGGATAATCTAGAATCGCCTGTTCCGCAAAAGAAGTTCAGCCAGTTCCTGCTGAAAAATGCGGGGAAGTATGGCCTGACCTTTTCCAAGCACATCGAGGGGAAGTACCGCGGCTTCCGGGGCGTATGCGTCCACCCCGCCTTTGCTGCGGCATAAAACACACGAAAAGTGAAATTCTCCCGCCCCACGCGCCCCAAATCAGCAGTTTTTACCTGTTATCGCTGTTTTCTCCGGGCGCGTATCTGCCCCTTCCGGGCGGATGCAGGGCGGCAAAACGCCCATCGGGGCGGGAGAGAAACCAGGATGCGCCCCAAGAGGGCGCGTGCATCCCAGCCATGCGCCCTAAAAAATCAACACAGAAAGGTACTTTTGTGTGGTTTGGGGCGCGTGGGGCGCGTAAATTCAAGTTCTCGCACTTTTTTGGGCTGCTGCTTCGGGTCAGGAGCGGCAGGCCCTTACATATTTACCAGCCCACAAGGGTGCAGCTCAACCGGAGCTGCGCCGGGTCTGGAGAAGTGCAAAGGAGACATGCCTATGACGAATGTCCGCAAAAATTCCGCCAAACTGACCCGTGAGGACTTGAAAATCGCGCCCGAATCCCCTACAATGGAATTGTCCGAAACCCCTGCCGTAGAACCTTCTGACCAGACCAGCAAAACCGTCCGACACGCCCCGCTCGTTTACCGGGCGGAAGAGATCGCCCAACTGTTGGCAATCTCCAACCGTGCTGCGTACAATCTGTTGCAACACTACGAAGGACTTAAAGGTAATGCGCATTGGCACCAGCATCCGGGTGAGCAAGCAGAGCTTCGATGATTGGTTCGCTGCAGTCTGAGGGAGGGAATATCTATGGCATCTATTATGAAACGTGGCAACACGTATTCTGTCCGATACAACTACAAAGACCACAATGGCAAGCCCTGCAAGGGCTGGGAGACCTTCAAGACCAAGGCCGAAGCGCAGGAGCGCAAGATCACGGTGGAGAAGGAGCTGCTGGACGGCACCTTCCTCGTGCCCGATGCAATGACGGTGGAGGAGATGCTGTACAAGTGGATTCCAATTCAGTCCAGCAAACACAAGTGGTCTCCCAAGACCTACACCCAATCTGTGGCGATGGTGCAGAACCTCATCGTGCCGTATATCAGAAAGCGGAAGGTGCAAGACCTCCGCACCTACGACATCGAGCAGTTCTACGCCACCCTGAGCCAGACCCCTTGCGGCCAGTACGTTCACGGCGAGAAGCAGGAGCTGACGGAAAATCAGAAGAAGCGGCTGTTATCCAGCACGTCCATTCACGAAGTCCACACGCTCCTGAAGACCGCCTTTTCGTATGCCGTTGACTGGGATCTGATCCACAAATCACCTACTCCCCGTGAAGCCCCAAGATCAACACCGAAGAACGCACCATCTGGAATGAGCGCACCATGTTGGCGGCGCTGCAGACCATCGAGAACCCTGCCCTGCATCTGGCTGTGCACATGAGTATGATCCTCTCCTTGCGAGAGGGTGAGATCCTCGGCTTACAGCCGAGTGATCTGGACTTTGACGCAGCAGACGGACGGGGAACCATCTCGGTGAACAAAGCCATGCAGCGTGCCGACAAGGTCACCTTGTCCAAGATTGATCCTACCCAGATCTACCACACCTTCCCGGACAGACGGGAGGGGAGTAAGTCCTCGCTGATCCTTAAGCGGACTAAGACCAAAAAGTCCAACCGCATCCTGTACATGACCAAGCCCTTGAAAGAGGAGCTTCTGGCATGGCTGGAAAAGATGAAGCAGGACGAGCAGAGCGCCCCGGAAAAGTACAGCAACTGCGGTCAGCTGTTCCGCTTACCAGACGGCTTACCCATTGCCCCGGACGTTCTGACCAAGTGGTACTGTATGTGGAGGGCAGAACACCCGGAGTTTGAGAAGATCGTGTTCCACGGTCTGCGCCATTCCAGTGCCACCTACCAGCTGCTGCAATCTGGCGGCGACATCAAGGCGGTGCAGGGCAACACCGGCTATGCAACCGCCACTGTCCTGATTGACACCTACGCCCACGCACAGGACAAGCCCCGGTTGGAGTTGACAGAGAAGATCGAAGCCGACTTCTACTCGCAGGATGTGGCAGGTACGAAGCCGCAGGAACCCCCGGAAAACAAAACGCCGGTGGCGACAAAAATCACAGGTAAAATGATCCTTGAAGCCATCCGGCAGATGGACGCAGAGGAACGCCGCGAGCTGACGCGGGTGCTCTTCGCGTAAAAGATTCTTTTTTGTGCAGCGAAATACACGCTGTGCAAGCGATGCAAAGAGTTCATGGCTTTTTTGTAAAGTGTGCAGGAGATGTGCAAAAGTGTGCAGACCCTGCCAGAAAAACAAAAAAGCCATGAACTCTTTCGATTTACAGCTTCCACGGTAGACATTCCTACGCGTTGGAACCCGCGGGCTAAGCAACAGCCCACTGGGCTGATTGCTTGCGGCGCTATGCGCCGCCGCCCTGTCCGAGCCCCTTCCATCGCGCAAATAAAAAAGAAAAAGCAGAACACAAACGTGTTCTGCTTTTTCTTGGTGCGATGGAAGGGACTCGAACCCCCGGCCTACTGATTCGTAGGAACCGAATAGCACATTTTGTCCATTTCATCATTCAACGTCAAATCGTCGTTTTGATCGAATCACAGTTATTTTTCCGTTGTTATTCTGTTGCATCCTTTGCATTGCTTGCACGCCTTTGCACCTGTTATCCATCCTTGCGATGTGCAGAAAATGTGCAAAAGTGTGCAGAGCCAAAATCAGCCCGGCAAAACAGGCTGTTTCGCACAGCCCCAAAAGCTGGATTTCAACGGTATTTATTGTGCAAAATCTTCCAGTTTTATCCAAACAACAATCTTACATGACACATCGGTTCTATGGCAGGGTTTAGGACATCCGAACAGACACCGTTTGATATAGAAATGAGGTTCACCATGAATAAATTGCTTACCTGCCGCTATAACATGGACACCAACCAAGTGGAAGCCCGGTTTGAGGATGGCACCACTCTTGCCATCGACTGCATCGCTGTGGAGGACGAATACGGCAACACCCCGGCACAGCGGGCGGAGCTGGACTGGCTGCTGTACAACAAGCCCTTGGAGTATGCACAACTCGTGTTGAGTAGCGAGATGGCGTACTATCTTTTCCTTGGCTGCAATCACGGCAGACTGGAAGATTAAGCACGCCTCATAAAGAACACGATGCCCACCGGCCTATGGTTTCCATAAGCCGGTGGGCATGTTCGTTAGCCTGTGCTCCGTTTGACCTTATAAATCAGACAAAGCAATTGGTCCTTGAAATTTTATAGCAGGCTCAAAGCATCTTCGTCACCCACGAGGGTGAAGTCGGGGTACATCTGCAGGATGCTGGCGGGCACTTCGGGAGTGACCGGGCCGAAGAAGGCCTTCTTGACGATCTCGGCCTTGCTGGTGCCGTTAACCACCATCAGCACCTTGCGTGCCTGCATGATGGTTTTGATTCCCATGGTATAGGCCTGCTTGGGCACCAGATCCTCGTGGCCGTCAAAGAATCGCTTGTTGGCCTCAATGGTCTCCTGGGTCAGGTCCACGCAATGGGTCTCCAGCTCAAAAGCCTCGCCCGGCTCGTTGAAACCGATGTGCCCGTTGAGGCCAAGGCCCAGCAGCTGCAGATTGATGCCGCCTACACTGTGGATGATGGCATTGTACTTTGCACAGGCATCGGCAGCATCGGGGTTCGTGCCATCCGGCAGGTTGGTCTTTGCGGGGTCGATGTTCACACAGTCGAACAGGTTACGGTGCATGAAGCTCCAGTAGCTTTCCGGGTGCTCCTTGGGCAGTCCGCGTTACTCGTCCAGGTTGACGGTGGTCACCTCGAAAAAATTGATGTCGCCCTTGTTGTACCACTCCACCAGCTGCTTGTATGCGCCCACAGGGGTGCCTCCGGTGGCCAGGCCTAGCACACAGTTCGGTTTCATGATGACCTGTGCGGAAATGATATTGGCCGCCTTGCGGGACATGTCCGCATAATCTTTTGCACGAATGATCTTCACTGCAAACAACTTCGCTTACTTATTATCGCACAGCTTGTGGGCCAGCTTCATCACGTTTTCGGCATTACCGATGGCATAATCCAGAGAGGGAACTTCTGCGATGGGCAGCTTGATTTCCTCCTGCAGCTGCTTCAGGCGGTAGCTCACCTGGGGAGCCAGAAGCACGCACTCGTAGCCATTCTGCCAGGTCTCCACAGCCTCGCCAGTCCCCATAGCCTGAATCTCCAGATCCTCACCGTGTGCGTCAGCCCAGGTCTTCATCTTCTTCATCAGGATGCTGCTGGACAGACCGCCAGCGCAGCAGAGCAAAACTTTCATAATAAAAAGCTCCTTTCAAATCATCTCACCGCACACAGAGGTGCGGAGAAAAACATTTTAGGTCAGATCCTCGCCATTTGTGGCGATGCACTTTTTGTACCAGTAGAAAGAATCCTTGCGGTAACGCTTGAGCGTACCAGTGCCATCGTTGTTTTTATCCACGTAGATAAAACCGTAGCGCTTTTTCATCTCACCGGTGGAAGCGCTTACCAGATCGATGCAGCCCCAGGGGGTATAGCCACGCAGGTCTACGCCGTCTGCCATAGCAGCCTCCATGGCCTGCACATGCGCCTTGACATAGGCGATGCGGTAGGGGTCGTGCACAGTGCCGTCTGCTTCCAGTGTGTCGGAAGCGCCGAGACCGTTCTCCACGACCATGAGCGGCAGATGATACCGAGCGTAGTACTCGTTCAGAGAGTAGCGCAGGCCGTCCGGGTCCAGGCTCCAGCCCCACTCGCTGTACATGAGGTAGGGGTTCTTGGGGCCCATGTTCAGGTTGCCGCCTGCCGTCTCAGTGACCGGGTGGGTGGTAGCACAGCTGGTAGAGTAATAGGAGTAGGTGATCATATCCACCGTACCCTGCTGCAAGTCTACCACATCTTCAGGCGTTATGTCCAGATTCACGCCGTATTTTTTCCAGATCTTTGGTGCAAAGTATGGGTACGCACCCTTGGCCATCACGTCGGCAGTGTAGTAGATGCCTTCCTGCAATTTTTCCTGCACCAGCAGCACGTCCTTGGGGTCACAGGTCAGTGGGTAGGTACTGGGTCCACCGCCGATCATGCAGCCCACCACATTTTCAGGATCGATCTCATGAGCACGTTTCACGGCACGGGCGCTGGCCACATACTGGTGGTGCAGCAGCTGGAAATCCTGCCGGATGTTCTCTGCCGGGTAACCAGGGATCAAATCCTTGATCATGAGGGGCACGTTGATCTCATTGAAGGTGAGCCAGTATTTGACCAGACCTTTGTACTCCCGGAAGAGCGTCTCAGTATAGCGGTCAAACAGCTCGATCAGCCTGCGGTTCTTCCAGCCGCCAAACGTTTCTTCCAGATACAGCGGCACATCGTAATGCTGGATGGTGACCAGCGGCTCGATGCCGTACTTCTTCAATTCCAGAAATACGTTCCGGTAAAAATCCAGACCAGCCTGATTGGGCGTTTCCTCCACGCCGTTGGGGTAAATGCGCGTCCAGGCGATGGACATGCGGAACACCTTGAACCCCATCTCCGCAAAGAGGGCAATGTCCTCCTTGTAGTGATGGTAAAAATCAATGGCTTCGTGGTAGGGGTAGTTGTACCCCGGTAGCACGGCCCGATGGGCTCCCTCCGGCAGGGGTTGGAAGCCCATCACCTTGCCGGGGTTGCCGTCCTTGTCGAGATAGGTCACATAGCGCGGCTCGGTCAGGGAGCCGGCGGTCTGCACGTCCGAAGCGGCAAGGCCCTTGCCGCCCTCGTTCCAGCCGCCTTCACACTGGTTGGCAGCGGTAGCACCGCCCCAGAGGAAATCCTTCGGGAAAAGCATGGGGACGCACCTTCCTTTCTAGTTTTCAGAAGTTGAAACCGAACGGGGTGGAGCCCTTCATGTAGGGCAGCAGTTCGACCTCACGGGGGTCAATGTGACCCACCACGTTGGTCTTGCCGTAGTTCTTCATGGGCTTACGAGCGATCTGCACCTCACCGGCGTACTGGCCATAGAGGTTGTTGTCGATCAGCACGTCACCGGGCTGGATGTCCACGGTGTTGAAGGGCTCGGTCGCCTCTCGCAGCATACGGCTCTCCAGGGTGCGGATGATCCACTCGCCGCTGTCGCCACGAACGGACAGGTTCATCCGCAGGCGCTTCTTCATGCTCTCGGGCAGGCCTTCGGCCGGGGTCATGTGGAACATGATCTTGGTGCTGTTGGCGGCGGCCATGGCTTCCAGCTCGGCATCGGTGGCGTAGGCGTTGGCGATGATGATATCGTTGACATACCCCATCATCACATAGTGCCCCACTTGGATCTCAATGGGCCAGTCACGGTGCATTTCCAGCGTGGGCAGACCCTCGGTGACGGGCCAGGGGCCAAAGGCCTCCGGGTTTTGGGAGGTAACGAAGGACTGCAGACGCAGGTTGTGCTTGACCATGGGTGCAGATCCCTTTTCAAAGTGCTCCAGAGAAACGCCGGTGTAGCGGTGCGGATAGTAGTTGTGGCAGCCCAGGATCATATCACGGTCACCGCCGGCAGCCAGCACATGACCCACATGATCCTGAGTGTTGCAGCCGTTCACGCAGATCTTGATCCCCTCTTTGTTCTTGGAGAGGAAGGCTTCTTCCATATCGTTCAGGCCCAGATCCAGACGCAGGATATCCACCTGCAGCTCGGTGAAGAAAGACAGATCCAGCGGACCGTGGAAGAAGCTGGCGTTGATGCCCATGCGTTCAAACATCATGGGGTTCACATCGGCTTCGATCTCAAAACCCAGCTCCTTGGCCTTGGCCAGCAGGGGCTTGTAGCGGTCGATGGTCTGCTGGCGGTCACCTGCGCCCAGCAGAGCGATGAACAGCAGGTCAAAGCCCAGCTTTGCAGCCTTTTCCATGTAAGCAACGTCCTGCTCAAAGGTGCTGCGCTCAGGGTACAGGGAGATGCCCAGTCTTCTCTTTTGCATTTCAGTTTCTCCTTAAATGTTTATTCTGTGTGATAAAAACCGAAAAAGCGAGCCGATCCATGCCGACCGACCCGCTTTTTTCAACCGGCTTTGGGTTCCAAAGTGGTAAATTTACAGTTGTAAGGGTTGCCCGGATCTTGCAAGATCACTTGTTTTGGGCAGCCAGTTCAGCAGCTTCGGCAGCAGCCTCTTCCTCGATGCACTGCTTCTCATAAATCTTGTAGAAGGGGCGCCAGATCAGCCAGCAGACCGGGAACATCAGGATCGCGAAGATGACGTTGCGCCAGTCCAGTGTAGTAAGGAAGGTCTGGAACACGACCGGCAGGGTGGTCATGATCAGCACCTGCGGATAAGCGATCCAGTGCAGGTTCCATGCCACCAGCAGCAGAGCGGAGCAGACCATCGGGCACAGCATGAAGGGGATCAGCAGGAGGCCGTTATACATAATGGGATAGCCGAAGATGGCAGGCTCGTTGATGCCGAACAGACCGGGAACAAAAGATGCCTTGGACACGGCCTGGATGCGCTTGGACTTGCTCTTGAGCCCCATCAGGGAGAAGGGCATGGTATTGCCGGCACCGCCCATGATGCCGTTGGCGCCCATCAGGAAGACGGGGAAGAACTGCAGAGGCTGACCGGCAGCGGCCAGTGCAGCGTTGGTGGTGTAAGCGGTGATGTAGGGCACCATCAGAACGGTGAAAATCACGCCGGTGCCGTGGATGCCGAAGAACCAGCACAGCTGAGCCAGAGCAATGACCACGAACATACCCGGAGTGGAGGTCAGGAAATTGACCGGCACGGACAGGATCAGGGTGATCAGACTGGACAGGGTCAGAGCGCCGCCGGAAACAGCGGAGATGATCAGGGAAATACCGTACCAGACGATGATGTTCACGCTCATGGGGATGATGGCGTTGAAGGAGTGTGCAATGCCTTCGGGCACAACGTCGGGCAGCTTGATGGTCCAGTTATGGTCGATGACGAACTTGCTGATGGCTACAGAGCACAGACCCACGATGATGGCCACGAACATGCCGCCGGTGCCCAAGCTGCTCAGATTCAGGGCATCAAATGCTCTGCCGATGGTGCCGTCTGCGGCGACCACGGAAGCAGAGACCGGGGGAGAAACGACCAGGATGTAGCAGACCAGAGCGGTAACGACCGACTGCATCTGGTTCATCTTCTTGCGCTTGGCATAGTTATATGCCATGGAGAAGCACATGAAGAAGCCCATCAGACCCATGGTCAGCTTATAGGGCATATAGAATGCCTGATAGGATGCACTGGAAGTATCCCAGCCGAACATTGCGCCAACAGCACAGACGATCTGGATGACGGCACCAACCATGATCAGACCCATGGTAGCACCCATGCCGCCGGAAATGGTCGAGAAGATCTCGTTGGAAGCCAGCTTCTGGCTGCCTTCCTGCAGTTTTCTCATAAACTTGCTTTCGGCAAAACGCTCGATCGCGCTTTTCTCTTTTGCCATGAGAAAATCCTCCTTTAAATGTGTGTGATGGGGTGGATGTTCGGTCAAGGGTTACTCTTTGTCTGCCTTCTTTTCGTGCAGATCGATCAGCTCTTCGATCAGTTCCTGTGCCAGCATGCTGGTCATCAGGTGATCCTGTGCATGGACCAGCAGCAGGGTGACCTGCGGGCCTTCGCCGTTCCCTTCATCCGCCAGCAGACCAGTCTGGATGTGGTGTGCTTCCAGTGCCTTTGCCTTGGACTCAGCCATCAGCTTCTTTGCTTCTTCAAAGTTACCGGCCTTTGCCTCCTGCAAAGCGTGGAACGCCGCTGCGCGGGCATCACCAGAGTGAACGATCAGCATCATGGAAGTGTCGATCAGTTCGTCAGGGGTCATTGCCATAGTGTTTTTCCTCCTTATGTTCTTTGCAGCGCCGTATACAGCCGGAGCCGCTCTTCTTGGCCCGATTATACAGATGCCCGCCGTCCGGTGTCAAACCCGTTCTAAATGGCCTCCGGTGCCGAAATTTATACGCTCGTCGCGGATTTTAGACACTTCGTCCTTTCATTTTTCCGGGGCAAGGCCTATATTTGTAGTTTTTGCTCCTTTTTTTTGTCCAAAATCCCCAGTTCCGGTAAAAATCATACTTTCAGATTTTCTTTTTCTTCATACACTACACGCGATTAATACCGGAACTGTTTTTCACAAAAATTTAAATTCCGGTCAAAAAAGCACAATATTCTATTCATTCTGAGTGGTCAAACGGAGAAATCGCACAAAAAAGGAGCCACGCTCCCGGCACAGCTCCTTTTTTGTGTTGCTTCTGTTTTGGCAGAGTATAATACACAAAGCCTCACAGTTTTTTGACGATTCCGATAATATAAGCCAGTTCGTCATCCGAGAACTGGATCCCGAATGTGTCCTCCACGCCCCACAGGATATCATGCAGATCATTATACAACCGCTTGTTCCGGCTGATGATCGCCTGCCGGTTCGTTTTCTCCGGCATGTTCTCCCCTTTTCGGATGCGCTCCACCGCGCAGGAAATATGCAGAAACAATCCCAACTCCTGGTCCTGCGTCAGCCCCTGCACTGCCTTTTTCAGCTGTGCCATTGCCTTTGGCAGACACCTGCGCAGCTTTTTGACATCAAAGCCGGGCATCTGCTCCGCCAAGTACGCATAGATCATCTCATAATTGACCTTGGTGCGCTCTTCCTCCGGCATCGTCAACAGGATATCCAGCTTGTCCACCGGGGTCTCAAACAGCTGCACGACCGAGATGAACGGGATATTATACAGCCCCGGATCATAGGTTCCCACCACGCAGACGATCTCATGGTTTTCCTTCAGATGGTTGATTTCGGTCAACAGCGCCTTGCGGTCATCCACTGCCAACGGGATGATGTCCGTATCGTTCATGGCAGCGTTCTTTTCCAGATAGTGCTTCATCTGCACCGCACCGCCCTCACCGGTCATACACAAGGTAATGATGACCTTGCTGCGGTGCGCACGACCGGACGGCTCGGCGATCTGTGTATAGAAATCGCGGCAGCTCTCCATAGCGCCTTCCTGCAGTTCATCCAGCGAACTGCAGCTGTTGGCCTTGCGGGCACAGTCCACCGCAATGAGCGTGCCGGGCAGCGCCACCGTACGGATCGGCACACCGGTTTCTTTGGTGATGATCTCGGCCATGGTGCGCAGGGAGCCCATATCGTACACTAGCAGGATGCCCTGCCCGCGGTTCAGCTCCTGCACTGCCGCCTTCAACTCGTCGTAAGCCTGCTGCATGTCCTTATCCAGCGGCATGTCATAGGCATATGCATTCCCGCAGCCTGCCAACGAATTGACCACGTCCACCATGGAGGACGCCGTGGAATCGCCATGCATGGCGACCAGCACGACCGGGCCGTTCTCACTTTTACGGTACAGGCTGGGGTCGCACAGGAACATCGTCATGAACACAGCCTCGTCGATGGAAAGCCAGATATCAAACTCCTGTTCGATCGCCGATGCAAAACGCATACACAGGGCGTACTCTTCCCTGCACTTTTCAACCACATCCAGGATGCGCTCATTGGATAGATTGTGCCGGGAAGAAGCCCCGCGTTCGATGGTAGAGGACAGATGCAGGCACAGCCCGTAAAACGTGGTTTCGGGGTATACCTTGTTGAATCTGGCCGCTGCCTCCTTCAGCATGGCATCCACCATATCCACGATCCGGCGATCCATCACCTTGCACAGGGACTCCCGGCTGACCTTGCTCTGGGTGATCCGGTTAGCGAACTGTTTCATATCATATTCCAGTTCTGCGTTGATGATGTGCCCGATGTCTTCATCCCCGATACCGCGCCCGCGCAGTTCTTCTGCTTTGCGGTCGATCGTATCATAGACCGAGGCGTTCAGCATCTGGTGCCCGATCTCCGGCAGGGAAGTTTCCCGAAGATTTTCCTTACGCATCGTATCTTCCGAGAAGGTATAGACATACTCCTGCGGGATCTGTGCTTCCAGCTCATCCCGGTATTTTTTGTAGTAGAGCAGGCCATGGCTTACCCCCGACGGGAAATCATTGAGGTAGAGGATCAGCTCCTTTTCTGCGCTGTTGAACGCATGGACGTACGCATTGGCGCAGCCAAGCCGGATATCATTCCGCAGCTGTTTGATGTTGTTCTCGCACCGGTACAGGCACAGGCTATGGAGCAGCTCCGCATTGACCCGGATGCCCCGTTTCATCCGAACGGCCTCATCGGTCAAAAACTGCCGCACCAGCGCAAATCGTTCCGCAATGGAATGCGCCTGCAGGGAGGGCAGCTCGACTCTGGCTGAAAAATGCGCCGTCAGGGAATCCAGGATCACCGGGCGGGCTTTTTCGCTGGCCGAGCAGATCAGGACGACCTTTTGCAGTTCCTGGCCATCGCTGTCGATCATATCCAGCAGCCGTTCCCGCAGGCTGGAGGAAAGGTTGTCTACGCTGTCAATGAACAGCATCCCTCCCGCTGCATGCTGCATCGCTCCATCCGGGCCGAATAGCCGCTGCCCGACCTCTTTCTCCTGCCCTTCCGAAAGGTGGCAGGAAAACCGCTCAAATGGTGCCTGTTGCGCGATCACGTCGTTTTCCTGTGCAAACTGGTACATCAGATAGGCAAAGGTCGTTTTTCCCACGCCGGCCGCGCCAACGATAAGGGTGTTCAGGCTGTGCTCCGGGTACAGAATCGCCGCCTTGGCAAGCTGGATCATCGGTTTCAGACAGCCCTCACAGCCCGCCAGCACCTTGAAGCAGGAGGTTTCCTTCTGCACTGTATGCGGCAGATTGCAAGGTCGATAGCAGACAGGCCGCCCCGACAACTTTTCCAGTTTTCCTTCCTGCACCAGTTCATTCAACAGCGTGCTGATATTGGAACGCTGCATCTGCATCTTTTCGGCAATTTCCTGTGTAGTCGCACCTGTCTCCCGTTTGTCCGGCACCGTGGTGATCAGCCACTGCACGCAAGCCAACACTTCCTCTTTTTTGGTCATACGCTGCTCCATTCCGATTCGTCTTTGTGTATAAATGTGTATAATAGAAGGATAACGATTTCGCAGTAAAAATTCAAGTGTTTCAAAAAGTTTTGGGCAAAGACCTGTAAAAGCATTTATTGATTTTCCAGTAAAGCCTCCAGCGTGCAGACCTTCCGTCTTATAAGTCCTACTATCACCGCTTTATCACGATAAATTTTACAAAACCATCTTGACGCTCGCCGCAATCCGTGATACCCTTTATCGAAAATCCCACCGAGCTTGTCGGGGCAATGCCCCTCCATCTTGCTGCGCAAGACCGCTCTGCCGCTTAAAAGCCCCACTGGGGCTTTCATTGCTACGCAAACGCGGTCTTGTAGAAAAGTACAGAACGGCGAGGATTTATTCCCCATGAAGATTTTTACCGCCCCGCAACACACCCGATTCATTTTGCCGCTTACTTCACCCGACAAAATCATCGCTGCGCTGCGTGGGCGGTATTTTTCTTTTTCACAAATAAAATCTTATGTAGTTGTTCAATCTTCCAAAATTTGTTTTCGGTTGTTGACCACACAACCGCAAAGTGTTATTCTTGTGCTTGAAAGAAGCAGGTTGTAGTGTCCGCACTGCGTCCGGCTTTCTTCATACTGTACCTTGAATCTTACATAAGCCGTCTGAACGAGATACTGCGCCATGACCTCACACTTTCTGTGGGCGAGCCGGACAACGCCGCTGCAAAACAGGGGCAGGAACTGCGTTCGGTGTGAACGGTGATCATGAGCAGGGGCTTTGCCTTTTCACACGTTTTGCTCTGCAAAATTTTCAACGTGCAGTGCGGTTCGACTTCTGAAATTTTCAGTGTTGCACGGAAAGGGCGAAAGCAAGTATCGACCTGTGGCCACAAATTTTCAATGCTTGAAAAATTGCTGTCCACTCAGTCATCCTTGTTGGGGAGTGCCTTCCCCAAACCCTGCTCTAGCTTCGCACCGTTGGTGCGAATGCGGCGTGTCGCATTACATAGCCCTCTCCATCCCGGAGCGGGCATTTATCATTTTCACAGGAGGTCGAATATGGCTGAAATGAAAAGTCCGAACGTACACGCAAAGAAGAACCGCAATGACACGCCGCAAAAACGAAAGACACACATCATCAAAGTCCGAGTGACCGCAGAAGAAAAACTGCGGATCGCATACGCCTGCAAAGAACTCCACCTCACCCAATCCGAACTCGTCCGCCGCGTCCTGTACGGCGTGAATGTCAAGCACACCGTTGTGGTGGCGCAGGGCGGCGAGGATGCACTGGCGGCGCTTGCCGCCTTGTCTGCCCAGTGCAGCAAGGTAGGCAGCAACCTCAACCAGCTTGCACGGCATTTCAACTCTGGCGGCAAAGACACCGAGCAGCTCCGGGCGCAGATTCTGGAGGAACTGTCCGCACTCACGAACTTTCGGCTGAAAGCTGAAGAAACGGTTGGTGAACTGTATGGCAACCATCAAGCATTTGACCTCGAAAAACTCTAACTATGCCGCCGCCGAAAGCTATCTCACCTTTCAGCACAACGAATACACCGGTCTGCCCATTCTGGACGAGAAGGGCAGACCCAAGCTGCGGGATTCGTACCTGCTCGACACCCTTGAGTGCAGCGAATCTTCGTTTGCTATGGCCTGCCTGATCGCCAATCGCAAATACGGCAAGAACGGCGGGCGGGAGGACGTGAAGACCCACCATTATATCATCAGCTTCGACCCGAAGGACGCAGTAGAGAACGGCCTGACCATGGAGCGGGCGCAAGCCCTTGGCTTGCAGTTCTGCAAGGAAAACTTCCCCGGTCATCCCGCCATCGTCTGCACCCACCCGGACGGTCACAACAGTGCAAGGAACATCCACGTCCACATCGTCATCGGCAGCTTGCGTGTCCGCACCGTGGAACGGCAGCCTTTCATGGACAAGCCGTGCGACTGGGAAGCGGGCAAGAAGCACCGCTGCACCTCTGCCATGCTCCGGCACCTCCGTGTCGCTGTCATGGAGATGTGCGAGCAAGCCGACCTGAACCAGATCAACCTGCTGGAAGCCCAAGGCGACCATGTTTCGGAGCGCGAGTATTGGGCGCAGCGGCGCGGACAACGCCGCCTCGACCATGCCAACGCCAAACTTGCCGCCGAAGGGCAGCAGCCCACCCAGACCGTCTACCAGACCGAACTGGACAAGCTGCGAAAGCAGATCTACGCTGTGCTGAACAAGACCACCACCTTCGAGGAATTTTCTGCATTGCTCATGCAGGAACACGGCATCGCCGTGAAGGAGAGCCGAGGGCGGTTGAGCTACTGCCCGCCCGGCCGGACAAAGTTCATCACCGCCAAGAAACTGAGCAAGAAGCTGGAAAAGGAGCAGGTGCTGACCGTCCTCTCCCAGAACATCCAGCTTGCCGTCACCATCCAGCCCAGCAGCGAAAAGAAGCCGGATAAGATCAGGAAACTGGTTGACATTCAGGCGAACGTTGCCGCAGGTAAGGGCATCGGCTATGAGCGTTGGGCGAAAAAGTTCAACCTCAAACGCTGGTCGCAAACCTTGTGTCTCCTGCAGGAGAAAAAGCTGCTCAGCGAAGATGCCCTGAACCAGCGCATTGCCGAACTGAAAACTCAGCACGACGATGCACTGGTGGTGGTCAAAGACTTGGATGCCCGCATGGTCTCCCTCAAGGAGCTACGCGGGCATCTTGTGGTCTATCGGCAGTACAAGCCCCTTGCACAGAAGCTCCAGACTGTGCGGAATCCCGCCAAGTTCAAGGAGCAGCACCGTGCAGAGTTTGCTGTGTACGAGGCCGCTTGCGCCTATTTCAAGGCCAACGGGCTCAGGACGCTACCGGACCTCAAAAAGCTGGATGCCGAATACCAGACCCTTTCCTCGGAGAAAAACGGATTCTACACCCGCTACAAGAAAGCGCAGATCGAACTGCGTGAACTCCGCACCGCACAACAGAACGTGGAAGCCTTCTTCCGCAAGAAGGAGCGCAGCCACGCCGTACCGCAGCAGGAGGTCAAATGAACAACACTCTGACGGATCGATGTGTGAATAACCCCAACCTCACCCACGCCCCTCACCGGGCTTCGTCCTTTCGCCTGTACCCCGCCCATTGGGACGGAGGGTAGCACCTCTGTCTTTTCGGACGTAAAGAGCGCCATCTCGACCCGGCAGGCGGCGGAGCTGTACGGCTTCGCCGTAAACCGGAACGGTATGATGTGCTGTCCCTTCCACGGGGATAAACACCCCAGCATGAAGGTGGACAGCCGCTTCCATTGTTTCGCTTGTCAGGCCGATGGCGATGTGATCGATTTTGTCGGCAGACTTTTTCAACTTTCCCCCTACAAGGCTGTGGAAAAGTTGAAGAACGATTTCGGCATGGCACTTGCCGACGGCAAGGTGCGGCTTGCTCCCCGCAGACCGCCCACCGTCCGGCAGCAGCTGCTGGACTATTACCGCTGTCTGCAGCGTTGGCGGGTCCGATACGCACCGCAGTCACCCACAGAAGAACTTCACCCCTGCTTCCTTGAAGCGATAAAGAACCTTGGCATCGTTGAATATTATCTGGACTGTTCGGTGCTCCCGGACCCGCAGACCGAAAACGAGCTACGGAAGTATTGGGAGGGATTGCATGAGCGACTGGAAAAAGAGGAACGAAGATTGGCGTGATGAGGACGAACTGGAAGAAGAGGAAGAATGCGAATGCCCTTGGGTAGACAGCAAGGGCAAAGTGCGTGAAACCGCTTACTGCCAGTACCTTTTAGAAAAGCACCCCATGATGTGCCTGAAACAGAAGCTGTTCGACCAGAACGGCGAGGTAGACGAGGACGCACTGCTCTACGAAGTCCACAGCGACCTCCGTGACTTTGTGCTCGACAACCTTGCCAAGAAGGAGAAGCAGGTTCTGGACGCACTCCGTATCGAAACCTATACCCCTGAATGGAAACCCCAGCTTGACCGCATCCATCTCCAGAACGGAACCTACTTTCTGGACGAGCGGGGTTTTGTGCCGGAAAAGGAACTCTGTCTGAACCGGCTCCCCGTGGAATACCAGCCCGATGCCCCCGCACCGACCAAGTGGCTGGAATTTCTGGACGGTCTGCTCATCCCGGAGGATATTCTGACCTTGCAGGAATATCTCGGCTATCTTCTGATCCCGTCTACCAAGGCGCAGAAGATGCTGGTCATGACCGGCAAGGGCGGCGAGGGGAAGTCCCGCATCGGCTTGCTGCTGAAGAAGCTGTTCGGGGAAGCCTCTCACTCCGAATCCATCCTCCGCATCGAAACGAACCGCTTTGCCAGTGCAAATCTGGAGTACAAGCTGGTCATGGTCGATGACGACCTGAACATGGTGGCCTTGCCCGAAACACGGAACATCAAGTCCATCGTCACCGCTGAAGACCGTTTGTGCATCGAGCGGAAGAACAAGCAGGCTGTCCAAGGTCTGCTGTACGTTCGTTTCATCTGCTTCGGCAATGGCAACCTTGTGGCCGCTCACGATGACAGCGACGGCTTCTGGCGCAGGCAGATCCTCATCACGGTAAAAGACCGTGACCCTGCCCGCGTGGATAACCCCTTCCTCATCGAAGAGTTGTCCGAGGAGTGTCCTGGCATCCTGCTGTGGATGCTGGAAGGTCTGCACCGTCTGCTGGCGAACCGCTATCAGTTTACCATCAGCGAACGCTCCATCCAGAACCTCGAAGCAGCCATGGCGGACAGCGATAACCTGACCCAGTTCATGCAGGCAACGGCGTATGTCCGCTTCAAGCCCGACACCGAGGAACGCTCCACCTATCTCTACCGCGCCTACACCAAGTGGTGCGAGGATAATCTAGAATCGCCTGTTCCGCAAAAGAAGTTCAGCCAGTTCCTGCTGAAAAATGCGGGGAAGTATGGCCTGACCTTTTCCAAGCACATCGAGGGGAAGTACCGCGGCTTCCGGGGCGTATGCGTCCACCCCGCCTTTGCTGCGGCATAAAAACACACGAAAAGTGAAAATCTCCCGCCCTACGCGCCCCAAACTAGCAGTTTTCACCTGTTATCGCTGTTTTCTCCGGGCGCGTGTCCGCCCTTTCCGGGCGGATGCAGGGCGGCAACACGCCCTTCGGGGCGGGAAAGAAACCCGGATGCGCCCCAAGAGGGCGCGTCCATCCCAGCCATGCGCCCCGAAAAACCAACACAGAAATGTACTTTTGTGCAGTTTAGGGCGCGTGGGGCGCGTAAATTCAAGTTCTCGCACTTTTTTGGGCTGCTGCTTCGGGTCAGGAGCGGCAGGCCCTTACATATTTACCAGCCCACAAGGGTGCAGCTCAACCGGAGCTGCGCCGGGTCTGGAGAAGTGCAAAGGAGACATGCCTATGACGAATGTCCGCAAAAATTCCGCCAAACTGACCCGTGAGGACTTGAAAATCGCGCCCGAATCCCCTACAATGGAATTGTCCGAAACCCCTGCCGTAGAACCTTCTGACCAGACCAGCAAAACCGTCCGACACGCCCCGCTTGTCTACCGGGTGGACGAGATCGCCCAACTGCTGGCGATCTCCAACCGCGCTGCGTACAATCTGTGCAACACCACGAAAGATTTCAAGGTGATCCGCCTCGGTACCAGCATCCGGGTAAGCAAGCAGAGCTTTGACGATTGGTTTGCAGCGGTCTGAGGGAGGGAACATCTATGGCATCTATTATGAAACGTGGCAACACGTATTCCGTCCGATACAACTACAAAGATCATGCTGGTAAGCCCTGCAAGGGCTGGGAAACCTTCAAGACCAAGGCCGAAGCGCAGGAGCGCAAGATCACGGTGGAGAAGGAGCTGCTGGACGGCACCTTCCTCGTGCCCGATGCAATGACGGTGGAGGAGATGCTGTACAAGTGGATTCCAATTCAGTCCAGCAAACACAAGTGGTCTCCCAAGACCTACACCCAATCTGTGGCGATGGTGCAGAACCTCATCGTGCCGTATATCAGAAAGCGGAAGGTGCAAGACCTCCGCACCTACGACATCGAGCAGTTCTACGCCACCCTGAGCCAGACCCCTTGCGGCCAGTACGTTCACGGCGAGAAGCAGGAGCTGACGGAAAATCAGAAGAAGCGGCTGTTATCCAGCACGTCCATTCACGAAGTCCACACGCTCCTGAAGACCGCCTTTTCGTATGCCGTTGACTGGGATCTGATCCACAAATCGCCTACTCCCCGTGAAGCCCCCAAGATCAACACCGAAGAACGCACCATCTGGGATGAGCGCACCATGTTGGCGGCGCTGCAGACCATTGAGAACCCCGCTCTGCATCTGGCGGTGCACATGAGCATGATCCTCTCGCTCCGTGAGGGCGAGATTCTCGGCTTGCAGCCGGGAGACCTCGACTTTGATGCAGCAGACGGACGGGGAACCATCTCGGTGAACAAAGCCCTGCAGCGTGCCGACAAGGTCGCCTTGTCCAAGATCGACCCCACCCAGATCTACCACACCTTCCCGGACAGACGGGAGGGGAGCAAGTCCTCGCTGATCCTCAAGCGGACCAAGACCAAAAAGTCCAACCGCATCCTGTACATGACCAAGCCCTTGAAAGAGGAGCTTCTGGCATGGCTGGAAAAGATGAAGCAGGACGAGCAGAGCGCCCCGGAAAAGTACAGCAACTGCGGTCAGCTGTTCCGCTTACCAGACGGCTTACCCATTGCACCGGACGTTCTGACCAAGTGGTATCGTATGTGGCGGGCAGAGCACCCGGAGTTTGAGAAGATCGTGTTCCATGGTCTGCGCCATTCCAGTGCCACCTACCAGCTGCTGCAATCTGGCGGTGACTTCAAGTCGGTGCAGGGCAACACCGGCCATGCAACCGCCACCGTCCTGATGGACACCTACGCCCACACGCAGGACAAGCCCCGGTTGGAGTTGACCGAGAAGATCGAAGCCGACTTCTACACGCAGGATGTGGCAGGAGCAAAGCCGCAGGAACCCCCGGAAAACAAAACGCCGGTGGCAACAAAAATCACGGGTAAAATGATCCTTGAAGCCATCCGGCAGATGGACGCAGAGGAACGCCGCGAGCTGACGCGGGTGCTCTTCGCGTAAAAGATTCTTTTTTGTGCAGCGAAATACACGCTGTGCAAGCGATGCAAAGAGTTCATGGCTTTTTTGTAAAGTGTGCAGGAGATGTGCAAAAGTGTGCAGACTCTGCCAGAAAAACAAAAAAGCCATGAAATCTTTCGATTTCACGGCATTTTCTGGTGCGATGGAAGGGACTCGAACCCCCGGCCTACTGATTCGTAGTCAGTCACTCTATCCAGCTGAGCTACCAACGCATACGTTCCGTTCGGAACATGATGTATTTTATCATTCATCCGGGGTTTTGTCAACACTTTTTCGGAAATATTTTTGAGATCCCTGAAAAAGAACGTCTTTTCATCCACTTTTCCTTTATTTTCTATCCATCAGCCCTGCTCTGCGAGGGTCCGGGCAATGCGGACGCCGGTGGGCGTGGCGGCAAGACCGCCCTGACCGGTCTCCCGGAGGTCGGGGGAGAGGAGGCTGCCCACGCGGCCCATGGCGTCGATGACCTCATCACAGGGGATGGCGTAGTCCACCCCGGCAAGGGCCATATTCGCACAGGAGACGGCGTTCACCGCGCCGACGACGTTCCGCTTGACGCAGGGGACTTCCACGAGGCCGGCCACGGGGTCGCAGACGAGGCCCAGCAGGTTGCCCAGAGCCATTGCGGCGGCAGCGGCGCACTGCTCGGGCGCGCCGCCCTTGAGGTGGCAGAGAGCGGCGGCGGCCATCGCGCTGGCAGCGCCCACCTCGGCCTGACAGCCGCCCTCCGCGCCCGCGAGAGTGGCGCGGGCCGCGATGACCTGACCGAACCCGGCGGCGACATAGAGGGCATCGCAGATGGACTCTTCGTCGGCCTCGCCGCTGCGGGCCAGCGGCAGCAGAACAGCGGGCAGGACGCCGCAGCTGCCCGCCGTGGGGGCAGCGACGATGCGCTTCATGCAGGCGTTGCACTCGGCGGTCTTGAGAGCTTCAGCAGTCACTGCGGCGAGGTAATCGCCGCCAAGGCTCTTTCCTTCCTGATGGGCCTGCTCCACCTTGGCCGCATCGCCGCCCGAAAGTCCGCTTCGGCTGCGCTGGGCCGGGTCATAGTCCCGGCTGGTGGCCTGCATCACCTGCCAGAGGTGGTGCATCATCTCCCGGCTGTGGGCCTCGGTGAGGCGGCTCTCGGCCAAATCGCTGCGGAGGATGGCCTCCGAAAGGGAAATATTCTGGCTGCGGGCAGCGGCCAGCATCTCTTCACAGGATAAAAACGACACTTCTCAGCCCTCCTCGCATTCTTCCGGCTCGTCGATGTTCAGGCAGGTGACTTTGCGGATGCCCGGCATCACGGCCATCTGCTGTTCCAGCACGTGGGGGATGTGGGAGTCGCATTCCAGCACCATAACGGCGTAGCCGCCCGCCGCGGCGCGGAACACCTGCATGGACGCGATGTTGATGCGGCGCTGGGCCAGCGACATAGTGACCTCGGCGATGCAGCCGGGGGTGTCCTCGTTATGGATGATAAGGGTGTTGCTGTCCCCGCCAAAGTCGGCAGGCACGCCGTCGATCTCCGTCACGCGGATGCGTCCGCCGCCCACAGAGGCCGCCTTCAGGACGAGGGTCCGGCCCGCCTTACTCTTTAAGGTAAGCACCGTCGTATTCGGGTGGGCGGCACGGAGCTCCACCGGATGGATGGTGAACTTCATGCCGGCCTCCTCGGCCAGCGCGAAGCTGTCGGGCAGGCGGGGGTCGTCCGGGCGGAGGCCCAGCAGGCCCGCCACCAGCGCACGGTCGGTGCCGTGGCCCCGGCCTGTGGTGGCAAAGCTGCCGTAGAGCCCAATGTCCGCCTCGGCGGGGACATCGCCCAGCAGCTTCTGGGCCGTATATCCAATGCGGGCGGCACCCGCCGTATGGCTGGAGGAGGGGCCGATCATCACCGGCCCGAGAACGTCGAACAGACGCATGAGGTGTACACTTCCTTTCGTTTTGCAGCGCCCGGGACTCCATTCGCTGACAAAAGAACAGATTTTCTTTCTTTTTATTATACCGCTTTTGAGCTTATTGTGCTATAATAACTTTATAATGCTTTGAATCTTGCCCTTTCAGGGGGCAGCACGGAGGGTAGAACCTATGAAACTGGTAAGCGTGGAAACTCCCGAAAAGAGTGTCTGCAAAATGACTTTCAGCGCTTCGGCCGAGGAGCTGGAAGCTGCGTCCAACGCCGTGTACGAGCGCACCCGCGCAACGTACACCATCAAGGGCTTTGCCAAGGGCGAGGCTGACCGCGCCCAGATCGAGGCCGACCGCGGCGAGCACACCTTCTGGTACGACGCCATCAACGATTTGATGGACAAGGATGTCCCGGCCCTGTACGACGCAGCGATGGCAGAACACGGCTTCCACGCTGTGGACGAGCCGGTCTACGACCTGATCAGCGTGAAGAAGGACGAGGGCTTTGTGGCCACTGCCACCACCGCCCTGCAGCCTGAGCTGAGCCTGACCCAGACCACCGGCTTCAAGACCGAGTGCGTCACCCCGGAAGTCACCGACAAGGAGATCGACGCTGTGCTGGAGCGCCGCCGCGCCATGGCCGCTGAGCTGGTGCCTCACAAGGGTCCGGCCGTCAAGGGCAACATCGTCCACATCGACTACGAGGGCCTGCTGGAGGGCAAGCCCTTCAACGGCGGCACCGCCCAGAACCAGACCCTGCAGCTGGGCAGCGGCCGGATGATCCCCGGCTTCGAGGAAGGCATCCTCGGCCACAAGGGCGGCGAGGCGTTCGACATCTTCGTCACCTTCCCGGCCCGCTACCACGTCAAGGACCTGGCCGGCAAGCCCGTGGTCTTCAAAATCAAGCTGCACGACGTCTGCGTCCGCCAGCTGCCCGCTCTGAACAGTGATTTTGCCAAGAAGGCTGCCAATGTGGACACCATGGACGAGTTCCGCGCCCAGATCCGTCAGCAGCTCCACGACAGCAAACACGCCGCCGCGCTCAACCGCGCCAAGGACGCCATCCTCACCCAGCTGGCCGCAGCCGCTGAGGGCGAGCTGCCCAGCGTTCTCGTCGAGAGCGCCTATCAGCAGGAGATGGAGCGGGTCCAGCAGCAGCTGCAGATGCAGCGCCTGAGCCTCGACCGCTACCTGAGCCAGATCCATCAGACCCGCGAGAGCTTCACTGCCGCTGTCCGCACTGCTGCGGAGAAGAACACCCGCGCCCGGATGGCCCTGCTGCAGATCGCTCAGAACGAGGGCCTCGTTCCCACTGAGGAGGACATCGACAAGACCCTGTCCGAGCGCGCTGAGCGCACCAAGAAGACCCTCGAGGAAGTCAAGGCTGCGTCCAACGTGGAGGCCATCCGCCGCAACGAGGGCATCCGCCGCGCTGCCGACTATGTCATCGAGCACTCCACCATCGAAGAGAAATAATTTATCCTGCTTTTGCGCCTGCACCACTGTGCAGGCGTTTTTTATTGTTCATTTTTTCTCTCTTGACTTTTTTTCTCTGCTGCGGTATTTTTAGGGTGAGAGATTCTATCCGGGCCGCAGCTGCGGCCCGGACGGATAAAGTAAAATCTTCTGCGGGACATTCCGCTCATCTATTTTATTGCGACAGGAGGTTTTCCTTATGAAAAAGTTTCTTCTCGCTCTTCTGACAGCTGTCACGGCGGCTGCGCTCTTCTGCGGCGCGGCGGCATCTGTGGCCACTTACAGCGCCAGCTATGACGCACCGGCCGGCATCAACACCATCGTGGTGCAGGACAGCAGCGCTGCGGTCATTCTGCAGGCCGCCGACATCGACCACATCCGCGCCGATTACACCTACACCTCGAGCTACGCCTTTGAAAGCTCCAAGCTCTACGACTTCACGGTGGCGGGCAGCACCCTCACCGTGACCAAGACCCAGGAGCCCAACGCTTCCCTCCTCATCCAGAGCCAGGACACCCGCAGCTGCACCCTGACGCTGCAGATACCCCGCCAGACGCTGGCAACCATCACCGTCAGCACCACCAACGACAGCATCACGCTGGACGGCGTTTCGGCACAGACCGCCAGCCTCACCACCGACAATGGCCGCATCGAGGTGTCGAACTTCAACGGCTCCACCCTGAGCGGCACTACCCGCAACGGCAAGATCACCATGAGCGGCGTCACCTCCCAGAATGTGGCCGCCACCATCCAGAACAGCGGCACCCTCAAGCTGGAAAACATCTCTGCCAACGTCTGCAGCGCCAAGGTGCAGAACGGCAGCATCACCGGCTCCGTGATCGGCAGCGGCAGCTCTTACGGCCTTGAGCTGGCCGCAGGCGGCGGCAAGATCCGCGTCTCCGACGCCAGCGACAAGAACTTCCTCTTCTTCGGCAAGGACACCCTGCAGCAGAATGCAGATGCCCCCAACAAGCTGAACCTCGCCACCAAGAACGGCGACGTTGATGTCGAGTTTGTCCGTTAAAGGAACATTAAAAATGCCTGTGCAGCATCTGCCGCACAGGCATTTCTTTTTGTCCCGATACGGTCAGCTGAGCCAGTTGAAGCCCACGACCACCACGCCGAGGATAAAATGTTCATGCTTCTCCTTCCAGAATGGCGTCCAGATTCTCATTTATAATGTCCATCGTCTCGAAGAACGCCTTTCGCTGTGCTTCGTTGGTGTGCTCCAGCAGACGTGCGCCAAATTCCTCCTGCAAGGCCCGGCCCTGCTCAATGATGGGGCAGGCTTTTTCGGTGCAGCGCAGCAGGGTGCGGCGGCGGTCGCCGGGGTCAGCCTCGCGGACGAGGTAGCCCTCCTGCACCAGACGGTCTATGTTCACCGAGACGAGGTTTGCTTTCAGTTTGCGCACCTCCACCACATCGCTGGCGGTCTGGTAGCCGGGGTTGTTGGCGAGGAACATCAGGATGTCAAAAGCCGTCTGGGGCAGATGGAGCTTCTGGCACAGGGGCTTGCAGAGGGCGGCGTAAGCCGCCGAGGTCTTCCGCCCGAATTCGATGCCCGGGGTATTCATGGGGCGCCTCCTTGTGGTTCAAAATTATATCATTCAAATTTGAAGTAATAATAGCACAAAAACGCAGCGATCGTCAAGAGAAAAGGAGCGGCCCGCATCTTGCAGGCCGCTCCCTGTTTCCGTTTTCTTTACAGCATCATGATGAGCCGCGTGCCGAAGGCCGCCAGCCATGCTACGATGCACTGATTTGCCACCATGATAAACGCCCACTTGCCGCCCAGCTCCCGCTTGACCGAGGCCACCGCCGCGATGCAGGGCGTATAGAGCAGGCAGAACACCAGCAGGGGTGCAGCCGCCGCCGGGGACAGCGCGGCGGCAAAGGCCGCAGAGGAGCCATAGAGGATGGTGAGGGTCGAAACGACGCTCTCCTTGGCCATAAAGCCGGTGATCAGGGCCGTAGACACCCGCCAGTCGGCAAAGCCCAGTGGCGCAAACAGCGGCGCGATCCCGCTGGCCAGCCATGCAAGGATGCTCTGCTGCGGGTCAGCGGTGAGGCTGAGCCGCAGGTCGAAGCTCTGCAGGAACCAGATGATGATGGTCGCCACAAAGATGACCGTAAAGGCGCGCTGGAGGAAATCGCGGGCCTTTTCCCAGAGCAGCTGGACCACATTCTTGAGGCCGGGCAGGCGGTAGTTGGGCAGCTCCATCACAAAGGGGACGGCCTCGCCCTTAAAGACACTGCTCTTCAGCAGGATGGCCATCAGAATGCCCACCGCAATGCCGAGGAAATAGAGGCTGACCATCACCAGAGCCGCGTGCTCCGGGAAGAAGGCCGCCGCAAACAGGCTGTAGATGGGCAGCTTGGCCGAGCAGCTCATAAAGGGGGTGAGCAGGATGGTCATTTTGCGGTCGCGCTCCGAGGGCAGAGTGCGGCTGGCCATGACGCCGGGGACGGTGCAGCCGAAGCCGATGAGCATTGGCACGATGCTGCGCCCCGAGAGGCCGATGCGGCGGAGAAGCTTATCCATCACGAATGCCACGCGGGCCATGTATCCGGTATCCTCCAGCAGAGAGAGGAAGAAGAACAGGGTCACGATGATGGGCAGGAAGCTCAACACACTGCCCACACCGGTGAAGATGCCGTCGATGACCAGCGAGTGGACGGCTGCGTTGACGTTCCACGCCGTGAGGGTGGAGTCTGCCGCGGCGGTCAGGGCATCAATGCCCACTTCCAGCAGGTTCTGGAGCGCCAGACCGATGACGCCGAAGGTGAGGTAGAACACCAGCGCCATGATGCCCACAAAGGCCGGGATGGCGGTATAGCGGCCCGTGAGGAACCGGTCGATCCGGGCCGAGCGGAGCTGCTCCTTGCTCTGGCGGGGCTTCACGACGGTCTGCTCCACCAGCTGGTGGATGAAGTGGAACCGCATATCCGCGATGGCCGCGGCGCGGTCCAGACCCCGCTCCTGCTCCATCTGGACGATGATGTGCTCGATCATCTCTTTTTCGTTCTGGTCGAGCTTCAGGGCTGCCTCGATGCGCCGGTCGCCCTCCACGAGCTTTGTGGCCGCAAAGCGCACCGGGATGCCTGCGGCCTTGGCGTGATCCTCGATCAGGTGGATGATGCCGTGGATGCAGCGGTGGACTGCGCCGCCGTGATCCGCCTCGCCGCAGAAATCCATCCGGCCCGGCCGCTCCTGATACTTTGCGACATGGAGCGCATGATCCACCAGCTCGTCCACGCCCTCGTTCTTTGCCGCAGAGATGGGCACGACCGGGATGCCCAGCATGGCCTCCATCTTATTGATGCGGACAGTGCCGCCGTTGCCGCGCATCTCGTCCATCATGTTCAGCGCCAGCACCATCGGCGTATCCAGCTCCATGAGCTGCATGGTGAGGTACAGATTCCTCTCGATGTTGGTGGCGTCCACGATATTGATGATGCCCGTGGGCTTCTCGCCGATGATGAACTGCCGGGTCACGATCTCCTCGCTGGTATAGGGCGACATGGAGTAGATGCCGGGCAGGTCTGTGACCTCCGTATTCGGGTTATTCCGGATCGCACCGCTCTTGCGGTCCACCGTCACACCCGGGAAATTGCCGACGTGCTGGTTGGAGCCGGTGAGTTGGTTGAAGAGGGTCGTCTTGCCGCAGTTCTGGTTGCCCGCCAGCGCAAAGGTAAGGGTCGTGCCGTCGGGCAGAGGGTTCTCGCCCTTTTTGGTGTGGTAGCGTCCGCCTTCGCCGAGGCCCGGGTGCTCCACCGGCTTTTCACTTTCTGCCGCCGCCTTTTTCACCGCCGGGGCTTTGGCCAGAGTGACCCCGATGCGGGCGGCATCGTCCAGCCGGAGGGTCAGCTCGTAGCCGTGGATGCTCAGCTCCATCGGGTCGCCCATCGGGGCAAATTTGACCAGCGTGACCTCCTCACCGGGGATCAGCCCCATATCCAGAAAATGCTGCCGCAGAGCGCCTTCGCCGCCCACGGTCCCGACCACGGCGGTCTCGCCGATGTTCAAATCTTTCAACGTCATATGGAATGCTCCTCTCGAGCGCGTTTGTTAGTTTGCGTTAACAACAGTAATATAGGCTAACTTTCCGGCGTTGTCAAGAGAAACGGGGCTGTTCTGAACTGTTCTCTGAAAAAAATCATGCCGCCTTCCTCGAATATCCGAAAAAGTGCAAAAAATAAGAGCCTGTACCCGGGAATTACCCGCCGTACAGGCTCTTATCGTCTTTTATTCAGTTCGCGGTGTGGTAGCCGTCAGGGTTCTTCTTCTGCCAGTTCCAGCTGTCGGCGCACATCTCCTCGATGCCGTACTCAGCCACCCAGCCAAGCTCATTCCTGGCCTTGGTGGGGTCGGCATAGCACTCGGCGATGTCGCCGGGGCGGCGGGCCTCGATGACATAGGGGATGGGCTTGCCGCAGGCCTTCTCGAAGGCGTGGATGACATCCAGCACGCTGTAGCCCTTGCCGGTGCCGAGGTTGCAGATGAAGAGGCCGCAGTTCGTTTCCAGCTTCTTGATGGCGCAGACATGGCCGCGGGCCAGGTCCACGACATGGATGTAGTCGCGGACGCCGGTGCCGTCGGGAGTGGGGTAGTCATTGCCGAAGACATGGACCTTTTCCAGCTTGCCCACAGCCACCTTGGCGATGTAGGGCATGAGGTTGTTGGGGATGCCGTTGGGGTCCTCGCCGATAAGGCCGGACTTGTGGGCGCCGATGGGGTTGAAGTAGCGCAGCAGCGCCACGTTCAGGGTGGGGTCAGCCTTGCAGACATCGGTGAGGATGCGCTCGGTCATGGCCTTGGTGGTGCCGTAGGGGTTGGTGGTGGCACCCACGGGGAAGTCCTCGGTGATCGGCACACTGGCGGGGTCGCCGTAGACGGTGGCGGAGGAGCTGAACACGAAGTTGTGGCAGTTGTGCCTGCGCATCACATCCAGGATGACCAGCGTGCAGTTGAGGTTATTGTAGTAGTATTCGATGGGCTTGGACACGCTCTCACCGACGGCCTTATAGGCTGCGAACTGGATGACCGCCGTGATGTCGGGACACTCGGCGAAGATCTTCTCCACATCCTCGTGTTTGGTCATATCGGCCTGATAGAAGCGGAAGTCCTTGCCGGTGATCTGCTTGACGCGGTCGAGGACCACAGGGGATGCATTGTAGTAATTGTCCGCCACGACAACGTCGTAGCCGGCATTCAGGAGCTCGATGCAGGTGTGGCTGCCGATGTAGCCTGCGCCGCCGGAAACCAAAATAGCCATGTCCAGTACCTCTCTTGTTCCAGATGTTGCTTTGCGCAGAGCCCTTGTGCTCTGTCTGACTAAAGGATACCGCTTTTTGCGCAGAGAATCAAGTACCGGCTTTTTTATTAAAATGTATTTTTGTTGCATCTTTTCAGCCAGTCTGATGAACTGCAAAGATTTTTAGTCCTCAAGGCATGGAGAGGACACGCAAAAAACAGCAAAGGACAGCTCCCGCAAGAGAGCTGCCCTTTGCTGCGGCTGATATTTGCTTACAAACGGCCGCACTGACGGCCGGTGAAGAAGCGGAGCGTAGTGTTGGCCCGGAAGACTTTGCCTGCCCGCAGCACCGTCGTCGGGAACTCCGGGTGAGAGGGGCTGCAGGGGAAGTGCTGGGTCTCAAGGGCAAAGCCGCCGTACTTTTCCAGCGGGACGCCGCCCTTGCCGGGGGAGGGGCAGTTCTGCAGGAAGTTGCCGGTGTAGAGCTGGATGCCCGGCTGGGTGGTGTACATCTTCATGCTGATGCCAGTCTTGTCGCTGGACGCCCAGGCGCAGAGGCTCTGGCTGGCACCCCGGGGCCGGTCGAGGACATAGCAGTGGTCGAAGCCGCCGCCCGCCATGGTGGTCTGGTAGAAGCCGGTGTCGAGGTCGCGTCCCAGAGGCTTTCCGGTGCGGAAGTCCATCGGCGTACCGTCCACGGGCAGGATCTTGCCCGTGGGGCAGGTCTCGTTGTTGCCCTCGAGGTAGTTGGAAGCGTAAATGCGGAGCTTCTGGCCCAGCACATTGCCGCCGCCGTCGAGGTTGAAGTAGGTGTGGTTGGTCAGGTTGATGATGGTGTCCTCGTCGGTGGACACACGGTAGTCCATCCGCAGGGTGTTGTCCGGCGTGAGGATATACCGCACACTGACCTTCAGATTTCCGGGGAAACCGTCCTCGCCCGCCGGGCTTTCGGTCTCCATCAAAAGGGTATCGCCGAACATCTTCACATCGTAAATTTTGCGGGGGAAGGTGCCGTGCAGGTGATTTTTGCCATTGTTGGCTTCCAGCTTGTAGGTCTTGCCGCTGAGAGAAAATTCCGCATTTTCAATGCGGTTGGCGTACCGGCCCACGAACGCACCGCAGCAGGTGCTGCCGGATGAGTTGAAATCCGCCTCATAGTCGGCGAGGGTGTCGTGCCCGACGACCACATCCACCATACCCGTTTTTGTAGGGACGAAGAGATTTTTGATCACACAGCCATAGTTCAGCACGCTGATCTCAAGTCCACCGGGATTGGAGATGATGTATTCATCCACCTTATCACCGTTTTGGGTCACACCAAAGGGCTTGGAGCGGAACTGTGCCATAAGGCTCGCCTCCTTCTTCATTATTTTCGGTCAGGGCAGCGCAGCCCCGGCCTCATCCATAACTATGATTATAGCACAGTTTTCCAGCCTTGTGTGAGAATGATTTTAGATTTATCTTCCAAAATTTCGAGAGATTTTTTGGACATATTGCGAAACGCCTTTCATCTTAAAAGGCTCTCCCTTTGGGAGAGCTGGCGCGAAGCGCCTGAGAGGGCAAGGACGCTGATAAAAAACTTCGAGTGCGGCGATGGCTCGCTCTGACAAAAAGTCTGCTTATCGCTGCATAGCGGCTCTATCTTACCGGGCTTGCCCTCTCCGTCACCTTCGGTGACGCTGCCCGGGTTGCGGCTCCCAGCGTCTGCTTCGCTGCCGCTCGCATCCTGCTGGCCGCGGCCCCAACAGCTCCTCCCTGTTTCCGCCGCTGGCGGCGGTCGTCGCCGTTGCTCCCAAAGGGAGAGGCTTTGCCCTCACGCAAAAAAGAGACTGCCGCGCTGCGGCAGTCTCTTTTGCGTTTCAATGTAAGGGTCACGTCTCCGGCTGAGCCGCGGTGGCGTTCGACTGCGCGATATACTCGGCGGCGTCATCGGGGATGTCATCCATCCCGTCGTCACCCACATCGACCACCAGCGGCGGCTTCTTGAAGAGGATGTCGTAGAGGATGGGGACGATGTACAGGGTCATCAGGGTGGCATAGCTCAGGCCGCAGATGATGACGATGGCCATGCCGCTCATGAGCTGGCTCGCCATATCGTTGCTGAACACCATCTGCAGCATGGCCAGAACGGTGGTCAGGGTGGTCATGAGGATAGGACGCATACGGGTCTTGCCGGTGGCGATAAGGGCCGCACGGCGCTCCAGACCGCCCAGACGCAGCTGGTTGGCGTAGTCCACGAAGACGATGCCGTTGTTGACGACGGTACCCATCAGGACGATGAAGCCCATCAGGGAGATCATGGTCAGCTGCTGGCCGGTGACCAGCATACCCAGCAGGCCGCCGGTGAAGGCCAGCGGCACCGTGAACAGGACGATGAAGGGGGACAGCAGGCTCTGGAACTGAGCCACCATGACCAGATAGACGAAGGGCAGGGCCAGAGCCATCCACTGCACCATCTCATCGACCATCATGTTGACGGTGGAGGACTCGCCGTCCAGCGAGAAGGAGCAGCCCTCGGGCATCTCATCGGTGAGGGCGAAGGCGTCCAGCTTCTTCTGCAGCACGCGGGACTGGACCGTGGTGTTGTAGCCGTCCAGCGTGTCTGCCGTCACCGTGATGTAGCGGGTCTGGTTCTCGCTGGTGATGGAGTCGGGGGCAGTACCCGTCGTCCAGGAAGCAATATCGCCCAGCGTGCAGGTGCCGGTGGTGATGGTGCCGGTGGCGTCCATGACGCTGGTGGTGAAGGTCATGTCCATCATGTTTTCCTTGGTCACAGGGTCAAGATTATCGCTGATCTGGACTTTCATGGTGGAGCCGTCTACCGTGACGGGCGTCTCCGCCGTCGTGGTGGTAGTGAGCTTGGCGGCGATCTGCTGGTAGACCTGCGCAACCGTCAGGCCATAGGCGCGGACCTTGTCGCGGTCGATGTCCAGATTGATGGTCGCATCGCCCTGACCGAGGCCGGTGGCGGCATTGGTGAAGCCCTCGGTGTCGTTGACCATCTGGACGACCTTATCGCCCAGTGCGGTAATGGTATCGGCGTCGGGGCCGTAGATCTTGACAGAGAGGCCGCTGCTCAGCTGGCTGGTCAGGTCCTGCATACCGCTGATCTCAACGGTGCCGGTGCAGTTCTCGACGCCGGAAACGGCATCTTTCAGGGCCTGCTCCACGGCGGCGATCCGGGTAGAGGACAGTGACTGGTCCAGCATGACGTTGAACCGGTAGCTGCCGTAGCTGTTGGCGGCGCTCAGCAGGTCGGTGATAGCGCTGGGCAGGCCCAGCTGACCGATGTCAATGCCGGCCACAGTGGTATCGGTGGTGACGCCCACCTCTTTCACGCCGTCCACGGCCATGACGGCCTCGACGACCTGTCCGGCCACACCGTAGGATTCCTCTTTGGTCAGGCCGTCGTCGGTGGAGAGGGCGATGGTGGCCTCATTGCTGGAAATTTCGGGCAGAAGGACGACGCCCATGGAGAAGACCTTCCAGCCGCAGAAGGCCAGCAGCACGACAGCGGCCAGCAGCGGCAGAGCGCGGTGCTTCAGGCACCACTCGAGGCTGTGGGCATACTTATCCTGAATCTTTTCGAACCAGACCAGACGCTTCGGCTCAGCCTTTTTCAGGACGGTGGAAGCAGCGGCAGGCACAACGGTGATGGCTACGATGAGAGAGGCCATCAGGCAGTAGCCGATGCACATGGACATGGGCTGCAGCAGGCTGCGCACCGTGCCGGAGGCGAACACCACCGGCAGGAAGACGCAGACCGAAGTAAGGGTAGAGGCCACCACCGACATTCCCACCTGACGAGCGCCCTGCACGGCGGCGCGGGCCGCCGGTACGCCCCGGCCCCGCAGACGGTAGATGTTCTCGATGACGACGACCGAGTTATCCACCAGCATACCGACGCCCAGCGACAGACCCGCCAGCGTCATGATGTTCATGTCGAGGCCGGTGAAGTACATCAGAGCGACGGCGAACAGGACGGACAGCGGGATGCTGACGCCGACCACGAGGGTGGGCTTGATGTCCTTCAGGAAGATGGCCAGCACGATGATGGCCAGCGCGGCGCCCACCAGCATACTGCTGATGATGCTGTTGACGATGATGGTGATGTAGTTGCCCTGATTGGACAGGACGACGACGTGAAGGTCAGAATACTGGGCCTGCAGCTCCTTGAAGGCCTTCAGGCAGCCGTCCGAGACGCTGCTGGCGCTGGAATTGGCGTTGCGGAAAATTTTCAGCACCACGGCCCGCTCCCCGTTCAGGCGGGTGTAGCTGGCCTCGGCGTTGTCGATGACGGCCACGTCGGCCACATCGGAGAGGCGGACATCGCCGAAGCCATCGACGTGGAGCAGAAGTGCGCCCTCGATGTCCGAAACGCTGTCGTACTCTTCGCCGACCTTCAGCAGCCAGGACTCGCCGCTCTTATCGGCGACGTAGCCGGCAGGCATCGAGAAGTTCTGGGCGTAGATGAGCTGAGCGAGGGTCTTGATGTCCAGCTGCTTGGCCACATCGGCGCTGGCAAGAGCCTTTTCCTTGGTCTCCTCGTAGAGCTGCTTGGCGTCTTCCAGCTGGTTTTCGTAGTCCTTCAGCTTCTCCCGGGCCTCGGTGAACTGCATATAGGCGCTGAGCTGCTGGCTGGAATAGCTGCCCAGAGCGACGGAGAACTGGTTCATCAGGCCGGGGACATTGTCCATGGCTTTGATGACCTCGTCCAGAGTCTTATAAATGGTGCTCAGGCTGTTGGAGACTTCCAGCTCGTTGGCAAGGTCGGAGACGGTGCCGTCGCTGGTACCCAGACGGCCCTGCAGCTCCTGCAGAGCGGCGGTGAGCTTATCGGTGATGTCGCGCAGCTCGCCGACGATCTCGATGAGGGAGTCGATGTCCCGCATACCGGTCTGGTTGAACTGGTCCACGACACGCTGCAGGCCGTCGCGGACGTCGATGAGGGCCTGCTGGATCTCCGGCTCATTGACCACGCCGATGAGCTGGTTGACGCTGTTCAGCAAAGCCTGCGCCTGGTCGCGCACGACGGTGACGGCGTCGGCCACCTCCGTACCCATCTGGGCCATGACCGTATCGGAGACGGTGTTGCCGAAGTTTTTCAGCTGTTTTTCATACTCGGCGCGGCCCGCGGCGATCTGCGCCTCCGCGGCGTCGAGCCGGACGCGGGCGTCGGCCAGCTGGGTGTCGATGAGCTCCAGCAGGCGGGCGTTCACTTCGTCTATCTTATCCTGATTCAGCTGCACCTGCACCATCTTTTCGATGAGGCCGTTGGCCGACACGCTGGAAACGCCGCTGGTGCGGCCCACATAAGGCACGAGGGTGTTATCCACGAAGTCCGACAGATCGTAGACATCGCTGCCCTCCCGGCTGACAGCCACCGTCATAAAGGCGTTCATGTTCAGGCTGTACTCGATGATGGAGGGGGTCAGACAGGTGCTGGGCAGGCCGGTCGCGGTCTGGTCCACCTTGTTGGAGGTCTTGACCATCGCGCTGTTCATGTCGGTGCCTTCGGCGAATTTCATGAGCAGAAGGCTGTAGTTTTCTGCCGAGGTCGCCGTGATGCTCTCGACGCCGGACACTGTCCCCAGCGCGTTCTCCATCACATCGGAGACTTCCGACTCCACACGCTCCGGGCTGGCACCGGGGTAGACGGTGACCACCATGAGGTATGGCGTGCTGATGTCGGGCAGAAGGTTCGTCTGCATGTTCGTGATGGACACGAAGCCCAGCAGCAGGACCATGATGACCGCAACAAGGATGGTGAACGGCTTTTTGACACTGAATTTTTCCATGATTTCCTATCCATTTCTTTTTTATACCGCCGCGCGGCAAGAGGTACGCCGCAACCACGGCAGCACACTCCGAACGCTTCTTATCGTTCCTATTATACACGAGGGAATCTTCCTTGCAATAGTCCTGAGGTTAATATTTAACAAAACTTTCCTTAAGCCACCTTGGTTTAGGAAGTCAATGGGAATATCCCGGCTACTTTCTTGCCATATTTCGTGGAAATACGGGCCGGATTATGCTATACTAGAATGCAGAATGGAATTTTATCGCAATTTCAGGCACAGCGCCTATCCAGACTGCTCAAGGCCCATGTTCCGGGCTTATATACGTTCGATACGACCCCAAAGAGGAATGCTATGAAGAAAGTTATATCCGTCCGTTTCAAGGACAACGGCAAGACCTATTATTTTGACCCCGCAGACACCCCCATCAAGACCGGCGACTATGTTATCGTCGAGACGGCCCGGGGCGTGGAGTGCGGCGAAGTGGTGCAGGGCGTGAAGGAGATCGCCGACTCCGCTGTCCCCAAGGCCCTCAAGCCCATCACCCGGATGGCCGACAGCGTGGATGTGCGCCGGATGCGCCAGAACCGTGAGGATGAGAAGCGCGCCTACCACACCTGTCAGGAGTGCATCGCCCGCCACGGGCTGGAAATGAAGCTGGTGGAGGCCGAATACACCCTCGACCGCTCCAAGATCATGTTCTATTTCACCGCCGATGGCCGTGTGGACTTCCGTGAGCTGGTCAAGGACCTGGCCGGCATCTTCCACACCCGCATCGAGCTGCGCCAGATCGGCGTGCGCGACGAGAGCAAGATGATAGGCGGTCTGGGCATCTGCGGCCAGCCCTTCTGCTGCAGCCGCTTCCTGAAAGACTTTCAGCCCGTCTCCATCAAGATGGCAAAAGAGCAGGGTCTTTCCCTCAACCCGGCCAAGATCAGTGGTGCCTGCGGCCGCCTGATGTGCTGCCTGGCTTACGAGGAGAGCGCCTACGAGTACCTGAACAGCATCATGCCCATGGTGGGCAGCACCGTCCGCACGCCGGACGGCCTCGGCACTGTGCTCGAGGTCAACCCCATCTCCGGCTATCTGCGGGTGCGCTGCGGCACCGAGGCCTTCGCGCCCCGGTATTATAAGGTGAGCGTCTGCGAGTATATCTCCGGCGGCAGGCGCGCACCCCGCCGCCCCGACCCGGACGACGATTATTCCGGCGTGCGCGACCCTGCCCCGGTGGTGGCTTCGGCCAACGCCGACGGCACCTCGTCCTGCCCCGGCTGCGGCAGAAAAGATAAAAAATAAGAGGCCGGAAATGGCGGGGTCTTCGAACGGTTAGTCTGTTAAAACTAACTTTGCTTCGTGATTTTCGCCAAAAAACCTCTTCAATTTTCTCCAAAAGTTAGCCTGTGCTTTTGTGCAACCCACCAAAAAACGAAAAATTGCTTTTGGGCGGGTACGGTTAGTCTTGCCTTTTTGAAACGGCTTTGTTAGAATGCAGTCAAGGATATGATTTCCGAGGGGTCTGCCAGAGCCGTGCAGGGGCAGATTTCTTCATAAATACTGAGCACGGGGAGATAAAGGAGAGTTCTATTATGGCACACAAGGTTTCTGACGCATGTGTTGGCTGCGGCGCTTGCGAGGGCGCTTGCCCCGTTGGTGCAGTCGCTGTTGAGGGCGGCGTTGCAGTTGTGAACGCAGACGCCTGCATCGATTGCGGCGCTTGCGAGGGCGCTTGCCCCACCGGTGCTATCACCGCTGAATAATTTTTAGCAGATAGCGCGCGAATAACGCATCAAAAGCAGCAGACCTGCCAGGCGGGTCTGCTGCTTTTCTTTCCTGCATATTTTTTTCATCTTTCGGGACACAATATTTTGTCGGAGGATTTCGGCTGGGCGTATGGAACATTCTACCGAGATTTTGTATAATAAAACAGAAGTATCCTGCTCCGCCGTCCACCGGTTCGGCTCGGACGCGCTTTTGCTGGCCCGCTTCTGCGAGCCGCGGCGCAGCCAGAAGGCGGCAGACCTGTGCTCCGGCTGCGGCATCGTGAGCCTTGAGTGGCACGACAGGGGCCATCGCGGCCCCTGCGCCGCCGTGGAATTGCAGCCCGAGGCCAGTGCGCTCTTACAGGAGGCTGTGGCCGCGCAGGGCATCGGGCACATCACCCCTTATCTCGCCGACCTGCGCACCTTCCGGGAAGGGGAGGGCCAGTTCGATGTCTGCGCCTGCAACCCGCCCTATTTTACCGCCGGGCCGCAGAGCACCGACGCGGGCCGCGCCACGGCCCGCCACGAGACGGACTGCACCCTTGAGGATGTCTGCGCCTGTGGTTTCCGCCTGCTGAAGGACGGCGGAAAGCTTTCCCTCTGCCATCGGCCCGAGCGTCTGGCCGAGGTGCTGGCTGTGCTGCGGGCGCACCGCCTCGAGCCGAAGCGTCTGGCCTTTGTGAAGAATAAGCCCGGCGCCGCGCCGTGGCTTTTTCTTGTGGAAGCCCAGAAAAACCGCCGCACCGGCCTGCGCATCGAACCGGATGTGCTCATCACCGCCGGGGCGGCGATGTACGGAGAAGTAAAATAACAACATCAGGGAGGTCAATCATGGCCGGTATTCTTTATATCGTGGCAACCCCCATCGGCAATCTGGACGACATGCCGCCCCGCGTGGCCGCCACCTTCGGCGCGGCGGACTTCGTGGCCGCCGAGGACACCCGCGTGACCATGCGGCTGCTGAACTATCTGGGCCTGAAAAAGCCGATGGTCAGCTACTACGAGCACGCATTGCAGAAGGGCGAGGGCATCCTGCGCCGGATTGAGGCGGGCGAGAACTGCGCCCTCTGCTCTGACGCCGGAATGCCCTGCGTCTCTGACCCGGGCGAGGTCATCGTGCGGGACGCGCTGGCCCGGGGCATCAAAGTCGTGCCTGTCCCGGCGGCGTCCGCCTGCGTGACGGCGCTGGCCGTCTCGGGTCAGGACACCTCCCGCTGGGTGTTCGAGGGCTTCCTGCCCGTGAACCGGAAGCAGAAAAAAGAGCGTCTTGCTGAGCTTCTGGGTGAAAAGCGGACCGTCATCTTCTACGAAGCGCCCCACAAGCTGCGCACGACGCTGGACGACCTCGTGAACGCCTTCGGCCCGGAGCGGAGCATCACCCTCTGCCGTGAGCTGACCAAGCTCCACGAAGAGATCTGGAAGACCACCCTCGGGGAGGCACAGGCCCACTACGCCGCCAACGAGCCAAGAGGCGAGTATGTTCTGGTCATGGCCGGTGCGCCGGCTTCCACAGAGCCGGAAGCAGAGATGACCCTCGAGCAGGCCGCACAGCGCGCCCTCGAGCTGACCGGACAGGGCTTCGGCCCCACTGCCGCCGCCAAGGCCGCGGCCCAGGGGACGCCCTACTCCAAGAGCGAAGTATATAAGGCACTGCTGACCATCCAGCAGCGCGAGCCGGAATAAAATTTGAGGAGGATCCTTTTTCTGTGACGAAACTTCTGATTTTGAGCGACAGCCACAACAGCCGTCTGACCGTCGAAAACATTCTGGCCGCCGAGGCGGACAGCATCGACGCGCTCGTCTTTCTGGGCGACGGCCTGCGCGACCTCGAGCAGGCGCTCACCTTTTACCCCTCTCTGCGGGCCTATGCTGTAGCCGGAAACTGCGATTTCGGTGCGCTGGAGCCGCTGGACGGGCTTGCCGCCTTTGACGGGGTGGTCGTCTTCTACACCCACGGCCATCTGTACGGGGTGAAATACGACCTCGACACGCTGGCTGACGCAGCCGCAGCCCGGGGCGCGAACGTCGCCCTCTTCGGTCACACCCACATCCCGGTGGCAGAAGAGCGGGGCGGGGTGTTCCTGTTCAACCCCGGCTCCTGCGGCCGGTGCTACACCGGCCCCAACACCTACGGCATCCTGACCCTTGCCGACGGCAAGGTGGTCAGCCACGAGCACAAAGAGGTACCCAAAGCATGAGCATCAACGAGGTGCGCTGGCTGTCCGAGTGCGGCAGCACCAACGCTTACGCAAAAGAGCATTTTGAAGAGTTCGGCCCGGTGGGCGCGGTATACACCACCAATCAGACCGCAGGCCGGGGCCGTCTTGGCCGCAGCTGGGTGAACGCCGAGGGCCGCGCCCTCTATTATACGGCGGTCATCCGGGAGCCGCTGGCCCAGCCTGCCACCCTGCCGCTGCTGGCAAGCCTTGCCGTCCGCGATCAGCTGGCCCAGCGCTACGGCGTGGACTGCCGGATAAAATGGCCCAATGACCTGCTGCTGAACGGCAAAAAGATCGTGGGCATCCTCTGCGAGAGCGTCAGCTACGGCTGTCAGATGCAGGGCCGGGGCATCGTCTGCGGCATCGGCATCAATCTGGCACAGCCCCAGAGCTATTTCGACGCCGCAAACCTGCCCAACGGCACCTCCCTCGAGCTGCAGGGCGCGAAGGTGGACCTTGCCGCCGACCCCCAGTGGCTGGCCGAGGCGCTGACGGACTTCGGCTTTGACCGTCCGCTCTACACCTTCGCGCGGGAGGGCTTCGCTCCCTTCCGGGACGAGTACAAGGCGGCCTGCGTCAACCTGGGCCGCCACGTCACCTTCGATTTGCCGGGCGGCGGCACAGGCAGCGGCACAGCCATCGATGTGGACGCCGACGGCCGGCTCATCGTCCGCACCGACAGCGGCGAGGAGAAGGTCTTCACCGGCGAAGTCTCCGTCCACGGCATCTACGGGGCCGTATAAATTTTCCAGCATTCCAGCGCCTCTGCGGGCCGTCCGGCCCCGGGGGCGCTTTTCTTCTGCTCCTGCAAAGTTTGTGGAAAACCCGGGTTTTCCCACGGTTTTCCACACATGGTTTTTGCCGGGCAGTGTTTGTGGAAAACTCCTGCGCCAAAAATTCCAGAGGGGAGAGGCGCTTTTGCCCCAAGCGCGAAACGCCGCAGAAAATAAATTTTCGGCCTCGACTTCCTTTTCAAAAAAAGGCTCTGTGACCTCTTTTCTCCCCAGATTTTCCCTCTTTTCCCGTTTTAGAATACACCGTGTATAACCCAAAGCTCAATTTTCTGTGGAAAACTCGGTGGAAAAAGTGGAAAACACTGTGGGAAACCCCACTTCTTTTTCACAAAATCGGTGGAAAACCCAGTGGAAAAAGTTAAAAAATCATTCCAGCCGGGATACTCTTCCGATAACGCCCCAAAATGGAATCCCGCACTTCCCACGGATTTTCTTGAATGGGCCGGGCAAACATGATACAATGAAAGACAGAAAACGGCCCCGGACATGGGCCGCAAAAATTTCTTTTCACGGAGGCGTCTGCCTATGAACTGGATCTCCCGCTTTGAGCGGAAATACGGCCGCTTTTGCATCCCCAACCTCATCTCCATCATCGTAGGCGGACAGATTTTAGTCTACGCCATCGAGCTGTTCGTCAACCAATTCATCTCAGTCTATCTCGGCCTGAGCCGGAGCCTGCTGCTGATGGGGCAGGTGTGGCGGCTCATCACCTTCGTCTTTATCCCGTTTTCGGGGGGCGGGCCGCTGAGCGTCATCCTCGGCATCTACTTCACATGGTTCATCGGCACGGCGCTGGAAAAGGAATGGGGCGATTTCCGCTTCAACCTCTACTTCCTGCTGGGGATGCTCGGCACCGCGCTGGGCTGTCTCGTCACCGGCATCCCCGCCGACACCTACTGCCTGTCGCTGTCGCTGCTGCTGGCTTTCGCCATGCTCTACCCCGAGGTGCAGGTGCTGCTGTTCTTCGTCATCCCGGTAAGGGTGAAGTATTTCGGTCTCTTCGCCGCTGCCATGTGGCTGTTCAGCTTCCTGACTGCCGGGTGGCTGTATAAGGTGAGCTATCTGCTGAGCATGCTGGGGTTTGTGCTCTTCTTCGGGCCGCAGGCACTGCGCAGCGTCCGGGCGTGGATACGCCGGGAGCAGTGGAAGCGGAAGAACCGGAGGTGAGCCGCACATGATGATAGACCGCCTTGCGGGCAACGCGGCCCTGAAAGACAGCGTCCGCCTGATGCTGGGCAGCCGCCGCCTGACCCACAGCGTGTTATTGGTGGGCGAGACGGGCCTGGGCGCGGGCTACGCGGCCCGGTGCGTGGCGGCAGACTATCTTTACCCGGCAGGCGGCGCACCTGCCGAGGCCCTTCTGCGGGGCGAATGCTGCCGTGCCGTGGGCAAAGCCGGCGACCGCGACAGCGGCCGCATCGAGACCGGCGTGGTGCGGGAGGCCATCTCCGTCACCGGCATGGGCTCGGGCGGGCGGTATCTCGTCAGTCAGGTCAAGGCCATGCGCACCGAAATTTTCAACACCAGCCTCTCCGCCGAGGGCCGCGCCGTCCTGCTCTACCATGTGGAGCGGATGAACGAGGAATCCGCCAACGCCCTGCTGAAGGTGATGGAGGAGCCGCCGGAAGGCGTGCTCTTCCTGCTGACGGCAGACTCGCTGGCCGGTGTGCTGCCCACCATCCGCAGCCGCTGCATCAGTTTCGCCGTGGCCCCGGTCAGCCCCGAGGAATGCGCCCGGTGGTGCATCGGGCAGGGCGTGGACAAAAAGCAGGCCCGGCTCTACAGTGAGCTGTTCGACGGCCACATCGGCACAGTGCTTGCCGCCGCCCGGGACGACGCCCGCCGGGAACAGGTAGAAAAGGCCCTGACGCTGGCCAAGGCCGCTGCGGCTCACGACAGCTATGCCGCCGCCGTCCTGCTGGCCGGGTACGAGAAGGACAAGGCCGCAGCAGCGGCCCTGCTGGGCGATTTCCGGGCCGTGGCCGCCGCCGGGCTCCGGGGGTGTGCCAGCACCCCTCTGACGGGTGACGCCGCCCGCCGCGCCCTCTCGCTGGCCGATGCGGCCATTCAGCGGCTCGCCGCGCAGGTGAACCCCAAGATCACCCTTTCCGTTCTTGCAGCGAAGCTTGGATAAAGCAAAAGCTCCCCTTCCGGGGAGCTTTTGCGATTGCTATTTGATCTTATTATCTTTTGCGGGACCGACTCCGCCGCCGCAGGTTCAGCGAACCGCCGCCAGCCACCATCGTCAGGAAGCCCAGCACGATGAGGATGCCGATGAGCGCGGCCATGAGAAGAAGGGTCGTTTTGGCGTCGGTGCGAAAGTCAGACACATATTCTTTGTGGGTCACGAGGTCCACCGTTCCCATCTCGTAGCCATCGAGGTAGACGGTGGCCGTGCCAAGCACAGCGCCCTCCTTGACGGTGGCCGAAGTGCTCTCCGGAACCGAGAACTCGAAGGTCACTTCATCGTCGGCGTGGCCGTAGCCGCTGAGGCCGCTGGCGGCGTAGAGCTCCACGGCTTTCTCCGTGCGGCACTTGGTCAGCGGGATGGTGGTCAGCACCGTCTCCGTGTCCACCAGCTGACGGTCAGAAAAGCTCGAGAAGGCCCAGTCCAAGATCTCCGCACACTCGCGGTAGATGTTGTTCATATCACTGCCCAGCACCACGAGGCCGTAGGTGTGGCCGTCCCGCTGGGCAAAGGTGACGAAGCACCGGCCTGCGAGGGTGGTGAAGCCGGTCTTCATGCCCCGGACATAGTCGCGGTGATAGGCATACTCCGGGTCCAGCATGAGGTTGGTGGACTTGATGGTCCGCTCGTTCTGGTGCAGGTTCGTGGCGGGCAGCGTATAGGTGAGGGTGTTCGCAGCCTGCATATAGGTCTCGTTGGCGTAGCAGGCAGCGGCAATTTTTGCAAGGTCCTCTGCCGTGGAGACGTTGCCGTAGTCGTACAGGCCGTGGACGCAGGAGAAGGCGGTATCCGTGCAGCCCAGCTCCTTGGCGCGGGCGTTCATCTGGGCCACGAAGGCCGTCAGGTCGCCGCCCGAGACGTCGCTGGCGATGACGCTGGCCGCGTCGTTGGCGCTGGCCACCAGCAGACCGTAGAGCAGGTCGATGCGGCGCACCGTCTCGCCGATGCGGAGGTTCATGGTGGAGCCGTTGGCGTTCTGGATGTCCTTGAACTCCTGGGTCAGGCTGGTGGGGATGGTGATCTCAGCGTTCATGTCCTTGCCGCTCTCGAGGAAGAGCAGAGCCGTCATCATCTTGGTGAGGCTGGCGATGTAGCGCTGCTGGTCGGAGTTCTGCCTGAGGATGGGCTTGCCGGTATCCAGATTGAAGAGATAGACCGACTCGGTGTCGCTGGCCGTCTGGATGGGCATCTGATAAGCGGCAGACCCGGGCAGGGCGGCGCAGACCATCAGCACCAGCGTGAGCAGCAGCGCCGTGCTCCGGCGCAGGAAGGTGGGTCGATTCATAGGCTTGTCCTCCTTAACATTCAAACATCAGCCAAACACTTTGTGCCAGAATGCACTCAGCCCGTGCTTCTCGGGTTCGGCCTCGGGCTCTGCCGGGGCGGGGTGCAGTTCGGGGCTGGTAAAGGCCCAGTCGAACAGCTCTGCCGCCTCCCGGAAGATATTCTGGGAGTTCGAACCCAGAATGACCAGCCCGTAAGTACGGCCGTCCCGCCGGGCAAAGGTGACGAAGCACCGCCCGGCCTGGGTGGTGAAGCCGGTCTTCATGCCGTGGGCATCGCTGCGGTAATAGCCGCTACCGGGCTGCAAAAGCTTGTTGGTGGTTGTGACCGTCCGGGCCGGATGCACGTTGGTGGCGGGCAGTTCATAGGACACCGTGTCCGCTATCTGGCGGTAGGTCGGATTCGCATAGCAGGCCAGCGCGATCTTCGCCATATCGCGGGCCGTGGAGTAGTTGCCGCCGTCGTAGAGGCCGTGGGGGCAGGTGAAATGGGTGGCCTTACAGCCCAGCTGGCTGGCCCGGAGGTTCATCTGGGCCGCGAAGGCGGCCAGACTGCCAGAGGCATCGACGGCCAGCACGCTGGCCGCGTCGTTGGCACTGGGCAGGAGCATGGCGTACATCATATCGATGCGGCGCACCGTCTCGCCGGCCTGCAGGCCGATGGTGTGGCCACGGTTGGCCCGGATGGACTGAAGCTCCGGCGTGAGGCTGGCCGGGATGATGATGCCGGCGCTGAGGTCGGTGCCGCTTTCCAGCACGAGAAGGGCCGTCATCATCTTGGTCAGGCTGGCAACGCAGCGGGGAAGGTCGGGGTTCTGCTCCACGAGAGCTTCGCCGGTGTCGGCATCGAAGAGGTAGATGGATTCCTGCGGGTAGGCGGCCTGAATGGGCATCGCGTAGACGGCAAAACCGGACAGCGCCGCTGTGGTCATGAATGCAGCGGTCAGGACCAGAGCCAGAAGCCGCCGCGCAAAGGGATGAAACTGCATAAATTGATACTCCTTCGGAAGCCTGGGGGCTTCCTTGCTCCGACAATAAGAGCTATAATAAAGAATACCATAAATGAAGCAAAAGAGAAAGGTGGTTTTTCAACAATGATGCTCTCCTTTGGTGGAAAAATGCCCCGGGATGAGGGCGCTGTCTTTGTGGCAGCGAATGCGACGGTACTGGGCGACGTGACGCTGGGCAGGGGCGTGAACATCTGGTACGGGGCTGTACTGCGGGCCGACGAGGGCGCGCTGATACTGGGCGAGAACAGCAATGTGCAGGACAACGCCGTGCTCCACTGCGACCCCGGCGGGCAGGTCGTTCTGGGCAAAAACGTCACGGTAGGCCACAGCGCCCTCGTCCACGGCTGCACGGTGGGGGACAACAGCCTCATCGGGATGCATGCTACCATCCTTAACCACGCTGTCGTGGGCAGAAACTGCATCATCGGGGCCGGGGCGCTGGTGCCTGAGGGGATGGTCATCCCCGACAACTCGGTGGCGGTAGGCGTGCCTGCCCGGGTCATCAAGCCCATCCGGGACGACCAGCTGGCCCACAACATCGAGAACGCAAAAGCCTATGTGGAGATGGGCCGTCAGCACGCGGCGCTGGGCTCTCATGCTGAAAAATAAGCATCTTTCTCCCCAAAAATTTCACAGGCCGATTAACAAATCTTTCACAGGAAAGACATGATTTTGGCCGGTAATTCGGGTATACTATAGCTCACAAGGGTGCGGGGCCGCAACCGCCCCTTGCACATGATTCCTCCTCACACCAAAGCAATACCCCAAACAGCAAGGCCCCCTCTGGCGTCGCCGCAAGCGCCAGACAGGGGTCTTGTTGTATCTGGGGAACAGAACGCCCCCGCTCAGCACTTCCTGAGCAGGGGCGTTTTTGCATATTTACATCATGCCGCGGAAGACAGCCTGTGCGATTTGGAAGTAGAGGATCAAGCTGCATGCGTCCACGATGGTGGTGATGAAGGGGGTCGCCATGATGGCCGGGTCGGCGCCCAGCTTCTTGGCGGCCAGCGGCAGCATGCCGCCCACCAGCTTTGCGAGGATGACGCTGAAGAACAGCGACACGCTGACGACCACTGCGTAGCCGATGACATTGTCATACTGGCCGGCGTAGAGGTAGGTGTACATCAGGTAGATGCGCAGACCGTTGACGAGGCCCAGCACAGCGCCGACGATGGCGGAGACCCGCAGCTCCTTGCCCAGAACTTTGAGGAAGTCGCTGGGCTCCACCTCGCCCAGAGCGAGGCCGCGGACCATCAGGGTGCTGATCTGGTTGCCGCAGTTGCCGGCGGTATCCATCAGCATGGGCATGAAGGAGACCAGCAGGGGCAGGCTGACGAAAGCCTCTTCGTAGTGGGTCGTGACCATGCCGGTGAAGGTAGCAGAGAGCATCAGGATGAGCAGCCAGGGGATACGCTGCTTGGCGTGGGTCCAGACGCTGGTGCCGAAGTAGGTGGTGGCATCGTCGTCGGGCAGAATAGCTGCCATCTTCTGCATATCCTCGGTGCTCTCATCGGTCAGGACGTCGATGGCGTCGTCGATGGTGATGATACCGACGAACATGCCCTCGTTGTCCAGAACAGGCATCGCGGTGAAGTCGTAGCGCTGCATCTCGCGGGCCACATACTCCTGGTCATCCGTGACCTTCACGGTGACGACATTGTCGTCCATGATGTCCACGATGGGGGTAGAGGGGTCAGACAGCAGCAGGCTGCGGGCCGACACGACGCCCTGCAGGCGGTTGCGCTCCACCACATAGCAGGTATAGACCGTCTCGGCGTTCTCACCCTGCTTACGGATAGCGGCGAAGGCGTCACTGACGGTCATCTCCTGCCGCAGACGGACGTATTCGGGGGTCATCAGGCTGCCGGCAGAGCTCTCGGGGTAGTTCAGCAGCTTGTTCAGGCTCTCACGGGTCTGGCGGGACGACTTTTCCAGCACCCGCTTGACCACGCCTGCGGGCATATCTTCCAGCAGGTCGGCGGCGTCGTCAAGGCTCATATCTTCGATGGCGCTCACCAGCTCGACGTCGGAGAACGCATTCACGAGGTCGTCGCGGGCCTCATCGGACATATAGGCGAATGCTTGCGTTGCAACGTCCTTTTTCAGAAGACGGAACACCACGAGGCGGTTGTTCTCGTCCAGCTCTTCCAGCAGCTCGGCCAGGTCGGCGGGCTGCTCTTCCTCGGTCACTTCGCGCAGCTTGACGTACTGCTTCTTGACGAGCAGCTTGAGCAGACGGCTCTTGGTCAGCATCTCGGGGTTGGCCTTGACTTCTTCGTCGTTGGCCTCCTCTTTTTCGGCCTCGCGGACGTCCTGCTTGAGGTCTTCGGTGGCCTGCTCGTTCAGGTCTTCGGCCAGCTTCTGGCGCACCTCAGCGGGAATATCCGTGGGCAGCTCCTGCACCGGAAGAGCCTGTTCCTCTTCGCGCTCCGGGGTCTTCTTTTCTTCTTCCATTTGTGTTCCTCCTCTTTTCTGTCTCAGGAGGACACAGCCGCATCAACGCAAAAAGCGCCGCTCCTGCGCCGCAGACCCCGGGCCGCACTGCCCATCTGCACGCGCAAAGCTGCGCCTCTTTTGTACGGCAGCCGGACAGCGGATACTCCGCTGTTCAGCGTACAAAAAAGGCGAACGCAGCACCTTTCGCGGTCGCTCCGGCCGCATCATTCCATCGTCTTCGACTATGATCCGGGTCCATTGTCCTGCGTTCACCTCCACAAATTCGTTTTGCTAAGTTTCTTAGCCTATAAGTTTATTATATCTCCACTCAAATGCCCGGTCAACCCTGTAAGGCGTCCATTTCCGGAATATTGACGCAGAAAAACGCACAGCGCCCTCCCCGGTGCTTGCGGCTTCACCGGAAAGGGCGCTGTGTTTGGATATTGCTTTGGTGTGAGGAGGAATCATGTACAAGGAATCGGTTGCGGCCCCGAATCCTCATGGCTGTAGTATAGCAGATTCCGCACCGGATTTCATGAAAAACCTATGAAGAAAGTGTAAAAGACACAAAAATACGCCCCGGACACTGTTTCCAGTGAGCGGGGCGCTAAAAACGGGATCCGTTTTTGACTGCGGCAAGATACCTGCAAGCAGGTCTTATGCAGCAGGCGGGGCAAGGTATCTGCGAACAGACCTTATGCTCCTGACACACGCGAAGTATGCTTTCAAGGACCCTCGCGGGCGCTTTGGTATTTCAGGCTCTGCCCGCCCCGACGCGTTCGGAGGCGGGCAGAGAGTTGAAATCAGTTTGGAGTACAAAGCTCCAGTCTCTGCGTAGAAATAAACCTGTCATTTCTTCTCTGGCCGGGGCCGCAGTTTCGTACTGCTGCGTTGCGCAGTAATCGCCAGCACGGAGCAGCCGCCCTTTCGGGACTAAGGTGCCGCTGCGGCAAAATTCCAGCCGGAGTCAAAAGAACTTTGGCTTACTTGTACAGCTCGACCAGGCGGGTCAGATGCTCGTAACGGTCGTTTGCGACCTGCTCGTTGCGAGCGAACAGCTGCTTTGCACGCTCCGGGAATGCACGAGTCAGGCGGCTGTAACGGGTCTCGTTTGCCAGCAGTGCCTGATACTTCTCGGCATCCACAGCCTTGGAGGTCAGGGTGAAGGGGTTCTTGCCCTGAGCCTTGTTGGCCGGATTGAAGGTGAACAGGTTCCAGTAACCAGACTCAACTGCCTTCTTCATCTCGTTCTGGCAGTTGGTCATGCCGCCCTTAACACCGTGCAGCTCGCAGGGAGCGTAGCCGATGATGAGGGAGGGGCCGGGATATGCCTCAGCCTCTGCGATAGCCTTGACAGCCTGGTTCATGTTAGCGCCCAGAGCGATCTGAGCAACATAGATGTAACCGTAGGTCATAGCGATCTCAGACAGGCTCTTCTTGCTGATCTCCTTACCAGCAGCAGCGAACTGGCAGACCTCGCCGATGTTGGAGGCCTTGGATGCCTGTCCGCCGGTGTTGGAGTACATCTCAGTATCGAAGACCATGACGTTGACATCCTCGCCGGAAGCCAGGACGTGGTCCAGACCGCCGAAGCCGATGTCGTATGCCCAGCCGTCACCGCCGAAGATCCAGATGGACTTCTTGGCGATGAACTCCTTGCTCTTCAGGATCTCAGCGGACTCGGCGCAGCCAGCGGCAGCAGCCTTCTCCAGCTCAGCGATCAGAGCCTTAGCGGGGGCATCGTTCGCCTTGGTGTTGTTCTTGGTTGCCATGAACTCGTCAAAGGCAGCCTTCAGCTCAGCAGAAGCCTTGTCAGAACCAGCGACCTCAGCGATGCGCTTGATCAGGTTCTCACGGACGGTCTTCTGGCCCAGATACAGGCCCAGGCCGTGCTCTGCGTTATCCTCGAACAGGGAGTTGCACCATGCAGGACCGCGGCCGCTGTCCTTGTTGACAGTGTACGGAGAGATGGAAGCGGTACCGCCCCAGATAGAGGAGCAGCCGGTGGCGTTGGAGATGTACATCTTCTCGCCGAACAGCTGGGTGATCAGACGTGCGTAAGAGGTCTCAGCACAGCCTGCGCAGGAGCCAGAGAACTCCAGCAGCGGCTGGTTGAACTGAGAGCCGATGACGGTGTCGTCTGCGAACTTAGAGGGCTTCTTGGAGATGTTGGCGACGCAGTAGTCGAAGACTGCCTGCTGATCGGCCTGAGACTCCTGAGGAACCATCTGGATAGCCTTGGTGGGGCAGACGGTGACACACTCGCCGCAGCCCATGCAGTCCAGAGGAGACACAGCCATAACGAACTTGTACTCGTTAGCGGGCTTGTTGTCGCGGCTCTTGGTCTGTGCGGGAGCTGCTGCCAGCTCGTCAGCGGTCAGCTGGAAGGGACGGATGGTTGCGTGAGAGCACACGAATGCGCACTGGTTGCAGCCAACGCACTTTGCAGCATCCCACTCGGGGACGTTCACAGCGGTGCCGCGCTTCTCGTAAGCGGAAGCACCCTGCTCCCACTCGCCGTTTGCGTTAGCAACGAAAGCAGAGACAGGCAGGCTGTCGCCGTCCATACGAGCGATGGGCTCCATGACGTTGCGGATCTGCTTGACCAGCTCGGGACGGCCAGACAGCTCCTTCGGAGCGGGATCGGCCTCGGGGTTGGACCAGGAAGCGGGGACGTCCACCTTGTGGATGGCGTCAACACCGGCATCGATGGCCTTCCAGTTCATCTCAACGACGTCCTGACCCTTCTTGCCGTAGCTCTTCTGAGCTGCCTGCTTCATGAAGTTGACGGCGTCCTCGATGGGCATAACGTCAGCCAGCTTGAAGAAAGCGGACTGCAGGATGGTATTGGTGCGCTTGCCCATACCGATCTCGATAGCCTTGTCGATCGCGTTGATGGTGTACAGCCGGATGTTGTTGTCAGCGATGTACTTCTTGGCCTCAGCGTTCAGGTGATGGCCCAGCTCCTCATCGTTCCACTGGCAGTTGATCATGAACACGCCGCCGGGCTTGACATCCTGGACCATCTTCATGCCCATGTGGATGTAAGCGGGGTTGTGGCAGGCCACGAAGTCAGCCTGGTTGATGTAGTAGGGGCTGCGGATGGGCTTGTCGCCGAAACGCAGGTGGCTGATGGTCACGCCGCCGGTCTTCTTGGAGTCATACTGGAAGTATGCCTGAACATACTTATCCGTGTGGTCGCCGATGATCTTGACGGAGTTCTTGTTCGCACCGACGGTACCGTCGCCGCCCAGACCCCAGAACTTGCACTCCTTGGTGCCGGCTGCTGCGGTGATGGGAGCGGGCTTGACCTCAGGCAGAGACAGGCCGGTGACATCATCGGTGATGCCGAGGGTGAAGCGCTCCTTCGGCTCGTCCTTCTCCAGCTCCTTGAACAGAGCGAAGATGGAGGACGGGGGAGTGTCCTTGCTGCCCAGACCGTAACGGCCGCCGGTCAGGATGACATCATTCTTGCCAGCCTCACGCAGGGTAGCTGCGACATCCAGGTACAGGGGCTCGCCCAGAGAGCCGGGCTCCTTGGTGCGGTCCAGAACTGCGACCTTCTTAGCGGTAGCAGGCAGGACCTTCAGCAGAGCGGAGGACACCCAGGGACGGTACAGGCGGACCTTGATGATACCGACCTTCTCGCCCTTAGCGTTCAGGTAATCGACGACCTCGTCCGCAACGTCGCAGACAGAGCCCATAGCGATCATGACGCGATCGGCATCGGGTGCGCCGTAGTAGTTGAACAGGTCATAGTTGGTGCCCAGCTTCTCGTTGATCTTGGCCATGTACTTCTCGACGACTGCAGGCAGTGCGTCGTAGACAGAGTTGCAGGCCTCACGATGCTGGAAGAACACGTCGCCGTTCTCGTGGGAACCGCGCATCTTGGGGTGCTCGGGGTTCAGAGCCTTTGCACGGAACTCCTCGACAGCCTCCATGTTGCACATTTCCTTCAGGTCGGCGTAGTCCCACTTCTCGATCTTCTGGTACTCGTGAGAAGTACGGAAGCCGTCGAAGAAGTTCAGGAAGGGGACCTTGCCCTCGATGGCTGCCAGATGGGCAACAGGGGACAGGTCCATGACTTCCTGCACGCTGCTCTCGACCAGCATTGCGAAGCCGGTCTGGCGGCATGCCATAACGTCGCTGTGATCACCGAAGATGTTCAGGGACTGGGTAGCAACGGTACGTGCAGAAACATCGAACACGCAGGGCAGCTGCTCAGCAGCGATCTTGTACATATTGGGGATCATCAGCAGCAGGCCCTGAGAAGCGGTGAAGGTGGTGGTAACAGCACCTGCACCCAGAGAGCCGTGCACAGCGCCTGCAGCGCCTGCCTCAGACTGCATCTCGACGACCTTGACCTGATTGCCGAAGATGTTCTTCTGGCCCTGAGCGGACCACTGGTCCACAAAGTCAGCCATCGGAGAAGAGGGGGTAATGGGGTAGATGGCAGCCACGTCCGTGTAGGCATATGCTACATGAGCGGCAGCGGTATTGCCATCCATGGTTTGCTTTGCTCTAGGCATTTTTCTTCCTCCATTCAGAATTTGGTACCTTCTGCGCGGGGCAAACGTCTTTTTGCCGGAGCCGGAGAACTCCTTTGAAAAACGTATTGCTCAACTGATAAGCGCCGCACTTCGCCGGAGCCGGAGAACTCCACAAAAGCACACGCTCATCGAGGGCAATAGCCCTGCCCGGGGCCGGAGAACCCCATGAAGGCACTATTGCTCATCTAATATAATAGCAAATTCCGCCGGTAAAGGCAACGCAAACCGACTGTAAAAACACAACAAAAATTCAAGAATTTTTTTAGCGCTTTTTTACAGATGTGTTCTTTGCTGCATCCATGACGGTGTTGTGCTCCAAAATCCAGTATCCATGAGGCTTTTTCTTACAAAATTCTAAATTTATAATTGACATTTGTACAGATTCTGCCGTAAACTTTATCTATAGTATCATGCGCTGCACAGCGCAGGGAAGGACAGGCACAAAACGATGGATGCTGCACATTTTGAAAAGACGCTCTCGAGCGAGGTTCTCTTTGAGGGCCGGGTGGTCACGCTGACCAAAGACGTGGCTCTGCTGGAAAACGGCGAGACTTCTGTCCGGGAGGTGGTCCACCACCACGGCGGGGCCTGCATCGTACCGTATTTTGAGGACGGCACCCTCTGCATGGTGCGCCAGTTCCGCTACGCCATGCAGCAGGAGCTGTGGGAGCTGCCCGCCGGCAAGCTGGAAAAGGGCGAAGACCCCTTTGAAGCCGCCAAGCGGGAGCTGGGCGAAGAGTGCGGCCTGACCGCCGACCACTACACCCCGCTGGGCGAGTTCTACCCCACGGTGGGTTATGACACCGAGATCATCTATATGTGGGTAGCCACCGGCCTGCACACCACCCAGATGCATCTGGACGACGACGAGTTCCTGACGCCCGACCGCATCCCGCTGGCAAAAGCCTACGAGATGGTCATGAGCGGCGAGATCAAGGACGGCAAGACCATCGCGGGCGTGCTCAAGCTCAAGGCGCTGGTGGACGAGGGCAGGCTGTGATACTCTACGAAGATACAGCCCTCGTGGTTCTGGACAAGCCCGCCGGGCTTTCCAGCGAGGACGGCGTACCCGCCGCCCTGCGGAAGCTCTGGGGCAGGCCCGACGCCTATGTGGGCGTCATCCACCGGCTGGACACCGGCGTGTCGGGTCTGATGGTCTGCGCGAAGACCCCGCAGGCAGCCGCCGCCCTCAGCCGGCAGGTGACGCAGAGCCAGCAGGTTTATGCCGAACAGGATGGCCGGGCCGAGCCTGACGCCGGCACACCGGACGCGCCGCCTTTCGTGAAACAATACCGCGCCCTCATCGCGGGCGGGCCGGACGAAAAGCTGCCCGCCGAAGGCGTCCTGCGGGACTACTTATTCAAGGACAGCCGGAAAGGCCGTGTTTTTCCGGTGAGCCGTCCGCGCAAGGGTGTGAAGGAAGCTGTGCTGGGATATCGCATTTCTGCCTCCGCTCCGGACGGCAGCGCCAGCCTTGCGGACATCATCCTCCACACCGGGCGCACCCACCAGATACGGGTGCAGTTCGCGTCCCGCCGCCACCCGCTCTGGGGCGACGGCAAATACGGCAGCCGCATCAAGGGAGACATCGCGCTCCAGAGCGCACGGCTCCGCTTCATCCATCCCGACACCGGAAAGGGAATGGACTTCCGCCTCCCGGTCCCCGGGACATGGCCCGCTTGGGGCATCAGACAGGAAAACGACAATGGAACAACAGTATAAAACAGATTCTGAAATATACGCCGTCCTCGAGCGGGAGATCATCGATCTGACCCTCCGGCCCGGCTGTTCGCTGAGCGAAAACCCGCTCTGCACCCGCTTCGGCGCGCCCCGCTCCCTCATCCGGGTGGTGCTGCAGCGGCTGCAGGAGAACGGGCTGGTGAAGATCGTGCCGTACAAAGGCACCACCGTCACCCGGCTGAACCGGGAAATCGTGGACGAGCTGATCTATGAGCGCATCGCGGTAGAGGCCCGGGTCCTGCGGGACTTTGCGCCCCACTGCACACCGGAGCACCGCGCCCTCATCCGCCAGCGTGCCGCCGCCTACGACGAGCTGGCCAAGGCCGAAACGCTGGACTTCAACCGCCTCTACGAGGCTGACACCCGGCTCCACGAGACGTGGTTCTCCGCCATGGGCAAGATGTATCTCTGGCGGACGCTGCAGAACGCCCACGCCGACTACAGCCGCTTCCGGATGCTGGACACCCTGACCACCGGCGGGCTCGCCGAGGTGGTGGCCGACCACCACAACCTCATCGACGCCATCGAGCGGTGCGACCTCGCGGCCTTTGAGCCGCTGGTGGAACGCCATTTGTATGGCGGCATCCGCCGTCTGGGCTCGAAGCTCACCGAGGAGTACGCCGATTATTTTGAATGATGTTCTATGGGGAACAAAAAAGCGCCTCTGCACAAATGTGCAGGGGCGCTGCTGTTTTTCTCAGCCCATGATGCCGGAGATGAAGATCTCCAGGCCGATGCCGATGAGGATGACGCCGCCGAGGACGGAGGCTTTGCCGGAGAGTTTGGTGCCGAATTTTTTGCCGATGGCAAGGCCGGCCTCGCAGATGAAGAAGGTGACGGCCGCCACGATGAGGGAGCAGACCAGCGCCATGAACCAGCCGTACTCCGAGATGGTGAAGCCGACGGACAAAGCGTCGATGCTGGTGGCCACGCCCTGCATGAAGAGGGCGCCCGCGCTCAGCTCAGCGGCTTCCTCGGCCTCTTCGCCCTTGATGCCCTCGATGAGCATCTTGCCGCCGATGTAGCCCAGCAGGATGAGGGCGATCCAGGGGATGAACTGTTCAAACGAAGAGAACAGCTCCACGATGGTGTGGACGCAGACCCAGCCCGTCATGGGCATGACGGCCTGAAAGATGCCGAAGGTGCCTGCGATTTGGACGCCCCGGCGGCGGGACATCTGAGGGTCATGCAGACCGTTTGCCATCGAGACGGAAAACGCATCCATGGCAAGGCCCACGCCCAGCAGGGCGCTGTTGAAGAAAAACAAAAAACTCCATTCCATAACGATGCCTCCTGATTTGACCGGAATTGGTGGGCAGACAAAAGACCCGGGATCGGCGCGCATTTCGCCAATTCCGGGTCGGATTTTTACAAACTGACTCCATGTGGAATGGGCGTGGTACTCGCACCAAAGCACATGAGTCTCGCAAATGAAAGCAAGCCAGACAGCCGCCCGGGCCGTCATTGTGTTGACTTGCTGCGCTGCCTGCAAAACAGCGCCTGCTACTCCCCCATGAGGATCTTTCTTGTTGTCCGGCTATCGTACCACACAAACAGCGGATTTGTCCAGTATAACCGTGATTTTTTACAAAAAACCTGCGGGAGAGCACCGCAGAAAGCGTGTACTCCCCCGCAGGGTCAGTTTATGTGTGGAAATGAGGTTTATTCCTCGTCGCCGGTGTCAGCCTCGGGAGCTTCGGCGGCCGATGCCTCATCGGCTGCTTCCATCTCCGCCAGCTGCTCGGCAGTGGGCTCGTCCTCGGTGTCGGCCTCGATGCTCTCGGTCTGTGCCTCGTCGTCGTGGTCGGTGCGGGCCAGCACCATCACCTTATCGTTCTCACCCAGACGCATGACCCGGACGCCGGAGCCGTAGCGGCTCTGGACGGGGATCTCGTTGGCGTGCAGGCGGATGATGATGCCCTCCTGACTGCTCAGCAGCACATCGTCGATGTCGTCCACGATCTTGACGGCGGCCACCTTGTCCTTGGAGGCATCGTAGTTGCGGATGCCCTTGCCGCCGCGGGCGGTGATGCGGTAGGTGTCGATGTCAGAGCGGCGGCCCTTGCCGTTTTCGGTGACGGTGAGCACCGTGCCGCCCTCGCGGCAGATGCAGACGCCGACGACCTCGTCGCCCTCGGCCAGCTTGATGGCGCGGACGCCGTGGCCGCTGCGGCCCATCGGGCGGGCATCGGCCTCGTTGAAGCGGATGGCCTGACCGTTGCGGGTAGCCACGATGAGCATATCATTGCCGGTGGTCAGGCGGGTCCATGCCAGCGCGTCGCCCTCGTTGAGCGCAATGCCGATGAGGCCCGTCTTGCGGATGTTGGCGTACTGCTCCAGCGGGGTGCGCTTGATGAGGCCCTGCTTGGTGACCATGGTGACGAAGCCGCCCTTGTTGTCCTCGTCCTTGGGGTAGCAGAGCATATTGGTGACCTTTTCGCCCTCGGCCAGCTGCAGCAGATTGACGATGTTGCTGCCCTTGCTGGTGCGGCTGCCCTCGGCGATGGTGTAGCCCTTGATGCGGAAGAGGCGGCCCTTGTCGGTGACAAACAGGACATAATCATGGGTAGAGCCCACGAACATCTCCTGCACGATGTCCTCTTCCTTCCGGGTCATGCCGGAGATGCCGCGGCCGCCGCGCTTCTGGGCCTGATAGGTGGCCTTGAGCTGGCGCTTGATATAGCCGGCCTCGGTGAGGGTGTAGACGCACTGCTCCTCGGCGATGAGGTCTTCGATGTCCACTTCGCCGGTGACGGACTGGATCTCGGTGCGGCGCTCGTCGCCGAAGCGCTTCTTCATGTCCAGCAGCTCGTTCTTGACGATCTCCAGCACCCGGGCGTCGTTGGCGAGGATGTCCTCCCAATCCTTGATTTTTGTCTGTAAGCCGGACAGCTCTTCCTCGATCTTGAGGATCTCGAGACCAGCCAGACGGCCCAGCTGCAGCTTGACGATAGCGTCGGCCTGCGGGTCGTCGAAGCCAAACTGCTCCATAATAGCGGCCTTTGCCTCGGCCATGCCGCCCTTGCAGGCGCGGATGGTGGCGATGAGCTCATCCACGATGTCGGTGGCCTTTTTCAGACCCTCGAGGATGTGGGCGCGCTCCTTGGCCTTCTTCAAATCATACTGCGTGCGGCGGCGGACGACTTCATCCTGGAACTCGACGTACTTCTGTATCATCTGTTTCAGGGTCATGACCTTCGGTACCTTATGGTCGATGGCCAGCATGATGACGCCCACGGTATCCTGCAGCTGGGTGTACTGGTACAGCTGGTTCAGGATGACCTGCGCGTTGGCATCCTTGCGGATGTCCACCACGATGCGCATCCCCTTGCGGTTGGTCTCATCGTTCAGGCCGGTGATGCCCTCGATCCGCTTGTCCTTGACCAGCTCTGCCATGTTCTCGATGAGGCGGGCCTTGTTGACCATATACGGGATCTCCGTGATGATGATCTGGGTGCGGCCATTCTTGGTCTCTTCGATGGTGGCACGGCCCCGCAGGGTGATTTTGCCGCGGCCGGTGGCGTAGGCGGCGCGGATGCCGCTTCGGCCCATGATGATACCGGCAGTGGGGAAGTCCGGTCCCTTGATGTGCTCCATCAGGCCGGGCAGGTCGATGTCGGGGTCCTCGATATAGGCCACGCAGCCGTCGATGACCTCACTGAGGTTGTGGGGCGGGATGTTGGTGGCCATACCGACGGCGATGCCCTGACTGCCGTTGACCAGCAGGTTGGGGAAGCGGCAGGGCAGGACGCTGGGCTCTTTCTTCGTCTCGTCGAAGTTGGGGTCCCAGTTGATGGTGTCCTTGTCGATGTCGGTCAGCATCTCGACCGCCATGCGGCTCATGCGGGCCTCGGTGTAACGGTAAGCAGCCGGGGGGTCGCCATCGACCGAGCCGAAGTTACCCTGACCATCCACCAGCGGGTAGCGCAGGGAGAAATCCTGTGCCAGACGGACCATGGCGTCGTAGACGGAGGCGTCGCCGTGGGGGTGGTAAGAGCCCAGCACCGCACCGACGGTATCCGCCGACTTGCGGTAGGGATGGCTGGGGTCGTTGCCGCGTTCGTGCATGGTGTAGAGGATGCGGCGGTGGACGGGCTTCAGGCCGTCACGCACATCCGGCAGGGCGCGGGCCACGATGACCGACATGGAGTAATCCAGAAACGCCGTCTCGATCTCCTTCTTGACGTCCCGGATGATCATCTTGGTACCGCTGCCCGGTATCATCACATAATCTTCTTCCATTGTTTCCTCCAATTACACGTCGAGCTTTGCGTACTGGGCGTTGGTCTCGATAAAGCGGCGGCGGGGCTCCACCTGATCGCCCATCAGGATGGTGAACGCCTCATCGGCCTTCTCGGCATCCTCGATGGTGATGCGGACGATGACGCGGTTGTCCGGGTTCATGGTGGTCTCCCAGAGCTGCTCCGGGTTCATCTCGCCAAGGCCCTTATAGCGGTTGATCTTCGCGCCGGGCATCTCCTGCGAGAGCAGGGCCATTTCGGCGTCGTTGTAGGCGTATTTGATGGTGCTGCCCTTCTGCACCTTGAACAGCGGGGGCTGTGCTACATAGACATGGCCCTGCTCGATGAGGGGGCGCATATAGCGGAAGAAGAAGGTGAGCATCAGGGTGCAGATGTGAGAGCCATCGACATCGGCATCGGCCATGATGAACACTTTGTCATACCGCAGCTTGGAAATATCGAACTCGTCGCCGATGCCGCAGCCCAGTGCCAGCACGACAGGCATCAGCTTGTCGTTGCCGTAGATACGGTCGGCGCGGGCCTTTTCGACGTTGAGCATCTTTCCCCACAGGGGGAGGATGGCCTGAATGGCCGAGTCACGGCCCATCTTGGCCGAGCCGCCTGCAGAATCACCCTCGACGATGAAGATCTCGGTGCGGGTGGGGTCTTTTTCGCGGCAGTCTGCCAGCTTGCCGGGCATCCGGCTGGTCTCGAGGGCGCTCTTGCGGCGCACCAGCTCACGGGCCTTCTTGGCGGCGGCGCGGGCGCGGGCGGCCTGGGTGGCCTTTTCGAAGATGGCCTTGGCCACGCCGGGGTTCTCCTCGAAGAACTCCATCAGCTTGGAGTAGACCATGTTGGAGACGAGGGTCCGAATTTCCGTATTGCCCAGCTTTGCCTTGGTCTGGCCCTCGAACTCGGCCTCCTGCAGCTTGACGGAGATGACGCAGATGAGGCCCTCACGGACGTCAGCGCCGGAAAGGTTCTCGTCCTTGTCCTTCAGCAGACCGTGGCTGCGGCCATAATCGTTGAAGACGCGGGTGAGGCTGCTGCGGAAGCCCTCTTCGTGGGTGCCGCCGTCGGGGGTGTTGACGTTGTTGGCGAAGCTCAGCAGCAGCTCATTGTAGCTGGAATTATACTGCAGGGCGATCTCTGCCATGCCCCGGTCGGTCTGACCCTTGAGATAGATGACGTTGGGGTGGAGCACCTCGAGGTCGCGCTTTTCGCCCAGATAGGTGACGAAGCTCTTGATGCCGCCCTCGTAGCACATGACCTCGGTGCGGTAGGTGGGCTCGCCCTCCTTGCCGTCCTCGAGGACGGGGGTGTAGAGCTCGCGCTCGTCGGTCAAGGTGATCTTGACACCGGCGTTCAGGAAGCTCTCTTCCCGCAGGCGCTTTTCCAGCGTTTCAAAGTTGTAGACGGTGGTGTCCTTGAACATCTCCGGGTCGGGCTTGAAGGTGACGCGGGTGCCGGTGACACTGGGGTCCACGGTGCCGATGCACTTCAGCGGGCCGTCCGGGTCGCCGCGGCGGAAGGTCTGCTCGTACTCGCGGCCGTCGCGGCGGACATTGACGGTCAGCCACTCCGAGCAGGCGTTGACGACAGACGCGCCGACGCCGTGCAGGCCGCCGGCCACCTTGTAGCCGGAGTTCTCGCCGCCGAACTTGCCGCCGGCGTGGAGGATGGTATAGACGACGGTGACGGCAGGCAGACCGGTATCAGCCTGGATGTCCACGGGGATGCCGCGGCCATTGTCCGTGACCTGAATGATGTCTCCCTTCAGGATCTTGACCTCGATGTGGTCGCAGTAACCGGCCAGAGCCTCGTCGATGGCGTTGTCCACGATCTCGTACACCAGATGGTGCAGGCCGCGCTCGCCGGTGGAGCCGATATACATACCGGGGCGCTTGCGCACTGCCTCCAGGCCTTTCAGGACCTGGATCTCGCTGGCGTTGTATTCATGGTCCGTCGCAGTTTCTGCGTTGGTACTGGTAATGATTTCCTCTGCCATTTCCTTTCTCCCTTTTGTTTTGTTTCGTTTTTTCGTTACTATTTGTAAAAGCGATCAATCGCTGGTTGGCTTATTCCAGTTTCATCTCCGTGCGCCGTTTGAGCGCAGCAGGCGACAGCTCCGAGAGATAGATCGTATCCACCGGGGAATCTGCCAGCACATAGCTCTGGGGCAGCTCATCGGACAGACTCACCACCGCCCCATTCTTCTGGGCGTAGTTCAGAAACTCCCGCCCCCGGGGTGAGATGGTCGTCGTTTCCAAGTTGAAGATGCCGATGATGTCCCGGTCGTTCAGGACATAATCGCGGCCAAGGTGTACATACATTGCATCACACTTTCGTCAGGACGCCGCCGTTCATCCGGTAGACCTCGCCGTCCGTTTTGAGGAAAGCGGTGTCGTCGCAGCTGGTCACGAAGGTCTGCTTTTCCCGCATCCGGGTGAGCAGATACTGCTTGCGGCCATCGTCCAGCTCGCTGAGCACGTCGTCCAGCAGCATCACCGGGTGTTCGCCCGTGATGGAGGCCGCTGCGGCGGCTTCGGCCATTTTCAGGCTGAGCACGACGCTCCGCTGCTGTCCCTGACTCGCATACACTTTTGCGGGCTGACCATCCAGAAGAAGGTCTAGATCTTCCCGGTGAGGGCCGCAGAGGCTCTGCCCGGCCCGCAGCTCTTCGGGCATTTTCTGCCGCAGAAGCTGGGCCAGACCGCCCGGCTCGAACTGGGCCGCATACCGCAGACTCAGTGTTTCCGCCCCGCGGGAAAGCTCCTCATAGTTGGCACAGGCCAGCGGGGAGAGAACGGCGAGATAGGCTCTGCGCCGCTGCTGGATGGCCTCGCCCTGCTGGGCAAGCTCCACATTCAGCACCTCTAATAAGGCCCGCTTTTCAGCATAAGGCCGCTCAATGCCATTGGAAGAGCGTCGAAGCAGCGCGTTTTTCTGCTGCAAAGCCCGGACATAGCGGCGGTAGAGGGTCAGGTAGCCGGGGTAGAGCTGGCAGAGGGCAGCGTCCAGAAATTTCCGCCGCCCTTCCGGCGCGCCCTTCACGAGGCTCAGGTGTCCGGGGTCGAAGACCACTGCCGGAAAGCTGCCCGCAAGGCTGGCCGCCCGCTTGACTGCGCCCCCGTTCACCGAGACTGTCCGGCCCGGGCGGGGAGAGTCCGGCGCACCCACCGTCAGGCGGACGCGGTTCGGCTCTTCCGTTTCCTGCTCTTCCTGCTGTGCGCGGAGGGTGGACGCTTTGAGTACGGCGAAGGGTTCGCCCCGGCGCACCAGCTCTGCGTCCTTGCCGCCCCGGAAGCTCTTGCCGCCGGTGAGCAGCCAGATGGCTTCCAGGAGGTTCGTCTTGCCCTGGCCGTTGTTGCCGCAGATGACAGTCAGCTCCCGGCCCGGCGTCAGGCTGGCCGAGGCGATGTTCCGGTAATTTTCGACTTCGAGAGAGAGCAGCCGCATCAGCCGCCCATCCCGATCTCGATGGTCTGGCCGTCCAGCTCTACGGTGTCGCCCGGGCGGCACTTCTTGCCGCGCATGGTGCAGACTTCGCCGTTGACCTTCACGGCCCCGCCCTGAACGAGCTCCTTGGCTTCGCCGCCGGTCTCGCACAGGCCCGCATATTTCAGCAGGGCGTCCAGCTTGATGAATTCGGTATGGATGAGGATCTTTTGCATTTTATTACGCCTCTCAGTCGTTTTTGAAGCGGACGGGCAGGACCAGATACAGGAAGTCATTGCCCTCCACCGGCAGCACTTTCACCGGGCTCAGCGGGCCGCTGATCTCCATCCGCACTTTCTCGGTGCGGGCATTGCGCAGCGCGTCCAACAGGTAGCGGTTGTTGAAGCCGATCTCCACCTCGTCGCCCTCGCACTCGGCGTTGAACTCATCGACGACGCGGCCCAGATTGGTCTGACAGCGGACGACGACTTTACCCTCTGTAAAAGTGATGCGGAGGGGATTTTTTAAACGCTCTGTAATAATCAGAGAAGCGCGCTCGATGGTCTCGATGAACTCCTTGGTGTCGATGGTCACCCGGGTGCGGCTGCCTGCCGGAATGACATTGTGATAGTTGAGGAACTCGCCCTCGATGAGGCGGCTCATGATGGTGTAGCCGGCGGTCATGAACACGACGTAGCGGCGGTTGGCACAGATGTGGACCGGCTCTTCGTCGTCGTTGGGCAGCAGATGAGACACTTCGGTCATGGTCTTGCTGGGGACGATGATGCGGATGTCCTTGACGGCAGCGACGGGCCGCTCCACGATGGCCAGACGGTAGCCGTCAAGGGCAACGATGGTCATTTTATCCGGCTCTATCTCAAAAAGTTCACCGGTATGCGCAGGTTTTTTCTCGTCCTGGCTGACAGCGTAGAGGGTGCGGTCGATCATATCGCGGATCACGCCGGTCTTGATGGTCAGGGTCTCCTCGGCGCCGGTGTTGGGCAGCTCGGGGAAATCGGTGGCCGACATGGACTGGATCTCGAACTGCGCCACCCCGCTCTGGATGGTGGTTTTGCCATTATCGGCAGACTGGATGGTGATCTGGCCCGCCGGCATCCGGCTGATCATGCTGCTAAGGAGTTTGGCATTCAGCACGATCTCACCGGGTTCTTTGACATTGGCTTCGATGGTGGTCACGATGCCCATTTCGAGGTCGTAGCCGGTGAGGGTCAGCTGGAAGCCTTCTGCCTTCAGTAAAATGCCCTCCAGTACCGGGATGGTAGAGCGCAGAGTGACTGCTTTGGATACGCCGTCAATGGCTGCACTCAGAAGAGTTTTGTCGCAGATGATGTTCAAATCTTCTTCTCTCCTTTTTTGTGTCAGTTTTGCTGTCGTTCCTCATGGGATCCGATGCAAAAACCTGTTTTCTTTATTGAACTTGTTGTAGTAATCGTAGTAGGGGGTGGGGAAGATGTGGAAAACTCTGCAAACCCTTGCCGGGATGCGGGGATTTGGTTTTCCACGGAGATGTTGAGGAACTGTGGATGGAATGTTGAATCGGGGAGAGCGGTGGTTCTTTCCACATCCGCTGTGAAAAACGGAAGTTGAATGTTGAAAACCATGTGGAAAGAGTGGAAAGTTTCGGCCTTTCACCACAATATCTAGGTCTATTTTCCCCTTTTTGTTCCTCTTTCTCCCCATATTTTGGGGTTTGGCCCCTAAATGAGTATGACTTTTATACCGGTTCTGGTGCGTTAAGCCTTCACATTCTTGATGATGTCGCTCACCGTCTCCCGCAGGTGCTGGTCATTCTTCATGTCCCGCTCCATGGTCTTGAGGGAGTAGACGATGGTGGAATGGTCACGGCCCGAGAATTCCCGGCCGATCTCCTCCATGCTCATGCCGGTGACCTCGCGTAGGATGTAGATGGCCACGCGGCGGGCTGAGGCCACATTGGCGTTCCGCTTGGTGCCGCGGATGTCGGCAGGGGAGACGTTGAAGGTGCGGGATACCTCGCCCACGATCTTCTCGATGGTGACAGGCACGGGCTGGGTCTCGTTGAGGATGTCCTTGATGGCATTCTGTGCTACGCTGATGACCGGCTGGATGCCCTCGAGCATATAGTAGGCGTTGAGCTTTTTGACCGCGCCTTCCAGCTGGCGGATGTTATTTTTCAGATGGTTGGCGATGAACTCGGCCACGTCCTCGGGCAGATCGAGGTGGAGAAGCTCCGCCTTGCGCTTGACGATGGCCACGCGGGTCTCGAAATCCGGCGGCTGGACGTCGGCGGTCAGGCCCCACTCGAAGCGGGTGCGCAGACGCTCTTCCAGACTCTTGATCTCCTTGGCCGGGCGGTCGGATGCGATGACGATCTGCTTGTGGGCATCGTGGAGGGAGTTGAAGGTATGGAAGAACTCTTCCTGGGTGGACTCCTTGCCCGCGATGAACTGGATGTCGTCCACCAGCAGCAGGTCGGCCACGCGGTACTTCATCCGGAAGTCCTCGGTGCTGCCGGCGCGGATGGCCGCGATCAGCTCGTTGGTGAACTGCTCACAGGTGACATACATGATGACGAAGTCGGGGTGGGTGCGCTTGATCTCGGTCTGGATGGCCGTCAGCAGATGGGTCTTGCCGAGGCCCGAGCCGCCGTAGATGAACAGCGGGTTGTAGGCACCGGAGGGGTTGGCCGCAACAGCCTGCGCCGCAGCAAACGCAAACTGGTTGGATGGGCCTTTGATGAAGTTCTCGAAGGTGAATTCATAGTTGCCCTGCGGGGAGGCGGGGTTCGCCTCGTACTGCTGGGCCAGCACCACTTCGTGGGGCGGCGTGCTGGGGACGACGAGGGTGATATCCACGTCAAAGCCCAGCACCGTCTTGAAGGCCTCTTTGAGCAGGCCGAGATAACGGTCCGTCACGATCTTGCAGATGAAGTCGTTGCGCACCGAGAGGGTGATATGGCTGGAGTCCTCAAAGCTGATAGGCTCCAACCCGTCGATATAGAGATTATACGTCGGCTCCGCCATCTGCGCCTTGCAGTAGCTCTGGGCAGCCTCTAAAACGTCCTTGAAAGAATCCATAGTACATCCACTCCATTGAAGTTTTCAACAATGCTGCTGATACCAGGTTAGTATACCACAAAAATCCCCCTGCGTCTATATTATATAAGGTAATTTATAATACATAAAAAAGACATACCTGCGTCTGGGAAACGGCCTTGTGTCCAAGGCGGAGAAAAGCCACAAGATATTGTGGACGAAAAGTTTTCCACGGGAAATGGGTGAAAAAGTTGAAAGCTTCTCCACAGAGGCTTTTCAAAAAAGTTTGAAGGAAAGCGAAAAAAATGCTTGACAGAAGGCCATAGTGTGCGATATACTGTTGAATTGCAAGCCTGTCCCCATTTTGGGACCAGAATAGACCCCATACCGGGGACGAGTTTTTACGGAGGAAATACACCATGAAGAGAACTTTTCAGCCCAAGAAGCGTCAGCGCAAGGAAGTTCATGGCTTCCTGACCCGCATGAGCACCAAGAACGGCCGCAAGGTCATCAACGCACGCCGTGCTAAGGGCCGCAAGAGCCTGACCGTCTGATCCTGAGCAGTATGCATCGGGTCCGGCGCAGAATGGAATATGCGCAAAAAGGCCGCTGATATTGGATTGGCGGTCTTATTTTTTTACCCGGCATTCGGGAAAAAGGCCGGAAAGCTGCGGTGAATAGTCGCATTGCCTAAAAAAACTGTCAAAGATTTGGCAGAGAAAACGCCCGGATGAGCTTTTCATGTCGGCGTTTTTTTGCTATACTGAACACTGAGCATTGCTTTTTTCCGGGCGGTGCTCCCACACCACCTGAAGGGAGGCGCACAGGATGCGCTATCGTCCCATCCGCCGCAACGGCGAGTTTGGCCGCGTGTATGCCCGCGGCAAGTCCTATGTCAACCAGGCGCTGGTGCTCTACGTGCTCAAAACGCGGAGCAAGCGCACCCGGGTGGGCCTGACGGCCACCAAAAAGATCGGCCACGCCGTGCAGCGCAACCGCGCCCGCCGCGTCATGAAGGCCGCCATCGACGAACACCTCGACTACAACATCGGCGGCTACGACCTCGTTTTCGTGGCCCGGGGCATGACCCCCCGGCTCAAGAGCTGGCAGCTCAGCGCCATCGTGGCGAAGCTCTTTGCCCAGGCCGGCCTGCCGGATAAGGCAAAGCAGCCGGGCGCAAAGCCCCCGGCCACCCTGCCGCCGGTTCGGAAGCCCGAGGCGTGAGCATCTTTCAGAAAGCCCTCTGCGGGCTCATCCGGCTCTACCAGAAGTTCATCAGCCCGGGGCTGGGGCGGAACTGCCGCTTTTCGCCCTCCTGCAGCCAGTACGGCATCGAGGCCATCCGCACCCACGGCTGTGTCAAAGGGCTGCTGCTGACGGCGTGGCGCATCGCCCGGTGCAATCCGCTGGGCCGCTGGGGCTACGACCCTGTGCCGGAAAAGGGCCGCTGGAAAAATCCGGCCCGGCATCTCTCGGCCTCGGCTCTGTTTTCCACCAGACACGAAAAATAAGTGGAAAACCTCTTCGTCGATGCTCTTTGAAAGAGCGCTGAAGCGGGGAAGACCTCTCCGTCAATGCCCTTTGAAAAAGGGCGGCAGAGGGGAGGAAAACCTCTCCGTCACGCCTGCGGCGTGACACCTCTCCTGATAGGAGAGGCTGAGAGGAAATGCTATTATAATTGCTTCTTGTGACGTGCTGAACTGTGGGCGGCGTGTCCTACGATAAAAATAACCGTCCCGCACCACAGGCGGGGCAGAATGGACAGAGACATGAATATTTTGTACATCCTCGGTGTACCTCTCGGCTATGTGATGGAGTGGATCTACAACCTCATCCCGAACTACGGCTGGGACATCATCATCTTCACCATCGTCATCCGCCTGCTCAGCATCCCTCTGCAGCTCAACCAGCAGAAGAGCATGGCCAAGATGTCCGCCTTCCAGCCGATGATCGCCGACATCCAGAAAAAGTACAAGGACAAGCCCGAAAAGCAGCAGGAAGAGCTGATGAAGCTGCAGCAGGAGTTTGGCTATAAGCCCACTGCCGGCTGTATGCCCATGCTGGTCAACTTCCTCGTCATGTTCGGCGTCATCGAGGTCGTGTACCGCCCGCTGCAGCGCATCTTCCACATCGGCGCCGAGGCCATCACCGCCGCAGGCGATGCCATGACCGCTCTGGGCATCAGCTTTACTCAGGTGACCCGCGACACCAATATCATCGCACAGGTGCTGGCCGGTGAGTCCACCGTCACCTCTGCGTTCACCCCAGAACAGCTGAACACCATCACGGAGTTCGGCCAGCACATGGACTTCTTCGGCATCGACCTGACCCGTGTGCCGCAGTACAGCCTGGCAGCAGACAACCTGCCCCTGCTGATCTTCCCCATCCTGGCTGTCGTCACCATGTTCATCTCCACCCACATCAGCATGAAGGCCTCCGGCCAGGAGATGCAGGGCAGCATGAAGCTGACCATGTATATGATGCCTCTGATGTACGTCTTCTTCTGCTTTACCGTTCCCTGCGCATTCTCTCTGTACTACGTCATTTCCAATATCGTGATGACCGTCCAGACCCAGGTCATGCGCAAGATCTATGACCCCGAGAAGATGAAGGAGCAGGTCAAGGCCGAGATCGCTTCCCGCAGGAAGGAAGAGAAGCGCGGCGTGAAGAGCACCACCATCAAGGTCCAGGACGAGAAGACCGGTGAGGTCGTGGAAAAGAACATCTCCGCCAGCGAGATGAACAAGCGCCGCCTCGAGTATGCCCGCCAGCAGGATGCTGAGCGCTACAAGGACGAGCGCACTGTCCCGCTGAGCGAGCTGCAGAACAAAAAGGAGGATTGACGGTTATGATCCGTACGCAGGAAGCGACCGGCAAGACGGTCGATGAAGCACGCACCAACGCCTGCGCTCTGCTGGGCGTGGAAAAGGACGACATCAACGTCAGCTACGAAGTACTGGAAATGCCCCAGAAGACCGGTTTTCTGGGCCTGAAGCTCACCCCCGCCAAGGTCCGGGTCAGCGTCGAGCTGCCGGACGAGCCTGCGGCAGCTCCTGCTGCCCCCGTTGAGGAGCCCACTCCCGTTGTGGAGAAGAAGGCTGCTCCTGTGGCGGCTGAGCCTGTCGTCGAAGAGACTGCCCCTGAGACTCCCGCTGCTGTGGAAGAGCCTGCCGCACCCGCTGAGGAAGCTGCCCCTGCCGAAGAGCAGGCGGCTCCCGCCGCCGAGGGCGAAGAGGTGGAAGTCCCCATCAACATTGAGGAGAACGCCAAGGTCAAGGCCGCTGTGGACTACCTGAAGGATGTCATCGAGAAGATGGGCGTACAGGACGTCAAGTTCAGCGCTGTGCAGAAGGGTGAGGCTACCATCATCCGTCTGGACGGCGAGAAGATGGGCGCCCTCATCGGCCGCCGCGGCGAGACGATGGAGAGCCTGTCCTATCTGGCAAGCCTCGTGGCAAACCGCCTCGAGGGCGACTACATCAAGCTGGGCCTCGACGTGGCCGGCTACCGCGACAAGCGCGAGAGCGACCTGACCGCACTGGCACAGCGCATCGGTGCCAAGGTGCGCCGCACCGGCCGCAGCTTTGCCATGGAGCCCATGAATCCCTACGAGCGCCGCATCATCCACTCTGCCATCGGCAAGATGGAGGGCGTCCGCAGCGAGAGCAAGGGCGAGGGCCGTGACCGCCGTGTGGTCATCTACTCCACCGACCCCAACGCTGTGGCTGAGAGCGCAAATGCACGTCCCCGCGGACCCCGCGGCGGCCGTGACCGCAACGGCAATGGCCGCAGCGGCGGCTATCATCGCGGCGGCGAGCGCCGTGGTGACCGGAATGGCCGCGGCCCGCGCAATGGCAATGGCGGCCGGGGCGGCTGCCGCTCCAATGTGCCTGAGCGCACCTACACCCCGCGCGACGCCGAGAATGCTGCCCCTGTGGCACCCAAGCGCACCGAGCGTGTGGATGACTTCGCGGATCTGAGCTTCGGCAAGATCGAGCTGTAAAAGCTGAAGGATAAGACCCTCTCCCGCATGGCGGAAGCCGTGCGGGGGGAGGGTCTTTTTTGTACGAGGCACACTATAAATTTACATATCTTTTGCATGAAGATGGTTTACGAAGAAAAGCGAATCTGAAAGAATAATTTAGGAAGAAAAGTCGTTCTTATCGGAAAATTGGAGAATATGTCCAATTCCGGAAGAAATTTTTCTCCTATTTGCACATTGTAAAACAATATCGGCAAGCCTTATACTAGAGCTACAAATGCTTCGGAGTGTATACCAAGCAAAAAGAGAGGAATTATTATGGAACAGAATAAGATTTCCCGCCGTAATTTCCTGCGCGTGGCCGGTGCATCGGCTACCGCCGCCGCAATGAGCGGTCTGGTCCCGGCTGCTTCCGCTGCCGGCATCAAAGACCTGTGGAGCATGGACCTGCAGATCCTTGCCACCAGCGATACCCACGGTAAGTTTGACCCCTGGGACTACGCCGCCAACAAGGCCGACGCCTCCGGCAGCGTGGCCCAGCAGGCAACTGCCATCAAGGAGAACCGCACCAAGACCACGCTGGTCGTGGATGCAGGCGACACGATTCAGGCAAACTCCGCTGAGCTGTTCCTGAAAGACGATGTCCACCCCATGATCGCTGCTCAGAACGCCATCGGCTACGATGTCTACGTCACCGGCAACCATGAGTACAACTATGGCATGGCCACGCTGGAAAAGGTGCTCTCCCAGCAGAAGGCCAAGGTGCTGACCGGCAACGTCTACAGCCCCGAAGGCAAGCCTCTGGCGGACGGCTACACCATCATCAAAAAGGGCGGCGTCAAGATCGGCGTCATCGGTATGGTCACTCCCAACATCACCCGCTGGGACGCCAAGAACCTCGAGGGCTGGACTGTCACCAACCCGGTGGACGAGAGCCGCAAGATCATTGATAAGATCAAGAACGATGTGGATGTCATCATCGGCGTTATGCATATGGATATTGACAATGAGTACGGCGTCTATGGCTCCGGCGTCACCGACCTGGCAAATGCCTGCCCCGAGTTCGACGTCATCGTCGCCGCTCACGGCCACAAGAGCATCCCCAACAAGATGATCAACGGTGTGCTGGTGGTCGAGAACAAGAATGCCGGTGCCACCGTCTCCGACATCCACGTCTATCTCGAGCGCGGCCTGAACGGCAAGTGGAAGGTGAAGGACCGCACCTCTGAGAACCTGATCATCAAGGACTACGCTCCCGACCCCGAGCTGACCGCTCTGCTGGCAGAGTACGACCAGCGCGCTAAGGACGACGCCGTGACCCCCATCGGCCAGCTGGTCGGCGGTGATCTGGCCCCCGAAAACGAGATCGACTGCCTGCCCCAGCCCATGGTGCAGGATACCGCTCTGCTGGACTTCATCAACGAGGTACAGATGTACTACACCGACGCTCGGGTGTCCGCAACGGCTCTGACCTCCATGACCTCCCAGATGCGCGAGGGTACCATCCGCAAGTGCGACATGGCAAGCATCTACACCTACCAGAACACCCTGTACAAGCTGCAGATGAACGGCTGGCAGCTGCGTCAGTTCATGGAGTGGTCTGCTGCCTTCTTCAAGACCTGGGAGCCGGGCGATGTGACCATCGCATTCGACTCTTCCGTCCGCTACTACCTGTACGATGCCTTTGCGGGCGTCAAGTATGACCTTGACATCTCCAAGCAGCCCGGCAACCGCATCCAGAACCTGACCTGGATGGATGGCCGTCCGGTGGAGGACGATGACAGCTTCGTGGTGGCAGTCAACAACTACCGTGCCACCACCCAGCTGCTGGCTTATGCCGACATCTTCAAGGAGGGCGACGAGCTGCCCAAGCTGCTGGAGATCGACGTGCGCGGCGATGTGGGCGGCATCCGCGAACTGCTGGGCGAGTACATCCGCACCGTCAAGGGCGGCACCATCGAGCCGCACGTGGACAACAACTGGAAGCTCGTGGGCAACAACTGGAACGCGGCTGACCACGAGAAGGCCGTCAAGCTGCTGCGCGAGGGCAAGCTGGCCCTGTCGGAGAACGCCGACAGCCGCACCCTGCCCGGCAAGGCCATCACTACGGCCGATATTGCCGCATTCTGATTTTTCTTTCACACGCAATGGGGTGTGCAGTCTCTTAGGGGCTGCACACCCTTTTTTTGCGCAATAAAGTGAAGGATCAATGCGGACTCTCCGGCGGTGTGCCGCTTTTTTGCGCAGCATATTTCTTTTTTTGGCGGTTCGTGGTAGAATATACTGTATTCATCTGCGCATAAGGAGGGGAGAAGATGCAGCATTCGACCATTGCGGCCATTGCTACCGCTCCGGGTGCGGGCGGCATCGCCATCGTGCGGCTGTCCGGCCCGGAAAGCTATGAAGTGGCGGCGAAGGTGTTCCGTCCGGCCAACCCGGCCAAAAAGGTCGCGGACGCCAAAGGCTATACGGCTATGTTCGGTGCGTTCGTGGAGGGGGAAGAGGCTTTCGACGAGGGCGTGGCGCTGTTCTTCCGCGCGCCCCACAGCTACACCGGCGAGGATGTGGTGGAGCTTTCCTGCCACGGCGGCAGTGCTGTCGCCCGGCGGCTGGTGGAAGCCTGCATTGCGGCGGGGGCGTCGCCTGCCGCTCCCGGCGAGTACACCCGCCGCGCTTTCCTGAACGGCAAGCTCAGTCTGACCCAGGCCGAAGCAGTCATGGACATCATCTCCGCCGATGGCCGACAGGGGGCCGCGCTGGCAAACGCCTCCCTGAACGGTGCGCTGGCCCGGAAGATGGCGGCCCAGAAAGATGCTCTGACGGCCTTGCAGGCCCATCTGGCCGCCTGGGTGGATTTCCCTGAGGAAGATGTCCCGGAACTGAGCCAGAGCCACCTCTGCGACGCTTTAGGCAGGGTAGAGCAGGAGCTGGACGCCCTCATCCAGAGCTACGATGCGGGCGCTGTCCTCCGCGAGGGCGTGGACTGTGCCATCGTGGGCAAGCCCAATGCGGGCAAATCCACCCTGCTCAACCTGCTGGCCGGATTCGACCGGGCCATCGTCACGCCGGTGGCCGGAACCACCCGCGATGTGGTGGAGCAGGCTGTCCAGCTGGGCGACGTCCGGCTGAATCTCTTCGATACCGCCGGTCTGCGTCAGACGGAAGACGAGATCGAAGCCGAAGGCATCCGACGCAGCTGGAAGAAGCTGGACGAGGCGGGGCTTATCCTCGCCGTCTTCGACGGCTCGGAGCGCCCGACCCGGGAGGACCTAGAGCTGGCTCAGCGCTGCGCGGGTCGTCCGGCCATCGCGCTGGTCAATAAAGAGGACAAGCCCACCCGGTTCGACGCCGAGCTCATCGCACCCTATTTTGCGATGGTGCTGCCGGTCTGCTGTCAGGAAGAGGGGGCGCAGAAGGTCATCGCGGCGGCGGTAGCCCGCCTGCTGGGGACCAACCAAATCGACCCCCACGCCGCCAGCCTCTCGGGACAGCGGCAGCTTTCCGCCGCCACCCGCGCCCGGGATGCCGTAGCCGGAGCGCTGGACGCCGCGCAGGGGCTCGGGCTGGACGCTGTGTCGGTCTGCGTGGACGACGCGCTGGATGCACTTTGCGAGCTGACAGGGGAGAACGCCTCGGAGGCGGTCATCAATGAGGTGTTTGAGAGATTCTGCGTGGGAAAATAAAATCAATTTTACGCAGGGTTAAGTTCTCTTTTGCGCACCAAAAGAGAACCAGAAAAGTGCCCGCAATTGAGAGGCTCGGCGGTGGCGAAGCCATGAAAGCCCCAGTGGGGCTTTCAAGCCGACAGTCCGGTTTGCGAAGCAAATGCCGCGTGTTTAGCGCGGCAAGGACAGGGAGGCACGAACTAGGGGCTGCTCGCCCCTAGTAACCCCGGAGAGGTGGGCTCCAACTCAAAATGCTGGAGATTCGTGCATTCGCACGAAGATCTCTTAACCGCATTTTGAGTCTCCGCCGTTTTACGGCTTCGCCGAAGATTTCAGGTTTTAGCAGAACTTTACCGTCAGCAGAGAGGTAACACCAGCTGCGGAGCAGCAAATCGGAGAAACGAGAAAAATGTGCAACAGCGACGACCGCCGCCAGTGGCGGAAACAGGGAGGAGCTGTTGGGGCCGCGGCCAGCAGGATGCGAGCGGCAGCGAAGCAGACGCTGGGAGCCGCAACCCGTCTTAGCGAAGCGGCTAGCTTTTTTCCGTTTCGACTACTCCTTCGGGGTCTGAAAGGGGCGAGCAGCCCCTTTCTCGTGGATCCCTGTCCTTGCCGCGCTAAACACACGGCATTTGCTTCGCAAACCGGACTGTCGGCTTAAAAGCCCCACTGGGGCTTTCATGGCTTCGCCACCGCCGAGCCTCTCAATCGCTGGTGGTTTTCTGGTTCTCTTTTGACATCAAAAGAGAACATTAGCCTTAATGCAAAAGCGCTCTGCCCCGCGCACAGGCGCGATATGCACATAAAAACTCAGAGGAAAAAATAGACAACAATGAACCATTTAGGAGACTACGACGTTATCGTCATCGGTGCCGGCCATGCGGGCATTGAGGCGGCCCATGCTGCCGCAATGCTGGGCGCAAAGACGGCGGTGTTCATTATGAGCTTGGACGCCATCGGCAATATGCCCTGCAACCCCAGCATCGGCGGAACGGCAAAAGGCACGTTGGTACGCGAATTGGATGCTCTTGGCGGCGTGATGGGCCTTGCGGCAGATGCCACCTATTTACAGAGCCGGATGCTCAACAAGGGCAAAGGCCCCGCTGTCCACGCTCTGCGCGTCCAGACCGACCGCAAGCGCTATCATGAATATATGAAGCACGCCCTTGAGCTGACGCCGGGGCTGGCCATCCATCAGGCGGAAATCATTTCCATCGAGGTGGAGGACGGCCATGTGAAGGGCGTCGTCACCCAGCTGAACGGGGAGTATGGCGCAAAGTGCGTGGTCATCGCCACCGGCACCAACCTCGGCGGAAAAATTTTCGTGGGCGATGCATGGTACGCCTCCGGCCCCGATGGGATGCACGCGGCCAACGCCCTCACCGAGAGCCTGAAAGCCGCCGGTCTGCCGCTGCGCCGCTTCAAGACCGGCACGCCTGCCCGGGTGCATCGGCGGAGCATCGACTTCGCCAAGCTGGAATGCCAGCCCGGCGACCCGGACAATGAGCTTCAGCCTTTCAGCTTCATGACCGATGCCCCGATGCACAACAAGGTGGAGTGCTGGATCGCCTACACCAACCCTGAGACGCACAGGATCATTCTGGACAATATCCAGCGCAGCCCGCTCTACGGCGGCATGATCGAGGGCGTCGGCCCGCGCTACTGCCCGTCGATCGAGGACAAGGTAGTGCGGTTTGCAGGGAAGGACCGGCATCCCATCTTCGTGGAGCCCTGCGGTGAGAACACCGAGGAAATGTATCTGCAGGGTGCGTCCAGCAGTCTGCCGGAGGATGTGCAGAATGCATTCTACCGGAGCATCAAGGGCTTCGAGAATATTGAGATCATGCGCCCGGCCTACGCCATCGAGTACGACTGCGTAGACCCCACCAGCCTCGAAGCCACGCTGGAAAGCAAGGTGGTGCGGGGCCTCTACGGCGCGGGACAGTTCAACGGCACCTCGGGCTACGAGGAAGCCGCCGCGCAGGGCCTGCTGGCCGGTCTGAATGCTGCCCGGAACGCATTGGGCGAAAGCCAGCTCATCCTGCCCAGGCAGTCGAGCTATCTCGGCACACTGGTCGATGACCTTGTGACCAAGGGCGTCATGGACCCCTACCGGATGATGACCAGCCGCAGCGAGTACCGCCTGACCCTCCGTCAGGACAACGCCGACACCCGGTTGACGCCCATCGGCAGGGAATACGGCCTCGTGCAGGACGACCGCTGGACAAAGTACCAGCAGACGCAGGCTGTGCTGGACGCAGAGCGCCGCCGTCTGCATGACGCCCATCTGCGCACGGCGGACCTGCGCGCCGCGATGGAAGCGGCGCGCCTCGCCCCGGCCGCAGAGGGCGGCATTGCCGAAGAGCTGCTGCGCCGGCCGGAGATCGACTATCCGCTCATCGCGGGCATGATCGGCTGGGGTGAGGGCATCACGCCCATGCTGGCTGAGCGTCTGGAAACTGAGATCAAGTACGCGGGTTACATTGCCCGGCAGGACCGGATGATACACGAGGTGGCCCGCCACGAGAAAACCCTCATCCCGGAGGATTTCTCTTACACAGAGCTCACCGGCCTGACATTGGAAGCCCGCGAGAAGCTGGCCCGCATCCGCCCGAAAAACTTGGGGCAGGCGGGACGCATCCCCGGCGTGTCGCCGTCGGATGTGGCACAGTTGAGTATTGCGCTGGCGGCGAAGAGAAGCTAAAGTTCTCTTTTGCGCGCCAAAAGAGAACCAGAAAAGCGCCCGCTACTTTCGAGGCGCGGGAGGCACGAGAAAGGGGCTGCTCGCCCCTTTCAGACCCCGAAGAGGAAGTCGAAACGGAAAAAAGCTAAGCCGCTTCGCTAGAAGCTTTTTTCTCGTTTCTCCGATTTACGGCTTCGCCGAAGATTTTAGATTGCTGTATGTTGTAAGCTTTCGAAAAGAGAGGATAACTTTTATGATCGATAAAAGCCGGCTGGAACAGAAATGTTCCACATGGAACATCGCGCTCACCGGGACCCAGCTCGACCAGTTGGACGCCTTTGCGGAGATTCTGGTGGAGTACAACCAGAAGGTCAACCTGACTGCCATCACCGACCCGGAGGGCATCGAGGACAAGCACTTCCTCGACAGCCTGCTCTTTGCCTCTCAGCCTGAGGTGGCAGGGAAGATGGTGGATGTCGGTGCAGGCGCGGGCTTCCCGGGCATCGTGACGAAGATTTTCAAGCCCGAGTTGGAGCTGACCCTGATGGAACCCACCGGCAAGCGGGTGGAGTTTCTGAAATACGCCTGCGGCCAGCTGGGCCTTACCGGTGTGGAGTTCGCCAAGGAGCGCGCTGAAGAAGCCGCCCGCAAGGCGTGGCGTGAACAGTTCGATCTGGCCTCGGCCCGCGCGGTGGCGGCTCTGCCCATGCTGACAGAATACTGCCTGCCGCTGGTGAAGGTGGGTGGAAACTTCCTTGCCATGAAGGGCGCTTCCGGCGAAGAAGAGCTGGCCGCAGCCCGGGGCGCCATCAAGAAGCTGGGCGGCGAGTACAAAGAGACCCGCACCCTCCATCTTCCGGGCGGCGATACCCGCACCCTCATCCTCTGCAAAAAGATTTCGCAAACTCCGACTGCCTATCCCAGAAACGGCGGAAAAATTGCGAAAAGTCCGCTGAAATAACGGAGCATCGAATAGAAAATGCAAGACCCTGCCGAACGAATCTTCTGGCAGGGTCTTTTATTTTCTGGTAAACTGGGGGTGTAAGCAGCTGACTTTTCCACGTTTTCCCGGGAAAGGGTGGAAAACCATGACGATTCCAGACGAAAAGGGGCGGTATCATGTTTGAGAGAAAGAAATCTGCCGGAAAAATCTACACTCTCCCGATCGAGAGCATCCAGCCGTCGCCATTTCAGGCGCGGACGAATTTCAACGAGCAGGAGCTTGCGGGGCTTGCGGCCAGCATCCGGGAGAACGGCTTGTTGCAGCCGATAGCCGTGCGCAAAAAAGAAGACGGCTATGAGCTGGTGGCGGGGGAGCGGCGCCTCCGCGCCTGCAAGATGGCAAAGATGCAGACCATCCCGGCCATCCTTTGCGACTATGCCGACGACAAGACGGCGGCGATGGGGCTTCTGGAAAATCTTCAGCGGGAGAATCTGAACCCCTTCGAGCAGGCGCAGGGCCTGCGGGATGTGATGGTCTTGTGGGACTGTACGCAGGCGGAGGCGGCCAAGCGGCTTGGCATGGCTCAGCCGACACTGGCCAACAAGCTGCGGCTTTTGCAGCTCACCCAGGACCAGCGGCAGTTTGTGCTTGACAACGGCCTGACGGAACGCCACGCCCGGGCAGTGCTGCGTCTGCCGGAGAACCGCCGCAGTGAAGCGCTCATCACCATCGCCAAGCGGAAGATGAACGCCCGGGCTACAGACTTGTACATCGAGCAGCTGCTGAACGCAGCTGCCCCGGGACGCCACCGCATCTCGATGGTAAAGGACGTCCGCATTTTTGTGAATACCATCGACCACGCCATCCGCCTGATGACGGACAACGGCGTGCCGGCGACGGCGCACCGGGAAGAGCGGGATGGATACATTGAGTATACCGTGCGCATCCCGACGGCAGCGGCACAGAGGTGAGGGGAGAGGGCCAGTGTTCCATGTGGAACATTGGCTCTTTTTCTTTTGAGCGGCGTTGCGCGCCGGTGGCGCGGGGGAGAGCGCTTTTTCATTAAGGCTAATTGTTCTCTTTTGATGTCAAAAGAGAACCAGAAAAGCACCAGCTTCGCGCGCCTGTGCGCGGGGCTGGTTTTTTCTTTTGGTCAAGTGGCTTTGCGCTCCGCGCGGGCCAGAGGTAGGGAGGGGTGTTTCGAATCCCCCCT
>ERZ1026901.100-NODE-100-length-75712-cov-65.634363_pt1 | contig 75712 bp, 69 predicted proteins | sample MGYA00380179_ERZ1026901 | MGnify/ENA primary metagenome ERZ1026901 (study PRJEB33269, sample SAMEA4719815) | human gut metagenome | biome: human-associated habitat; feature: organic feature; material: feces | place: Cameroon | collected 2013-10 ... | reverse complement strand
TGTTTTCTCATGCTTTCATTTTGGGGTTTCTTGATTTTGTTGTTCCTAATTTGTTTCTTTTGGCATTTTATCTTCATAATTAGCATTGATTATCAATACATTATAAGCAATCAGTAAGATTTCAAGAATAGAGTCATTGCCTATTGGTTCCCAACTCAGTTCCTTTTTAGATACATCTACCGCATGACAGAAGTCCTTTAGGTCTATGTCGGCTGTCAACTTGGCGCATACGGAAAGTTTTCCTCCGTTTACATAATCACGAAACCATGCCAGTTCCGCAGCCGTGGATATTTCGTAAGGATTGCGTGTACTACCGTTACCCACTGACGGTTGACTAGTCTCCTGTGCCCATGCCCCCATAAGGCATGAGGATAGCCATCACGAGCAGCAGCATCGTGAATAGCCTGTTTCTTTGTTTTTTGTTGTTCATATCTGTAAATTATTATTGTTATTCTACTTTGTTGTTACTTTCTTGTATTTCTGATTGCTTGCCGTAGGATTTTCAGGGTTGGTCATCTGCAAATATCCAGCTGCAACAAGGGAGGTGATGTAACGCTCTCGGTTCTTGGAATGCATGCTGACTCCAATTCTGCCAAGTATCTCTTTGGTGGTTCAAGGAACAGAACAGAAATTTACTATGTCCCTTTGCTTGTTAGACAATGACACTTTTGGAGTGTCAGAGTGTCTAAGTTGAGTGTCTAAGTCGGTCTCAGAAGTGTCTAAGTCGGTGCCAGAGTGTCTAAGTCGAGTGTCATGGTCGGTGTCAGAGTGTCTAAGTCCAGTGTTATGGTCTTCGACTTGGTTACTTTTTTCCTCGACTTGGTTACTTTTTTGTTCGACTTGGTTACCGACTTGGTTACTTTCCCCCTCGACTTGGTTACTTTCTTCTCTCCAAACCGTGATGACAAATTCCTGTGCCTTGTCATTATTCATAAACGTGACATTGATATCTTCGTCCAGTGCACGAGTGATGCCGCTACCTACACCAGTGTATGGCAGCAAGTATATAGCATTGTTAAAAAGGAACATATTGCGAGGCATGGAAGTTCCTGCCTTGATGTCATCATTTCTGCAAGTTCAGCATTATCGACCACTTTGCGCTTGTCGGCACCATTCTTCACCCATATGATTCCCTTGTTGTCATGATAAGTCATGTGAATTACTGAACATCAGTACGTTACGAGCAACCAGCAAGATTTCAATAAGTATATTAATAAGGTAGCGTCACCTTGAACAGCGGATTGTCTACATGCTCCTTGCGTATAACGTCCACAAGTTCGGCTACGATGTCGGGATGCGCAGCGCTCACGTCGTTGTCCTCGTGCAGATCGGTGGCGAGGTTGTACAGGCGCGGCTTGCCCTTTACGACAATCAGCTTCCAGTCGCCACGGCGCACAGCGATTTGGTCGGTCTCGTGAAACTCCCAGTAGAGATGGTCGTGCTTCAGCTGCTTGGCATCGTCGCCGAGGAGCGTCGGAGCGATGGAGAGTCCGTCGAAGCCGTCGCCCGCGAGCTGGCGGTTGGTGTAGCGCTTGCGGAAGTTCTTCACGCCGGCGAGGTCGCAGAACGTAGGCATGAGGTCGTAGAAGGCGAACTGCAGGTCGTTCACCTCACCAGCCTTGACGTGTCCGGGCCACCATGCGATGAACGGAATACGTATGCCGCCCTCGTAGCACTGACGCTTGAGTCCGCGCAGCTTGCCGTCGCGTCCGAAGAATTCGGGGTCGGCGCCGCCCTCCTCATGAGGTCCGTTGTCGGAGGTGAAGATGACGAGCGTGTTCTTGTCGAGACCCTTCTCGCGCAGCTTCGCCATCACCTCGCCCACGTACTGGTCGAGACGCGTTATCATTCCGGCAAACTGTGCGTGGGTATGCTCCACGGCGTTGTAGCGCGAACCCTCCTGTCCGCCCCACGTCTTGTCGACGAAGAACTTCTTCTCATAGCCCTCCACGATGCTGTCGTAGGGCTGTGCCAGTTCGGCGTGAGGAAGGGTGTACGTGAGGAAGCCCACGAACGGCTTCTTGCCGTCCTGACGGTCAATCCACTCGAGCGCCTTGTCGTGTATGATGCGTGCCGAATACTGCTGGCGCTTATGGTAGTCGCGTCCGAACATGGGGTACTGTATGTTCTGCTCCATCACCTCGCGCACTACCGCCGTATCGCCCATAGAGCGCGAGTAGCGGTTGAGGAAGTTGGGATAATACAGATGCGCCTGAAACTGGCAGATGTAGCCGTAGAACTCGTCTACGCCGCGCTTGTCGGGCGTAGAGGGCGAGCCTTCGTAGCCGCCTGCCCACTTGCCGAAGACACCTGTGGTATAGCCGTGGTCCTTCAGCATCTCGGGCAGAATCTTGTGCTGCGGATCGTAAGGCTCCTGACCCACAACGGCAAAGTCTACGTTGTTGCCGTACATCACGGTATGCTCGGCTGACCAGTACTCGCGGTTGCCGCGCACGTGTCCGTGACCCGAATGCTGACCCGTCATTATCGAAGCGCGCGAGGGCGCAGACACCGGCGAACCGGCGTAAGCCTGAGTGAAGCGCATGCCTTCCTCAGCCATGCGGTCGATGTTGGGCGTGCTGATATAGGGCTGTCCGTAGCAGGCGAGGTCGCCGTAGCCCATGTCGTCGCACAATATAAATATAATGTTGGGTTGTTTCGGCTGCACACGCTTTCCAGGCGCCTTCGCAGCCACGAGCGTAGGCACTACGGAGAGGGCGGCACTCGCTAAGAGAATATTCTTGTTCATCGCGAAATATGTTGTTTTAGATTAATCGATTTGTTTTCAATGTATAAAATTACTGCAAATAATCCGAACGCCAAAATCATTTGACTACAAACGCATAAATTAAGCCGTTTTTACTCCGTTTTTCAGATAAAAAACATTACTTTTGCATATAGATTTTGCGTGGAAGCGCACATATTAACCTGAAACACTATAAACAACAATGAGAGAGAAAATTGATTGCTTTCTGCCCTGCAACGATGTAGCCGAGATTGCCGACTCGCTGCAAACGCTGAGCCAAAGCAAGACTACACAGCATATAAACCTGCTCGTGAGCGACGCAAGCGACATCTGCGCGTGCGGCGACTCGGACAGCATCAGCGACTGCACCGTGATTGCCGTCGACGGACTGACGTCGACAAAGACGCTGCTCACCATCGAGGAGCATACCGACGCCGAATACGTGCTGCTTAGCCTGAAGCACACGCCGGTGAGCCTCGGACTGCATGCGCTCGACCGACTGCTGCGCGTGGCTACCGACAGCAATGCGGGCATGGTGTACGCCGACTGCTACATACAGAAGGACGGCGTGCAGGAGAAACATCCTACCATCGACTATCAGACGGGCAGCATACGCGACGACTTCGACTTCGGACAGCTCGTGCTCATACGCGCATCGCTGCTGCATGAGTACGCCGCAAAGCAGCATCTCGCCGACTACAAGTGGGCGGGCTTCTACGACCTGCGCCTGTACATCAGCCGCAAGTCACAGATTTTCCATCTTAACGAGTATCTGTACACGCAGGTGGAGACCGACTCGCGCAAGAGCGGCGAGCGCCAGTTCGACTACGTCAACCCGCGCAACCGCGAGGTGCAGATAGAGATGGAACAGGCGGCAACGAAGCACCTCGACAAAATTGGCGCTACGGTAGACACGTCGAAGTATATGAAGCCCGACTACAGCGAGCAGGACTTCACGTACGAGGCTTCGGTGATCATCCCCGTTTTCAACCGCGCCAAGACCATCGCCGACGCTGTCGGATCGGCTCTTGCGCAGAAGACTACATTCAAATACAACGTAATAGTGGTGGACAACCACTCCACCGACGGCACTTCAGACATACTCGAAGCGGCTGCTGCCGAGGACAAGCACCTCATACATATCATACCCGAGCGCACCGACCTCGGCATCGGCGGCTGCTGGAACGTGGCTGTAGACGACGCACGCTGCGGACGCTTCGCCGTGCAGCTCGACAGCGACGACCTCTACTCGTCGCCGCAGACACTGCAACGCATCGTCGACGAGTTTCACAAGCAGGGGGCTGCGATGATTGTGGGCTCCTACCGCATGTGCAACTTCCAGCTCGAGACACTCCCGCCGGGACTTATCGACCACAAGGAGTGGACCGACCAGAACGGACCGAACAACGCGCTGCGCATAAACGGACTCGGCGCGCCGCGCGCCTTCTTCACGCCTATCCTGCGACAGATTCAGTTCCCGAACACTTCGTACGGCGAAGACTACGCTCTCGGACTCGCCTTCAGTCGCAAGTACCGCATCGGCAGAATCTTCGACGAGCTTTATCTGTGCCGCCGCTGGGACGGCAACAGCGACGCCGCCCTCAGCATAGAGCGCCAGAACGCCAACAACCTGTATAAGGACCGCCTGCGCACGCTGGAGATTGCGGCGCGCCAGCAACTCTCCGAAGGCACCGCAGACGCCTCAGCCGACAGTTCGCTGCAGCGCTTCTTCAACCGCCAGCTGGAAGTGTGGGAGGATGCCAGACAGCACTTCCACGACCTGCGCAACGTGAAGACACGCGAGTTGTCGTGCGGCGAGATTACGCTCAAGCTGCAGTTCAACCCCGCACGCATCGTCTCTACGGGCGCAAACATCGACCGCAAGACCATCGCCGAGCGCCCCTGCTTCCTCTGCGAACAGAACCGACCGAAGGAGCAGATGCAGAAGCAGGTGGACAAGAACTTCACGCTGCTCGTCAACCCCTTCCCTATCATGCCGCGACACTTCACCATTCCGCTGCGCACGCACCGTCCGCAGAGCATCGGCATGAACTATGGCGAGATTTATCGACTGCTCAACGCCTACCCCACGCTGACGGTGTTCTATAACGGACCGAAGTGCGGCGCGTCGGCTCCCGACCACATGCACTTCCAGGCTGTATGTTCGGGCATGCTGCCGCTGCAGACCAACTGGCCCAGACTGAGCCGCGACACCGAAGTGCTCATAAAGAACGACGAGCGTGGCGCGATAACAGCCGTACGCGGCTTCGCCGTGCCCGTATTCTCTATACGCACCACCGACCAGCACACGGGCGAACAGCTCTTCCGCAAGCTCTATTCGGCGCTGCCGATGCACGGCGGCGATACCGAGCCGATGATGAACATCATAGCATGGCGCGACGGCGACGACTATCAGGTGGTGGTGATACCACGCACGAAGCATCGTCCCGACTGCTACTTCGCCGACGGCGAGCAGAAGCGCCTCGTCAGTCCGGGTTCGCTCGACATGGCGGGCTTCATCGTCACACCGCGTAGCGAAGACTTCAACACGCTCAGCGCAGACGAAGCCGTAGCTATCTTGAAGGAGTGTGGCATGGACACGGCTACGTTCAACGAGACAGCCGAGAAGCTGCGCACACTTGCAGCGGGCAACCTCGCTTCTAACACCCACTTCGCGGGCAAGCAGCCGAACGTATCGGTAGGCATCGTGAGCGGCGCGAAGATATCTTTCTCGCTCAACAAGCCGTACATGGCTAAGGGCAACCTGATAGAGGGCGAGCAGGTGGTTGAGTTCCATGAGGGCGGCATCCTGTGGAACGGCAACCAGTATCGCGAGCTTACTTTCCATCCGCAGCAGAACGACGCCTCGTTCTCGCTGCACGACGTAACAATCGGCGTCAACTTCCACTGGGAGCGTCAGGAGACGCAGACCTTCCTGGGCACGCTGCGCCTCGTGGTAGACTCAGACCGCGTCTGCGCCATCAACGAACTGCCCGTGGAATCGTATCTTGAAAGCGTCATCTCAAGCGAGATGAGCGCCACATCGAGCCTCGAACTGCTCAAGGCGCATGCCGTCATCTCGCGCAGTTGGCTGCTTGCGCAGATTGAACAGCGCCACAAGCAGCAGACGGGCGCCGGAGGCAGCGGCTTCTTCTCGTTCATACGCAAGGACGACGAGCTGATAAAGTGGTACGACCGCGAAGACCACACCATCTTCGACGTATGCGCCGACGACCACTGCCAGCGCTATCAGGGCATCACAAAGGCTACGAGCAAGCATGTGGCGGAGGCTATACACGCCACACGCGGACAGATACTGATGGACAACGACGAGATATGCGACGCACGCTTCAGCAAGTGCTGCGGCGGTGCGACGGAGGAGTTCCAGTATTGCTGGGAGAACGTGAAGAAACCGTATCTTGCGGCGATACGCGACGTGGCTGACGCAAGCTCTTGCGGATGCAGCAACGCCGCAGCCGCAGAACTGCCCGACCTGACCGTAGAGGAGAATGCCGAACGCTGGATTCGTACAGCGCCGGAGTCGTTCTGCAACACCGACGACAAGAAGATACTCTCGGAAGTGCTCAACGACTACGACCAGGAGACGACCGACTTCTATCGCTGGCACGTCACTTACACGCAGGACGAGCTGAAGAGCCTCATCACAGAGCGTCTGAAGATGGAGTTCGGCGACATTCTCGACCTCGTTCCGGTGGAGCGTGGCTGCAGCGGACGCATCTGCCGCTTGAAGATTGTGGGATCGGAGCGCACCTTCACTATCGGTAAGGAACTGGAGATACGCCGTACGCTGAGCGATACGCATCTCTACAGCAGCGCGTTCGTCGTAGACAGGGAGGACATCAAGAACGGCGTACCGCAGACTTTCCGCCTCACGGGTGCCGGCTGGGGACACGGCGTAGGACTCTGCCAGATTGGTGCCGCCGTAATGGGTGCCAAGGGCTATAACTACGACCAAATCCTGCTGCACTACTATCGCGGAGCGGAGATAAAGAGGATATATAAGTAATGGTGAAGTGGTGAAAGGATGTTGAGGTGGTGTGGTGTTGAGATGGTGACATTAGTACATATCTCAACATAACAACACCTCAACAAAACAACATTTCATAACTCAAAACTCAAAATTGCCTTTGGCAATAATTAATAATTAAAAATTAAAAATTAATAATTGAAAAAGACAAATCCGTGGGCATGGATCCCCACACTATATTTCGCAGAAGGCCTGCCCAACGTTGTCGTTACAGCCCTGTCGGTAGTCATGCTGATGCAGATGGGACTGAGCGACGCTGAGGTAGGACTCTACACGGGCTGGCTGGCTCTGCCTTGGGTGGTGAAGCCGCTATGGAGTCCGTTCATCGACCTGCTGAAGACAAAACGCTGGTGGGTGCTCACGATGCAGCTGCTCATGGGCAGTGCGCTGGCTGGCATCGCCTTCACGTTACCTACGTCGTTCTGGTTCCAGGGCACGATGTTCTTCCTCTTCGCAATGGCGTTCGCCAGTGCTACGCACGACATCTCTGCCGACGGCTTCTACATGATAGAGCTCGACGAGCACAACCAGGCGAAGTACGTCGGACTGCGCAATACGTTCTATCGACTCGCCGTCATCTTCGTGAACGGCGCACTCGTGTCGCTCGCCGGCTTCCTTGAGCATAAGCTACAGATGTCGGTGGTCTACACCTGGACGCTCATCTTCTACGCTCTCGCGGCACTCTTCATCGGCATTTGGCTCTACCACTGCCGTATGATGCCGCGTCCTGCCGACGATGTCAGCTCGGAGAAGAGCGTCGGAGAGGTGGCAAGCGAACTGAAGACGATGCTCGCAACGTTCTTCTGCAAGTTCGGCACAAAGGAGACGGTGTTCGTGATGCTCTTCCTGCTGTTCTACCGCTTCCCTGAAGCTCTGCTGAACACGATGACCAAGACGTTCCTGATGCGCCCCACAGCCGAAGGCGGAATGGCTCTGACACCCGAGGAGTACGGACTGGCGCAGGGCACGGTGGGACTCATCGGACTGCTCTTGGGCGGAATCCTCGGCGGCGTGCTCGTCAGTCGCGATGGCATGAAGCGCTGGCTGTGGCCGCTCGTATGCGCCATCACGCTGCCCGATGTTGTGTACATATACCTCAGCTACACGCTCGACTCTAATCTGTGGGTCGTATCGTCGTGCCTCTTCGTGGAGCAGTTCGGCTATGGCTTGGGCTTCACCGTATTGACGCTCTACATGCTTTACTACAGTCAGGGCAAGTTCCGCACCTCACATTATTCTATATGCACCGGCATCTCCTATCTCGGACTGATGCTGCCGGGCATGGTGTCGGGCTACGTTAAGGACATCATGGGCTACAAGATGTTCTTCATCTTCGTGATGGCGTGCTGCCTGATCACGTTCCTCGTGACGGCGTTCCTGAAGATTGACCCCGAGTTCGGAAAGAAAAAATAATGACAGACAAGCAAAAGAAAACAACCTACCGCCCACACCGCAGAGGTGCAAAGACCCGCTGCCTGTGGTTTCCGTCGCTGATGTTCGGTGACGGATTGGCTGTGTCTGTGCTTGTTCTGACGATGGTGATGCTGCGCCGCATGGGACTTGACACCCCCGACACAGCGCTTGCCATCGCATTGCTCTGTCTGCCCGTGCTGCTGCGCCCGCTGTTCGAGATGATAGTCACCCACTTCTGGGGCACCACAAAGGTGTGGATTCTCTCCACACAGTTCATCTCCGCTCTCTCACTCGCCGCCGTAGCCTTCACGCTCCATACGAGCTACTGGCTGCTGGGCACGGCATGCTTCATGCCGTTCTTCGTCTGCTCGGCTCTGTTCTACAACATCGCCCTGCACCGCTTCTATGTCGACACGCCCCAGGGGGTGCACTTGTCTCAGGGGGTGCACTTGTCTCAAGTGCACCAACCAAGCACAACATCTCAACACCTCAACACCTCAACATCAACATCTCAACATCTCAACACCTCAACTTCAACACCTCAACACCTCAACACCTCAACACCTCAACACAACAACACAACAACATTCCATAGTCAAAAATCCGCCGGATTTTTGACTATGGCCCTCCTCTTCGGCTGCGGAGTAATGGCGATGGTGGGCGGCAATATGGAAGTCGTGACACGCAACATACGCTACTCGTGGAGCTTTGTGTTCTACGTGATGGCAGGCGTAGAACTGTTTCTATGGCTCTGGCACGCTCTCTTTCTGCCCGGCGGACCGCACGGATACGCCAAGCCGAAGCCTACGATGGGTCTGCATCGCGGCGAGTTCAGAGTGACTATGCGCCGTATGCTGCAGCGCAAGGACGACATCGCCACACTGATGTTTCTGCCACTCTTCCTGCTGCCCGAAACGCTGCTCGCTCTCACCGCCCCACTCTTCGTCATAGCCAAGCCACACAACGACGGACTGGGCATGTCGCCGCAGGAGTTCGCCTACGCGCAAGGCACAGCAGCCGTCATCGCCATCACCGTCGGCTATATTCTCGGCATATACGCCATACGCCGCCACGGACTGCGTCGTTGGCTGCTGCCCTCAGCCCTACTGCTCGCCGTTCCGGGCGCCGCACTGCTTTTCCTCAGCTACAACACGGCAGCGCCACTCAGCATCGTAGCCGCCTCGCTGGCTGCGGGTCACGCCGCATTGGGCTTCGCTCTTAGCATGGTGAAGAAGGTGGTGGTGCGCTTCACGCGCAACATGCCCGACAGCACTTTGCGCCACGCCATAGCGCGCACGCTCATCGCTACGCCGTTCGTCATCGTTGGCACATTAGCCAGCCTCATGCTCACCATCGCCGACTATCAGCGCATCTTTCAGCTCGCCACCGAGCTTGCCGTAGTGCCACTGATTGTCAGCGTGTTCTACCTTTATCTCACACACAAAAATAGCAGAGAGCTGCCGATAAAATAAAGCTACGATTGTAACGAAGCCTCCGCATTTTCACCGCTTTCTTTACTCTACTTTCAGCGGAATTATGTACATTTGTATCCTGTATAACACTCCCAAAATGATATAAAGAATTAGATTATGAACAATAATAGCAAGCAACCATATCTCGACTTCGACGAATACATTCGTCAAGGAGAACCGAGCAAGAAAGAGAAAGCCAGTATATGGCAGACTGCTATAGGACTGCAAGCCGTAGATGGTTTGCAGACCTCAGAGTATCTGAGAACTACTGCTTGCAGGCATATCGAGGGCGAAATAGACATTGACGAAGCACGCAAACTCATCAAGAGTTATTACCAGTCGAAAACTCTGCGCGAGGCTGGCGAGAATGATATGCAAGAGGCTGATAAAGTTTCAGCCAACATCACAAAGATTCTGTCTTCAAAAGCATTGGACTTCAGCACAAATGGGTTTATCTCCATACACAGACGTGTGTTTGAGGATGTGTTTAAACACGCAGGAAAGCTGCGCGATTACGACATTACAAAACGAGAATGGGTGCTTGACGGCGATACGGTGAATTATCTGAACTGGGAGGATCTAAGAAGAGCGCTCGATTATGACATAGCTCAGGAGCGTGCGTTCAGCTACAAAGGCATCACATCGGACGAAATGGTACGCCATATCACACGCTTTGTATCAGGACTATGGCAAATACATCCTTTTGGTGAGGGTAACACCCGAACAACAGCTGTTTTTACCATATTGTACCTCCGTTCAATAGGCTTCAAAGTGAACAACGACCTCTTTGCTCAACACTCTTGGTATTTCAGAAACGCATTGGTTCGTGCAAACTATAAAAACGCTCGTACGGGTATAGACTATACAACTATATATCTTGAACATTTCTTTCGTAATCTGATATTAGGCGACAAATGGGATCTTCGTAACCGGTATCTCCATATCAATGCTACTGATGATTGGAAGGTGCAGCCAAACTTTGCCGACCCCACAAGTACCCCACAAGTAAAGGAAGAAAACCCCACAAGTACCCCACAAGTTCTCGACTATTTGCATACAAACAACCAGTATATAATGAAGCTGATTATTGCAATCGGAGATGTTGAAATGTCTGTAAAAGAAATGCTTACAGCCTTAGAACTTAAAGAGAGAAAAAGTTTCATAAGCCTCTATTTGAATCCTGCAATCAATGAAGGCTATGTTAGTATGTTATATCCAGATTCCCCCCGCCATCCGCGTCAGAAATACCTCCTGACAGTAAAAGGTCTGGCTGTGTATAATGAGTTTAAAGAAATGGGAAAATAAAGCCTCGGGCTGGTAGATACCGAGAAAAAGATGGAAGATGGCTGGAAGATACGCCCGTTTTGCGGACTATCTTCCAGCCATCTTTATATCCGTTTATGTTTGGTCTTCAACACATTACGATTGCACGACGCCCATAGCTGGAAGATATGGAAGATAAAAATGGCAATCGAGAATTATTAGTCGATAAATCGCTTTGTTATCTCGCCGTACATGTCGATGCGGCGATCGCGCAGGAAGGGCCACCAGCGGCGCACGTCCTCGCTGTGAGCAAGGTCTACCTCCACGATCACGCTGTCTTCAGCGTCTGGAGCCGAGCGATAGAGCATCTCGCCCTGCGGACCCACAACCATTGACGAACCCCAGAACTCGATGCCCGGTGTCTGCTTGCTCGGGTCGGGCTCGAAGCCGACGCGGTTGACCGACACTACGGGGAGTCCGTTGGCTACGGCATGACCGCGCTGCACGGTTGTCCACGCCTCGCGCTGACGCTGCTGCTCGTCCTCGGTGTCAGACGCTGCATAGCCTATCGCTGTAGGATAGATGAGCAGTTCGGCGCCCTGCAGAGCCATCAGTCGCGCAGCCTCAGGGTACCACTGGTCCCAGCATACGAGCACGCCGAGCTTGCCCACGCTGGTCTGAATCGGACGGAAGCCAAGGTCGCCCGGTGTGAAGTAGAACTTCTCGTAGTAGGCAGGGTCGTCGGGGATGTGCATCTTACGATACTTGCCAGCGATAGAGCCGTCGCGCTCCATGACAACAGCCGTGTTGTGATACAGACCCGGAGCACGGCGCTCGAAGAGCGATGTGACGATAACCACGTTGCACTCGCGTGCCAATGCGCCGTAGAAGTCGGTAGACGGACCAGGGATAGACTCCGCAAGGTCGAAGTTGTCTACATCCTCCACCTGGCAGAAGTAGAGCGAGTTGTGCAGTTCCTGCAGCACAACAAGTTCGGCGCCACGCTTTGCGAGGTCGCGCACGCCGTCGGCAAGACGCTGCATGTTAGTCTTCACGTCAGCCACGTTGTGCTGCTGAAGATATCCTATTTTCAAGTGTTTCATAATCTTACTACATATTTATTTTGTTGCAAAGTTAGCTATTTTCGGTTAAAAAGCCTCATCTCAACTGCCAGAAAGCCACGGCAGCAGCTGCGGCAACATTGAGCGAGTCGATGCCGCGCGCCATCGGTATGCGCACCACATAGTCGGCGGCAGCGATTGTAGACTGCGGCAGTCCGTCGCCCTCGTTGCCCATGACGATAGCAAGACGAGGTTCGGCGAGCAGCGCAGCATCGTCGATAGACACCGAATTGTCGGTGAGAGCCATCGCAGCGGTGCGGAAGCCATATCGGTTCAGGTCGCTGACCGGACCGTCTATCCATGTCCAGGGGATAGAGAACACCGCACCCATCGACACCCTCACCGCACGGCGGTTGAGCGGGTCGCAGGAAGTGCGCGTCATAAGCACGGCGTCGATGCCAAGAGCGGCAGCCGAGCGGAACATCGCTCCAACATTGGTGGCGTCGACAACGCCGTCGATAACCACCACACGGCGCGCATCGCGACACACCTCCTCAACGCTTTGCTCCGCAGGACGACGCATAGCGCAGAGCACGCCGCGCGTAAGCACGTAGCCGGTGAGCGAGGCAAGCAGTTCGCGACTGCCCGTATAGACGGGTATATCGCCACACCGACTGATTATCTCTGCCGCATCGCCCACTACATGACGTTGCTCGCAAAGCAAAGCTAAGGGCTCGTAGCCCTCAATCAACGCACGATCGATGACCTTCGGACTCTCCACGATGAACACACCACTACCCTTTTCGTAGCTGTGGCGCAGCTGCTTCTCCGTGAGACTCGAGAAAAGCTCAACACCGGGGAAGTCAAGCGAATCAATTTCTACTATAGCCATTGCGCAAACCGTTTATTTCGCCAACTGACACTCGGCAGGATACTGCATTGTGAGGCAATGGATAGACCCGTGCTGACGAACGATAGTGCGCGAGTCGATGCCGATGATGTCGTAACCGGGGAAAGCCTCAGCCACGAGAGCAAGAGCGCGAGCGTCGTTCTCCTCCTGTGCGTATGTTGGCACGATGACTGCGCCGTTGATGATGAGGAAATTGGCGTAGGTAGCCGGCAGACGGTCGCCGTCGTCGTTGAGCGCGTCGGGCATAGGCAGACGCAGCAGACGATAGGACTTGCCATCGGCGTCGGTGGCAGCCTTCAGTTGCTGCTCAAGAGCGTGCAGGTCGGCATACTGCGGGTCGTTTTCGTCGTCGCAACCCACATAAAGCAGCGTATTGTCAGGACAGAGGCGCACGATGGTGTCGATATGTCCGTCGGTGTCGTCGCCGATGAGCTGTCCGTGGTCGAACCATACTATCTTGCGGGCGCAGAGTCGCTCCTTCAACACCTGCTCCACCTCTGCCTGCGACAGGGGTTGGTTGCGGTTGGGCGCCATAAGGCATACGCTCGTGGTGAGCACCGTGCCGCGTCCGTCACTCTCGATAGAACCGCCTTCGAGCACAAAGTCGTCGTAGTCGACACGCTCGCCAGCGAACACACCATCACCGAACAGCGTGCGGTTGATAAGATTGTCCTTGTCGGCAGCGAACTTCTTGCCCCATCCGTTGAAACGGAAGTCGAGAAGGCGGCAGGAGGCTACGGCATTCTTGCCGTAGTCTCCTGCTGTGGGGATGAGCGTGATGAAGGCATGGTCGCGAGCCCAAGTGTCGTTGTTGTCGCACTCGTAGATGCGCACGTTCTCCATCTCCTCGGCAGAAAGACTCTGCTCAAGCTCTTCGCGCACCGCGTCTGGATGCTTTGCGGCGATGACAAGCGGCTCGTAATGAGCCACAGCCTTGGCTATCTGCACGAAGGTTTCGGTGATGTCGTCGAGGTACGGAAGCCAGTCGGTATCCTCGTGAGGCCATGTGAGTTGCACGCATGACTGACGGTGCCACTCGGCAGGAAGTATGTAGTTTTTGTTCTGCATAAATCTAACAATGTGTCATTTTTGTTTAAAACTACTGCAAAGTTAGTGTTTTTCCGTCAAACAGTCTTACAATTCAAGTTTTTTGACTAAATTTGCAAATAATACTTTATACTCTAAAAAAGAAAAACTTATGAAAGACTTCATCAAAAACGTGCTTGCCACGATGGTCGGTATGTTCGGATTCTTCATCGTGATGGGCGTTATCGGTATGATGAGCATCATCGGCATGATAGCGTCGGGCAACGCCGCACAGAACGTGGAGAAGAACTCGGTGTTCGTACTCAATCTTTCGGGAACTGTCAGCGAGCAGGGATCGGAGAACCCGCTCAGCATGTTCACAGGCGACAACTCGCTGAACAGCGGACTGAACGACATTCTCTCGTCTATCAAGAAGGCTAAGGCTAACGACGACATAAAAGGCATATACATAGAAGCGGGCGCACTTGCAGCCAACTACGCTACGCTGCAGGAGATACGCAACGCACTCGCCGACTTCCGCAAGAGCGGCAAGTGGATTGTGGCTTACGGCGACTTCTACACGCAGGGCGCTTACTACGTAGCGTCGGTAGCCGACAAGGTGTACATCAACCCGAAGGGCATCGTCGACTGGCACGGCATCGGTGCGCAGACCATGTTCTACAAGGACTTTATGGCGAAGTTCGGCGTGAAGTGGGAGGTTGTTAAGGTGGGCACATTCAAGAGTGCGACGGAGACCTTCACCGAGGAGAAGATGAGCGACGCCAACCGCTTGCAGACAAAGACCTTCATTGACGGCACATGGCGCAACGTATGCGACGCCGTATCAAAGAGCCGCGGCATAAGCGTCGACTCGCTCAACAGCTACGCCGACTCGTATCTCGCGCTGCAGGCTACAGAGACGCTCGTGAAGGCAAAGATGGTTGACGGCATGATGTACGGCGACCAGGTGAAGGACGCCGTGAAGAAGATGATGAAGCTCGACAAGGACGACGACATTGCGCAGCTCACTCTGAACGACATGCTCAACGTGAAGGACGGCAAGGTAGAAGGCAGTGAGATTGCCGTCTACTATGCAGAGGGCGACATCGTGCAGGACCCAAAGGCTGCTACGATGTTCGGCAACAATAACTATATAGCAAGTCGCAAGGTGTGCAAAGACCTTGAAGACCTTATGAACGACGACGACGTGAAGGCGGTGGTTGTGCGCATCAACTCGGGCGGCGGCGATGCTTACGCTTCGGAGCAGATGTGGCACCAGATGAGCGAGCTGCGCAAGGTGAAACCGGTAGTGGTGTCGATGGGCGACTATGCTGCGTCGGGCGCTTACTATATGTCGGTTCCGGCGTCGTGGATCGTGGCTCAGCCGAACACGCTGACGGGTAGCATCGGTATCTTCGCCGTGATACCCGACCTCAGCGGACTCGTCACAACAAAGCTCGGCGTGCGCTTCGACGAGGTGAAGACCAACCGCAACTCTACTTTCGGCAACCTCATGGCGCGTCCGTTCAACGCCGAAGAGAAGGCTATGCTGCAGGCAAGCGTCAACCGCGGATACAGTCTGTTCCGCCAGCGTGTGGCTGAGGGCAGACGTCTGCCGGTGGAAAGCGTGGAGAAGATAGCACAGGGACGCGTTTGGCTCGCTACCGACGCACTCAACATAAAGCTCGTAGACCAGCTGGGCGGCATCGACGACGCCGTGAAGAAGGCTGCAGAGCTCGCAAAGCTGAAGGACTACTACACAAGCGACTATCCTGCAGCGGCTTCGTGGATGGACGCTATGCTCAACTCGATGTCGTCGTCGGGAACTTATCTTGACGAACAGCTCAGACAGACGCTCGGCGACTTCTACCAGCCGTTCACCATGCTCCGCTCTATCGACAAGCGCGAGTCTATCCAGGCACGCATACCATACGCTATAAGCATCAAGTAATAAATATAATAAATGTGAGAACAGAAGGCGACTTTATAAAAATCAACGAGTGGCTGCTACCGCTTAGCTGGCTCTACGGATTGGGAGTGCGACTGCGCAATTGGATGTTCAATATCGGACTGAAGAAGAGCCGCAGCTTCGACATACCCGTAATATCTGTGGGCAACATAACGGTGGGCGGCTCGGGCAAGACTCCACACGTGGAATATCTCATCAATCTGCTGCATGAGAAGTTCCGCGTGGCTGTGCTCTCGCGCGGATACAAGCGAAAGAGCAGCGGCTATCTGCTCGCCGACAAGGACACCACAATGCCCGAAATCGGTGACGAGCCGTTCCAGATGAAGAGCAAATACAAGGACATCTATGTGGCGGTAGACAAGAACCGCTGCCACGGCATCGACCGACTCACTACCGACGAAGCCACAAAGGACGTGGACGTCATTCTGCTCGACGACGCATACCAGCACCGCTACGTGAAACCGGGCATAAACATTCTGCTCATCGACTATCACCGACTGATAATCTACGACAAGCTGCTGCCTGCAGGACGCATGCGCGAACCGAAGGAGGGCACGTCGAGAGCCGACATTGTGATTATAACGAAGTGTCCGAAGGACCTGAAACCGATGGAGTTCCGCGTGCTGAAGCGTGCACTCAACCTCTATCCTTATCAGGAGCTCTACTTCACGACGCTGCGCTACAACGCCCTGAAGGCGCTGTTCTCGAACGAACGCATCTCGCTCAACTCGCTGCCGAAGAACACTAACATTCTGTTGCTAACGGGCATCGCCTCACCAGAGCAGATGATGGTAGACCTGCAAACGGTGACGAAGCGCATCACGCCGCTCACCTTCGGCGACCACCATCAGTTCACGGCAGAAGACGTGGAACGCATCAACAGCACGTTCGCCGCAATGCCCAAACCGAAGATGATTGTCACAACGGAGAAGGACGCAACCCGACTGGAGCACGTGGAAGGACTCTCAAAAGAAACAAAATCAAATATCTACGCCCTACCGATTCGCATACAATTCATGCTCGGAGGGGAGGAAGAATTCAACAATAAAATTATAAGCTATGTACGAAAAAATTCAAGAAACAGCATCTTGGTTAAAAGAAAGAATGACCACAAAGCCTGAAACTGCCATCATCCTTGGCACAGGTCTCGGACAGCTCGCAACTGAAATCACAGACAGCTACGAGTTCTCATATTCAGACATCCCTAACTTCCCCATATCTACCGTTGAGGGCCACTCTGGCAAGCTCATCTTCGGCAAGCTCGGCGGCAAGGATATCATGGCGATGCAGGGACGCTTCCACTACTACGAGGGCTACTCGATGAAGGACGTTACGTTCCCTATCCGCGTGATGTACGAACTGGGCATAAAGACCCTCTTCGTAAGCAACGCTTCGGGCGGCATGAACCCTGAGTTCAAGATCGGCGACCTGATGATCATCACCGACCACATCAACTTCTTCCCCGAGCACCCGCTGCGCGGCAAGAACTTTCCTACAGGTCCGCGCTTCCCGGATATGCACGAGACTTACGACCACGCTCTCATCAAGGAGGCCGACCAGATTGCTGAGGAGAAGGGCATCCGCGTGATGCACGGCGTATACGTAGGCGTTCAGGGTCCGACATTCGAGACTCCGGCTGAGTACAAGATGTATCACCGTCTGGGCGGCGACGCTGTAGGCATGAGCACCGTGCCTGAGGTAATCGTGGCTCACCACTGCGGCATCCGCACATTCGGCATCTCTATCATCACCGACCTCGGACTGGAGGACACTCCTGTTGAGGTATCGCACGAGGAAGTGCAGGTGGCTGCCAACAACGCTCAGCCGCTTATGACCGAAATCATGCGCGAGATGATTCGCCGAGCTTAACAGTATACATTAATTATATATATGACCGACATTTCAAAACTCGGTGAGTTTGGTCTTATCCGCCATCTCACCGACAACATAAAAATAAAGAACGAATCGACCGTGAAGGGCGTGGGCGACGACTGCGCCGTGCTCCACTACCCCGATTCTGAAGTGCTCGTAACTACAGATATGCTCATGGAGGGCGTTCACTTCGACCTCACATATATCGACCTGCAGCATCTCGGATACAAGTCGGCGATGGTGAACATCAGCGACATCTTCGCCATGAACGGCACACCGCGACAACTCACCGTGAGCATTGCGCTGAGCAAGCGCTTCAAGGTGGAGGACATGGAGGAGTTCTACAGCGGACTGCGCATGGCTTGCGACAAGTGGGGCGTCGACATCGTTGGTGGCGACACCACATCGTCGTACACCGGACTCGCCATCAGCATCACCTGTATCGGTGAGGCTCGCAAGGAGGACATCGTCTACCGCAACGGAGCGAAGGACACCGACCTTATCTGCGTAACGGGCGACCTCGGTGCGGCTTACATGGGTCTGCAACTGCTCGAACGCGAGAAGAGCGTCTACTACCAGCAGGTGGACGAGGCGCGCAAGAAGAACGACAAGCGTGCGCTCGAAGAGCTGAAGGGCTTCCAGCCCGACTTTGCCGGCAAGGAATATCTGCTGCAGCGCCAGTTGCAGACCGAGGCTCGCGGCGACATCATAGCTCGCTTCCGCGAACTGAACATCCGACCGACGGCGATGATGGACATCAGCGACGGACTCTCAAGCGAACTGATGCACATCTGCAAGGAGTCGAACTGCGGATGCCGCATCTACGAGAAGAACATACCGATCGACTATCAGACGGCGGTGATGGCTGAGGAACTGAACATGAACGTTACGACGTGCGCTCTCAACGGCGGCGAGGACTACGAACTGCTCTTCACCGTGCCAATCGGCGACCACGAGAAGATTCAGCAGATGGACAACGTGAAGCTGATTGGACACATCACACGTCCCGAACTCGGACAGATGCTCGTAACACGCGACAACCAGGAGTTCGAACTGAAGGCGCAGGGATGGAATCCGCTGAGCGAAAAATAACATAGAAGGGTATGGCATCCTGCCATAACCACGCAGGCTCATAGGGGGTGCAGCAGTCTCTGCTGCACCAACCGAGCTACACCATAGAAGCCCACACCTTTCTTTTTATCAATAAAAAGCAGTCCTTTAGTGTTGCAAAACCTAAGACTTAGTGTTGTAAAAGCTCTGCTCTACCCACCGGACGGCGAACGCAATCCAATCAGACGGCGAACGCAATCCAATCGGGCGGCGGACGCAATCCAATCGGGCGGCGGACGCAATCCGATCGGGCGGCGTTCGGTGTACAATGACAAGAACATAGGCTTTACATTATTAATTTCCACTCTCACACCACTCTCACACCACTATACAATCACACAACTTACAGTTTAATATGTCATTTTTCACAAAAAATCGGCAAATAATTTGGCAGATTCAAAAATAATGCGTACCTTTGCACTCGCAAAATTAACGCAGTTGGTGCCATAGCTCAGATGGTAGAGCAAAGGACTGAAAATCCTTGTGTCCCCGGTTCGATTCCTGGTGGCACCACTTACAAAGAGTCATTCTTCGGAGTGACTCTTTTTTGTTTTCATTTTATCCATTACCTTTGTAATGTTTTTTCAAAAAAATCAATGTTTTGCTTAGTTTTTCGCTTTGCTCAACTGTATATATAAGTATATGACACAAGAAAAGGACATAGAACAGATGTTTCGGCGGCATTACGAGAAGATGTACAATCTGGCCAGATACATTCTCTCGGATGACGACGAGAGCAAGGATGTGGTGAGCGAAGTGTTCACGCAGATTCTTGCTGATGATGTAGTCCTGTTGCCTGAGAGCGAGGAAGGTTATCTGATGCGGAGCGTGCGCAACCGCTGTCTCAATCAGATTGCTCACAAGAGCGTGAAGGAAAGAGTGGCGAAGCTACTGTTGGATGATGCCGACGTGATTCTTTCTGAAGACACCGACGAGCGTCTCGAACAACTGCTGCTTCTCATCGACGACCTTGAACCTCCTATCCGTAAGCTAATCTTCCGCCTGCGCTATCTGCAAGACAAGTCGTATCAGGAGGTGGCAGACGAGGTGGGAGTAAGCAAAGTGACGGTGTTCAACCATCTCTCTAAGGCAATGGACTGGATAAAAAAACAAATTAAATGAGCAAAACAATGAGTACGATGAACAAAGACGAAAAGCGGTTGATGCTCTTCGATATGCAGGAGCATCCCGAGAAATATACCGACGATCAGGTGGAACGCTTGCTTGCCGACGAAGAAGCGCAGGAGTTTCTACGCGACTTGGCTATGGCGAGAATGGCCGGCAAGAAGGCCACGCCAAAGAAAGTGGATGTGGACAAGGCCTGGAAGGAGTTTTCGGAAAAGCACAATAAGGCTAAGTCTATTAGCAACGGAGCAAACACTCCTTACCGCAACCGAATGCAAATTGCAGCCTCTATCATTGGCATCATCTTCCTCTCGGGCGTAGCCTTGGCTGCCGTGCATAACGGCTGGTTAAAGTTCGCGGCTGCGGACAATGCTGCGGACAATAAGACTACGACAGAACAGACCGTAAAACAAAAGCCATCAGCCGACGACAGCCTTAAAGCCGTGACTGCAGAGCCAAAGGACTCGCTCGACATGAAGTCCGTTGTGTTCGACAATGCCGAGTTGGGAACGATACTTACACAGATGGCAGACTTCTACCACGTGAAGGTGAAGTACGACAACGCCGACACACAGCATGTGCGTCTCTTCTTCAACTGGAACAAGACGAAGACATTGGAGCAGAACCTGGAGATTCTGAATGCTTTCGACCGCATACAGATAGAGTATGCCGAAGGAGAACTGGTAGTGAAATAAGAACGGAGGACGTATTATGAAAAACATATTTAAGCAAACGCCCGACAGCAGCAAGACCATCTGCCTGCTTCTTTTCTTTCTGCTGTCTTTCGTACAGCAGTCTCACGCCCAGCGCATCACCAGACAATATAATAATGTGTCGTTCGCTGAGGCGTTGAAGGACCTGAATGCCCGTCAACATAAATACACCATCAACTTTGTGTACGACGAGTTAGAGGACTTCAAGGTTACAAAGAGCATACGCAACATGAGTGTTCCAAATGCCATCATGCAACTCATTGGTTTCTACCCTATCAGAATGACGCAGGTAGAGGACAACATAATGGTGGAATGTACGCAGAAGTCAACGCTTCGATATAAGGGACGCATTGTAGACGAACGAGGCAATGCAGCCGAATACGCCACAATAGCCTTGCTGTCGCCCATCGATTCCACCATCGTAGGTCAGGGCGTGAGCAATGAAAACGGCTACTTTGTCATTCCTTCCAACTACAGAAAGGTGTTAGCCCGTATCACATACATTGGCTATAAGACCGTAAACCGTATATTCAACAATACGGAGATGGGCATCATCCGACTGCAACCCAAGACCATGACGGTTAAAGGTGTTGTGGTGAAGGGTGACAGACCTCAATATAAAATGTTGCCTGGAGGAATGGAAGTAGCCATAGAGCATACCTTGCTCTCTAAGATGGCTAATACATTTGATGTTCTGAACCTATTGCCACGCGTATCGGTTAGCGGGCAAAACATATCTATTTTCGGAAAAGGAACGCCTATTATCTATATCAACAACAAACGTGTGCATGACAATAATGAGATTATAAACATCACCCCCGACAATATCAAGTCGATTTCCGTGATTACAAGTCCTGGTGCAGAATATGATGCGGAGGTGGAGTCGGTAATTCGTATCCACACCAAAGAGCGCCGTGCCAATGGGTTCAGTTTGCGTGCTGATGCTTACGGTAAATACAATAAATGGATGTCGGATTACGAGCTTATCTCTACCAGCTATCAGACAAAAAAAATCGAGATAGCCAATAGTATTTGGACGATGGGTACACATGACGGCGAGGACAATAATCTGAATACCGATATCTATTTGCCCGACAAGCATTATCACAACAATCAGAAATACATGACGGAAATCAGACACCGTTACTTGTCGGAATACCTCTCTGCATCCTATTCGCTTAACGACAGCAATTCTGTTGGAGGCTCTTATCGCTACTACGGTATGTTGGAAGGTAGGGCGAATAGTGTTAGCCGACAGGATGTATTGCTGAATGGTGTGGCACAGGGCAGTATTGATCAGGATGAGGTTATGAAGCCTTTTCTTAGTTCACATCAGGCTGATATATATTATGTGGGAAAGGTTGGACAGGTAGGTGTTGATTTTAACGCCACATACTATGCTATCAAAAACAGACGTAATGATGAGGGCTTTGAAAGCAGCAAGGAGTTGGGGTATCAGGAAATACACTCAAGCAATCGCCAGAATAGCGATATGTGGGCAGGCAAATTGGTTGTGAATATTCCTCTATGGAAAGGAAACATGGCTGTAGGAACGGAGTTGTCTAAGACCGACTCGCACGGAACGTTTCTGAATAAAGAGCAGCTGGTGCCATCTACAGAGACGGATATACATGAAAGGAACATCGCAGGCTTTGCACAGTATGGACTCCCCATCAGCAAGTGGACCATTGGTTTTGGTGTGCGTTACGAGAACATCATCCGCGACTATCTGTCTGATGGAGTTAAGCAGGATGACATGAGTAGGAAGTATAACAACTTCTTTCCAAACCTCAGCGTTTCATGGAGCAAAGACAACTGGTATTGGCAACTGAATGCCAACGAAAAGATACACCGTCCAAGTTATCGACAGTTGAGTAATTTCATGCAGTATGACAACCGTTTCTTGTATGAAGGCGGAAATCCAACCTTGCAACCAGAAAAGGTTTTCAATGCTGAGACCATGATAATGTACAAGTGGCTGAATATTTCCATTGGATATAAATACCTAAAGGATGTGATGGCGTGGACAAAGTATGTCTATCCAGGAAAGGAGTTTGCTTATACCACAGTATTGAATTTCGACCGTAACCAGCAGCTTTATGCTTCTATCAACGTTTCGCCAAGGTTTGGCATTTTCCGTCCTACGTGGAAGTTCAACTACAGTCAGCAGTTCTTCGATACCAAGAAGTACGGCGCAAACAAGGCATTAAGCAAGCCTTTGCTATCTTGTTTGCTCGACAATCATTTCGCTCTTTCAGAAACCATGGGAGCTGCCGTCAGTCTTTATGCAGCAACGGCTAATGCAGACGGATTCCTTATGAACAAGAGCAATTACAGCGTCAACCTACGATTTAACAAGTCGTTTGCCAACCGCACATGGATAATCTATATTTCTGCAAATGACATCTTCAAGACAGCAAAGGAACGTTGGACTATGTATGGACTGGGGTCGGGTACCACGAAAGACTGCTATAACTACAATCGCAGCGTCTCCTTGCAGGTTACGTACAATTTCAATGCTAAGCGCAGCAAGTACAAGGGTACGGGTGCAGGTAATGAAGAGAAGAGCCGCTTGTAGCTTTGGGTTCAAAGATTCTAGCTATAAAATATCACAGTCCGAAAAAATGTGTATCTTTGCATAAGATAGGCTGCACCTCTGCAATTGAAGCAAGCTTCATTGCTCTCGGTTTGCACTATCTTTGCATAATCAATTAAAACTATTAAGACAATGGAAAACTACGAATGGGCAAAAGAAATGAATTGTGCCGTAACGGTGTGTGATGCGGAAGGCATCATCATCTACATGAACGACAAGTCGCGCGAAACCTACAAGAAGGAGGGCGACCTCATCGGAAAGAACCTTTACGAGTGCCACTCCGAGAGGTCGAAAGAGATAATACGCCGACTGCTTGCCACTGGCGGCAGCAACGCCTACACCATCGAGAAGCAGGGCGTGCATAAAGTGATATACCAGACGGCTTGGAAGAAGGACGGCAAGGTAGCAGGCATCGTGGAGATATCAATGGTTACGCCTGCCGACATGCCGCACTACGTAAGAGGCTAAGCCTTCTGTCTGGCTATTAAGCCAGCGTACACCACATGGTGACGACGAACGGCACGGTGAAGTCGGTAACGAAGCCGTGGTATATGCTGAGTGCAACGTAGCGCTGACCAACGGTCTGCGTGATGATGGGCAGCGTGGTGTCCACCTCAAGACCGAGCATGAAGAGCAGCAGCCATATCAGCCACGTCGTGAAGCGTCCGTTCAACGCACCTATCGCACCGACCTTTGAAGCCAATCGGGTGCGCAGGGTATAACCCAAGGCTATACCGAGAAATATAAACAATATTACTATAAACATTACTTTTGATGTATTAAGAGTTTGTGCGAAGTTACGACATTTCGGGCAGACTGCAAAGAAAAGACTGAAAGTGGTTTGCTTTTTACAAATAAAGGTTCGCTTTTTATAAACGCTTTATCTAATATAAGCCGTAACTTTGCAAAAGTAAAAAGGTAAAAAAGTAAAAGAGTAAAGAGTTAAAAAAAAGAATATATAAACGTCTTAAAAAATACTACTTTTATGACAAACGAAAAGAAATTCAGAGTAGAAGCCGACCTCTTGGGAGAGCTTCAGGTTCCTGCTGACGCACTCTACGGCGTGCAGACTCAGCGCGGTATCAACAACTATCATATCTCGCGTAAGACGATGAGCGACTACCCCGACTTCATCATCGCCAACGCATACGTAAAACTGGCTGCTGCGCAGACCAACCACTCGCTCGGCGTAATCAACGACGAGATCTCGGGTGCGATATCTGAGGCTTGCCGCGAGATTATCGACGGCAAGTGGCACGAGAATTTCCCTATCGACATGATTCAGGGCGGCGCAGGCACATCCGTAAACATGAACGTCAACGAGGTTATCGCCAACCGCGCACTCGAAATTATGGGTCACGAAAAGGGCGAATACCAGTATTGCTCGCCTAACGACCACGTCAACTGCGGTCAGAGCACCAACGACGCATACCCGACATCTATCCGTCTGGCACTCATTCGCATGAACATCCACCTCGTAGGCGCACTCACCGGCCTCATCAGCGCTTTCCGCTACAAGGCAGAGGAGTATAACGACACTATCAAAATGGGTCGCACACAGTTGCAGGACGCTGTGCCTATGACAATCGGTCAGGAGTTCAACGCATACGCCAACAACCTTGAGGAGGAGATTCTCAACCTCGAGCGCAACGTGAAGCTGCTGCACGAGATCAACATGGGCGGCACAGCCATCGGTACCGGTCTGAACGCCGTTCCGGGCTTCGCAAAGCTCTGCGCTGCCAACCTCAGCAAGCTCACCGGCGAGAACTTCGTATCGGCAAGCGACCTCGTAGAGGCTACACCCGACACCGGCGCATACGTAAGCTACTCTTCTGCTTTGAAGCGTCTGGCTATCAAGCTCTCTAAGATTTGCAACGACTTGCGTCTTATGGCTTCTGGTCCACGCTGCGGCTTGAACGAGATCAACCTCCCGCCGAAGGCTCCTGGTTCTTCTATCATGCCGGGCAAGGTGAACCCTGTTATTCCTGAGGTTACAAACCAGGTATGCTTCAAGGTTATCGGCAACGACACCACAGTTTGCTTCGCAGCCGAGGCAGGTCAGCTCGAGCTGAACGTGATGGAGCCAATCATCACAGCGAGCCTCTTCGAGAGCCTCACATGGCTGAAGAACGTGATAGAAACACTCACAGAGGAGTGCGTGCTCGGTATCACCGTGAACAAGGAGCGTTGCTACGAAATGGTGAAGAACAGCATCGGCATCGTTACTGCCCTCAACCCTATCATCGGCTACAAGGCAAGCTCGAAGGTGGCTAAGGAGGCTCATGCTACGGGTCGCTCAGTATACGAAATCGTAATCGAGCAGGGCTTGATGAGCAAGGAAGAGCTCGACAAGGCGCTCGACCCGAAGGAGATGCTCCACTCGCACAAGTTCTCTTTGAAATAAAGCAAGGACAACTATATTATATGTAGAGCTAAACCTGTAAGCGAAACCATTTTTCAAACAACTGGTTTCGACTTACAGGTTTTTTTTATAATTTTGCACTACATAAATCAGAAGAAGACATATTCGATGAAAGTATATAATTTGGAAGAGTTTGCCACAAAATATAACCTGAAGGATATATATGGTGCATACGCCGCCCACTTCTACGTGAACGGAGAAGAGGGCGACTGTTTTTCCGACTTTGACACTTACGAAGACGACAGTTTCTGCAGCATGTTTGCAGAGCGCACGCTGTTCACCAAACTGCTTCTTGTGCAGCGCGGCAGCTGTCTTCTGCAACTGCATGAAGACGATGCCGAGCAGAGCGTGCAACTAACGGCGCACGACATGCTGATAACCACACCGAAGGAGATGGCGAGCGTAAGCAACTTCTCTGCCGACTTCGAGGCAGAGGGCATACTCGTAGACGAAAGCTTTGCGAAGCAGGCGCAGCGCTATCAGCTCAACGACACAAAATACAAGAGCATTTCTGATATATTCCACTTCGTGTGCGACATCGTGCGCCACCAGCACATCAACAAGATTGAGATGATTCGCAGTATGTTCAACGTGCTGAGACTCATCATCGACGAACTGCCATACGAGCAGTGCTCCGTATCACGCGACCTCGGACACAAAAAGGAGGTGTACGAGGTTTTCCTTCACCATCTCTACCGCAACTATCGCAAGGAGCGCCAGATTCGCTTCTACGCCGACAAGCTGAACGTATCATCGGCTTACCTCTCGCGACTGGTGAAGGAGATAAGCGGTTCGACTATCAACGAGCATGCCACATCGCTCGTCTACAAGGAGATTTGCAACCTGCTCACGCAGACCGATATGACGATGGGCGAGATTGCCGACCATCTCAACTTCAGCGACCAAAGCGCCATGACCAACTTCTTCAAGCAGCGCTCCGGCATGACACCACTCGCCTACCGCAACAGATAAAAGTAAAAAAGCCCCTCCCAACCCTCCCCGTCGGGGATGGCTTAGTAAGACTAAAAGAGGCATAGTAAGGCTTAAAGAGGCATAGTAAGGCTTAAAGAGGCATAGAAAAAAAGGAAACAAACAGGATAACAAATGAAAACACAAGACCCCAACAGCAACCCTTCTGCTACATCGCAGAAGGCTGCATCGGTGAGCGATATGACCGTAGGATCGCCGCTGCGCCAAATCACCAAATTCGCATTGCCCTTGATATTGGGCTACATCCTTCAGCAGATGTACCTCGTCATCGACGCCGTCATCGTAGGCAGATGGATAGGCGTGGGCGCACTGGCGGCTGTAGGCGCTTCTACATCTATCACCTTTCTCATAATGGGCTTCTGCAACGGAGCCTGTGCAGGCTTCGCCATACCTGTGGCACAGGCGTTCGGTGCGAAGGACTACCATAAGATGCGCGTCTACGTAGCCAATGCCGTACGTATTTCCGTGGTGATGGCTCTGGTGATAATGGTGCTCTCGCTTATGTTCTGCCACCGCATCCTGCAGATGGTGAACACTCCGGCTGACATCTTCCACGACGCCTACACGTTCCTCATGCTGCAGTTCGCCGCCATTCCATTCACGTTCGGCTTCAACCTCCTGTCGGGTCAGATACGCGCCCTCGGCAATTCGCGCCAGCCGTTCTACTTCCTCATAACTTCCGCCGTTGTGAACATCCTGCTTGACGTGGTGCTCATACTCTTCTGCGGCATGGGCGTGGCAGGAGCCGGCATAGCCACATGGCTCTCGCAGGGCGTCTCGGTATGTCTCTGTATCTGGTATATACGCAAGCGCATGCAACTGCTCATTCCGCAGGGCGACGAGCGCCGCTACGACAACCGCCGCACGAGCATTCTGCTGAACAACGGCGTGCCGATGGGTCTACAGTTCTCCATCACCGGCATTGGCATCATCATGCTGCAGAGCGCCAACAACGCTCTCGGCACTACATGCGTGGCTGCCTTCACCGCCTCGCTCCGCATAAAGTATCTCTTCACCTGCGTCTTCGAGAACATCGGCGTGGCTATGGCTACCTACTGCGGACAGAACCTCGGAGCACAGCGCATTGACCGCGTAACACGCGGCGTGAAGGACGCCATCTGTCTCATGCTCGTCTACTTCGTCTTTACGTTTGTCGTGATATATCCTTTCGCCGACTATATGATGCGACTCTTCGTAGACAGCGGCGAGGCTGCCGTGGTGAGCAATGCTGCGCAGTATATGCGCATCAACAACTACTTCTACCCCACGCTCGGACTACTCACCATCATGCGCTATTCTATCCAGGGACTCGGCTTCAGCAACCTCTCTATGCTCAGCGGCGTGATGGAGATGATAGCACGCTGCGGCGTAAGCCTTTGGCTCGTGCCGGCTATCGCCTGGACCGGTGTCTGCTTCGGCGACCCAGTAGCCTGGATCATGGCTGATCTGTTCCTCGTTCCGGCGTTCCTTTGGGTGCAGCACCGACTGAAGAATACATCGAAATAACAAGGGCAAAGGTTTGCAGACCGCATATTCCGGTGGATTTATTACCGCCGAAAGCATTTTTCTGACATTTTATTTTGTTTTTCAATATTAATCGTTACTTTTGCAAACGTAAACATTTTTTACGTTTACAAAAGTAACGAACCGTCAATATACATAAGTAGATTGACCCAAAAACAGAGAGAGTATGAAAAATGCCTTATTCCCCAAAACACACCACCCACTTGCTTCACTCACAAAAGCTGCCGTCACACTTCTGACAGCCGCACTTACACAGTCTGTTAATGCACAGGAACTGTTCGGTCGACTTGCCGACGAAGGCGTTGACATCGTCGGATCGGTTACATACGGAAAGAAGAACTCCTACGACGCCATGACGCAGGGCTACTACCGCTTCAGTTACGACAACCGCTTTCAGGCGCAGCTCACAGAGCCGCTCAGAAAGGCTATCGTGTCTGGAGGTTGCACCTACCACAACGGCAAGATATACGCTTCCGAATACGACGACTCGTCGCGACTCGGCTTCCAAAAGCCCCATTGGGTTGTGCTCGACGCAAAGACCTTCGAGGTGCTCTACGACCGACAGATGAACGACAACTACGAGCTGACCACTCTAAGCATGACATACGACCCGACCACCGATGCAATCTATGCCATCAACCGCACATACATGGAGACCTTCCTCATCACCATCGACCCTGCAACGGGCACGCCGACACGCTTGGGCGCCGACCTTGACAACAACTACAGATACGAGGCTATTGGCTGCGACAAGAAGGGCGACGTCTATTGCATCTACATGGAGTCGAAGAACGACCATGTAGGCATTGAGCAGGACCTGTGGTATCTCGGAAAAGTGAACAAGAGCGACGGAAGCCTAACAAAGGTGGGCGACATCTCGATGGGCAATCTGCTCAGCGGCGACAGTTTCATAAACGACACACGCAAGCAGTCGTTGTTCTGCAACTTCAAAACGGGCAAACTCTACTGGATATATCCAAGTTCGAGCCTCAACCTCAATATCGAATACACCTGCATTGCCGAAATCGACCCAACAACGGCGCAGGGCACACTGGCTGCCTATCTCAACAACACGGTGCTTACTACGGGCGCCTTCTTCCAGGAGCCGTGCGACAAGGCGCCTACCTCGATATCTGCCTTCGAATACGTAGAGACATCGAAGGACGACAGGACCGGCAAACTGCAGTTCGTGATGCCTGCCGAAGCATACGACGGATCGGCATTGACGGGCGAACTGAGCGCTGTAGTGACAGAGGAGGACGGCGACACAATAGCCTGTCTGAAAGGAGAAGCAGGAGAGCTTGTGGCTACCGAACCCGTTAAGCTCGACAACGGCGATAACAAGGTGGGCATAACGGTGAGCAACGCCGTCGGCGACGGACCTACCGTATACCGCACTTTCTTCGTCGGAAAAGACAGTCCGGCGCAGTGCCAGAACATACGCCTCACAAGCGACGGACTGAAGACCATTCTTACTTGGGACGCACCCACCATCGGCGAGAACGGACAGCCTATTGACGTCTCGCAGCTCACCTACGACGTGGTGCGCTACCCGTATGAGGTGACTGTGGCTAAGGGCATAACCGAATGTCGTTTCGAAGAGACGCATCCTGCCGAAATGACCCGATACGTCTATCTCGTGACGCCGCACTTAGGACGCTACGACGGTCAGGGAGCCTTCTCCAACAACCTCATCGTGGGCACACCGCTCAACGTGCCATACGGCGGCGCCTTCACCAATCCTGCCGACATGATAAACTACTACACCATCCTCGACGCCAACAACGACGGCTACTCGTGGAAGTATTCTACATCGCAGGCAAGTGCAGTCTACGGATTCAACCCCAACGAGGCTGCCGACGACTGGCTCATCTCGCCGCCCGTCAACTACAAGGCGGGACACACCTACGTGCTCCGATTCAGCACCCACTCTGCAATGGAGGAATACCCAGAGGCTATGGACGTGACATTCGGCAATGGTCGTTCGCCCGAGGAGCAGTCAGACCTGCTGCTGTCGCTCGAAAGCATTCCGCTGCCGCCAAGCGCTACAGAGGACAACGTGTACGAGGTAGAGTTCACGGTGCCGCAGGACGGCGTTTACTACTACGGTTTCCACTGCGTAACACCTGCCTACCATGCCAACCTCTTCTTGCACGACATCAGCGTACAGGACAAAGCGGAGATGACAGCGGTAAGCACCATAGACACCGACAACGTTTCAGTAAAAGGTATATACAACAGCTTGGGTATGAAAACAAACCGAATGCAGCGCGGTCTGAACATCGTGAGATGGAACGACGGTACGACGCACAAGGTAATATCAAACAATTAAACCCAAATTCTAATGACCGATTTGGGATAAAAAAGAGTAATATGGCGTTTTTTTTACGCTATGTTACTCTTTTTTTACGCAATGGGAATGCCCTATTGAGAAAAAAACAATAAATTTGCACAAAACTAAATGCTTACTAATTTTAAACTACAAAAACTATGCAAAGAAATTTACTATTGGCAGGATTGTTCGCATTCGCACTATCCGCCACAGCACAGACATTCGGCCAAAAGCCTACAGTTACTAACCCTTCAAACAAAATCACAACACTAAACAGCAAGCAGATGTGGCTTCACGACATGAATATTATGCCGAACACATCTACCGCCAACTTCAGCACAGAGAAACCGGAACCAAACCGCAGCATAGTGGTGAACAACGAGAAATGGTGCCAGACAAAGAGCGTTAGCAAAGCCCCCGACGGAACCATCATCTCAACTACAGACTTCGTATTAACCGAGTTTGGAAAAATAAAGAAACAGACCACTTATACATACAACGACGGTGTTGTAACTGATGGATATTTGACTGAATACGAGTACGACGAAAACCATCGACTGGTCAAGCATACATATTCTAACATGGTAGAACTACCGAACATCTTCGCCAAGAGCACAGAAACAACGTGGCGTTACAACGACGATGGCAATCAGGTATACTACAGCGATGTGAAATACGACGCAGCCGAGAATATAAGCGACGGTGTAGAGGTTTTCGGAGAATACGACAACGAGAACAACATCACAATGCAGCAGCGCAACTTATATACCAACGGCGAATGGGTGCCTGATAAAAGAATTGAGATGGGATGGGACGGAAACTACCAGTATATGGGTCTCACCTTTAGCAATTGGGACAACGTAGCAAAGAAATGGACAAAAGGCGAAAAGAATGTATCCGAATTAATACACTACGGCAAGACGACTATAGATAGCGGCCAGTATACCTGGGATGCCGACAAGCAGCAATGGATTGTCATCACGGAGACACTTATAGCATTCGACAAAGATGGCATACAGACAATGTTCTCTATACAACAGAAGACAGACTACGGCTACTCCGGCCACCGATGGGTTACGGAGCACGAATCGCCAACGCTCGACATAAGCAGGTTTTACGAGTGGAGCAACGACGTAAACGGTTGGGCTATGACCACGTACGATAAAATACATAAAGACGAAAACGGCAACGTTAACCTAAGAGAGCTTTATAACGCCGACAACTCTCCCATAATGACAATCGAAAATACATGGGAGAAGATGCTTCTCGGCACCGACGTCTACCCCGACTGCTACTTTGTAGGTGATGCCACCGACGTCTGGCAGTTTCTGGACGAATACAAGGGCAAGGACATGGGCGACGGCACCATAGAATGGAATGACATAACGATAAAGAAGGGCGAAGGCTTCAAGTTTGCTTCCAACGACTGGCAGACTATCGACTGGGGTGTGGCATACGTCGGCGAGTACATACCGTTCAACCAGCCGGTGCAGCTCACGCCAAAAGGTCAGAACATCACCATCGACATGGAGACAGAGGCGATTACCTTCAAGACCATCAGGCTCAATGCGCTTACCGGCGTAGCTACATTCGAGGCTTACCCCACAGGCGTCAACAGCCCTAACGCCAAGCGTGTGAACATTTTCGCCATCAACGGCAAGATAGTGGTGCAGAACGCAAAGGACGTAAAGGTGTACAGCGCAAGCGGCGAGCTCGTCAGCACAGCTGCCGTAACACCTGTTGAAAAGGGTCTGTATGTAGTGAAAGCAGGTGGAAAGACGGTCAAGCTGAACGTGAAGTAAGCTTTTCGTTCTATGCTTTTATTTTCCGCATTGGTGAAAATATCTGCCATATCTTCCAGCAACGACACATCTCGCTGTGCATCAACAGAATAAAGGCTGGCAGATAAGCGCCGAAACGACTTATCTGCCAGCCTATCTTCCAGCTTATCTTCCAGCCGATAATGCCAAGAGCAGACGGCAAGATCGATTGGAAGACATGTTGCAATTGAAGCCACACTTTCCTACCTGACCGTTAAATGTTTCGACATATGTATTTTCTCATTAGTGTCCCGTAAAAAGTGGCACTAATGATGTTATTAAAACAATTGTGTCACTTGATAAAAATCGTTCCTGTTCCATTGCATCTGCTGCAACTATAAACATATCCATCGTTGCCTTGCACACGTCCTCGTCCATTGCATCGCGTACAGTTTACCATTCGAGGCTGCGAGACTGTTTGCGCATTACTTCGAGTAGTGTTATGCACGGCTCTGCTTACTCCAATGATGACTCCACGTTGAATATTAGAATTTTTGGACATTTTAGTCGTTGCTTTAACCGCCTTATTTACATTTATTTCTGTCATTTGAGTTACGTGGTTTAAGTTTCTTTCAGCGACTTTCGAAACTTTGCACAGAGCGACAAAGAGCATCAACAATACTCCACCAATCCATTTTAGAATATTCTTCATAATCTTCAATATTTATGTCATAAATAAAAATTTTACTACAAATACTACTATCGCAATGATAATCAGAATATACAGACATCCGACAAAACTAAACTCTGGTTCTTTTTCTTGTGTGGGGTTTTGCCTTGGAGTACTGTTTCTATCATTTGGAAGACGATATGATTCACCCTTTTGAGAAACATTCGACTGATACTGTATCTTGGGGTTTTCAACAAAAACCGTTGCGTCTTCTGTATCACCTGCAAGCACCGTTGTATCATCATATGACGATCCGGTCCATTTTTTTGATTCCATTCTCGTCAGAATTTCATCAACGCTGTGAGGTCGTTTCTCTCTATCTGTATTCATTAGCCAAGCAACAAGGCATCTCATTTCATCGGATACACCTGGCATTGGCAATGCAATGTGCTTGTCGCGTGTTTTGTCCTCATTAAGTGCTGTCCAGGTTGGTATCTCATTACAAGTTAGCAGATAATATATGGTTGCACCTAAAGCATAGAAGTCTGTCCATGGTCCCAACTTTTCAAAACTACCATCAACCTGCTCTGATGGTGCATAACGATTAGTTATTGCCATACCAGTAAATAACGTTGCGCCAATACCCTTCATATAATCCTTACTTGAACCAAGGTCTATCAGCTTAACATAGCCACGTGCTGTCACCATAATATTCGCAGGCTTTATGTCAAGATGCAATAGCCCAACAGAGTGTATAGCAGAAAGACCATCAAGGATTTGTCTCAGATAATTCCGTACGGTTTTCTCTGAATATGGTATTCTACGTTGTTGCAGTCTTCCCTTTAAGTCATCACCGTCTACGTACTCCATTACATAATAAGCTGTTCCGTTTTCCTCGAAACAATCACAAACCGTCACCACATGAACATTGGAAATCAGTCTGAGGCGCTCATATTCTTTCTTGAACTTCGATAATTGAGACTTAAAAGCATTGGCATTCTCCTTAGTTCTGTCAACGCTTACAGACACGCCATCCGACTCACGCAGATTTGCCGTGTTCATAAAGAACTCCTTGATGGCGACCTTTGTGTCGTGAGAACCATACACGGCAAGGTACGTCTTTCCGAAGCCACCCGACGAGAGGTGGCTTACTATTCGGTATTTCCCTTTCAGGATAGTGCCAGAACGTAGTGCTTGATAATCGCTCTTCATTTATCTTACTCTTATATAAGTCGCTGTTATCTTTCTGCCATCATCATCTATCGACTCCGTAACATACTTGTTCTCTTGCAGCATAAGTATCCGTTCGGTTGATGCTTCCATTAAATTTAAGCCCTGTACAAATACATCGGATGCCTCTAACAATTCTCTTCCAGTGAGTTCCATAAGAAATGAACCATCCGAAGGATCATAGTATCTCATATAAGTTACTTTTACTCCAGATGATGTAGGAGAAGAAACAATCTCTTTGTCATTCACGGTCCATTCTCCGCTTCCCTTCATACTAATGCCCATTTTGATTTGAACATTAACGCCATCAATCTCTGTGTCAAACGTACAGATAGCGTTTGCCACACCAGAATAAGTACCATCTTCCTTATTCGTATCAGTTCCTTCTATATTGATGATTCCGCCATCAATGGTCGTGGTCGCGGTATAGTGCCATGTTCCGATTAACTGGTCTTTAGTGGATTTCTGACAAGCAGTCAATCCTATGAGGATTGCTACGATTGCGGTAACGATTTGTAATTTCTGTTTCATGTTGTTTATTTGTTTTACTATGTGTGAAACTTTGGTTAGTGCAATTCTATTTTGCCTATTAAGCAGATTGCAAATACGATTATATATATTATTGCAATAATAACGCCCAAGACTTTCAGGCTCTTTTTGGAAATTCCATCTCCACGATCTCCATATTCATTGCCATCACGATCTCCTGCACCAAATAGCATTACAAAACCATAGAACGGAATCATTTGGAACCATCCAGAATGTCCTAAGTCATGGCAACGTTTTGCTCCAACAGCCAACACTACATAGAAATACAATACCAGCAACACCATGAACATGAGGGGCTCCATCGTGCTTAATACACTATTTTCAACTTGCACATCGATGCTTCGCATTGTTTCCTCTAATACAAAAAAGAAAAGTCCTATAACATATATAGAGAACACCACCAACCAATAGGGTACACGTCCTACTCGTCCTTTGAAATTGAAGATGGAATGATTTAAAGAAATGTCATCTTCATTTTTAGCTTTGTTCTCCGTATTTTCTGCTGCATCTTCAGTAAACACAGGACTTTTTGACACATTTCCTGCCTTCTTAAAATCTTCTGCTGACGTGACTATCGTTTCCTCTTTACCTGTGCCTGCAATAGTATCATCCGATGTAACGTTAATTGTCGCTTGCGTCTCGCTCTTTATGCAATCAAGGTTGCCTTTGAATTCCCGAATGGTCTGTGTGCGCTTCCTTACATTCGGACACATCGCCTCGGTGACAACCTTGATAAGATTGTCAGACACTCCCTTTTCACGAAGTTTGTTCTCCAGAAGTTCATCGTCACTTACAAGGTCGGAAGCTGGCGGTGGCGTTTCACGGGTGAGAAGTTTGTAGAACGTAGCACCGAGTGCATACACATCTATAGTTGGGCGGAACTCTCCATTCTTCGCTTGGTTTCCTTGTTCTATAGGAGCATATCCTGCTGTACCGAGACCTATTGTGGTAGATGTCTCGGGTTGTCCGTCAGTACTATAATGCTTGCTCAATCCGAAGTCTATGAGGAAGACGTGTCCATCACTATTGCGACGCATCACATTGCCTGGCTTCAAGTCGAGGTGAAGCATGTGCTTCTCTTCGTGCATATAGATGAGGGCATCGGCAACTGACTTGATTATGCTTACGGCTTCAGCCTCATCTATATAATGCGACTTGATATAATCGTTGAGGTTCTGTCCTTCTATAAAGTCCATCACATAGTAGAACGTGCCATTCTCGCTGAACGAGTCGGTGACACGAACGATGTTTGGATGATCAAGGCGAGAGAGGTTGATAGCTTCCTTCTTGAACTTCTGGCAATAGTTTTGAGACAAACTGCTATCTGACATGCCAGTAATACTACCATCCTCATCACGTGAGTTGAGCTCCTTCATAAAGAACTCTTTGATTGCTACTTTCTTTCCAAGGTTAGTATGCTCGGCAAGGTAAGTTATGCCGAAGCTACCTTGTCCGAGGATCTTCTCTATCTTGTATGTACCTCCATGTAGGAGTGTTCCTTGTGTTAGTTGTTGCATGATTTAATTGCCTTTTTTCTATTTAGACTCTTTCGTTGTATGAGGTAATATATACATTATCATATTTAACACCTTATTTTATATATACATTATAAACCCAACTTGCATCACTAAAATCAACATACAGTTGCCGTGCTCCATCACTTTGTATACGCAGACGTACTGCGCAACGTAGCCCATCTTCATTCACGCAATCAAAATACCATAATTTTCCATCTTGACCATCAGAAACACCTTGATCGCCATACTTATATATATCGTATTGTTGTATCTGACTACTATAGATAGTAAATGTATCATTATCAGTATTAATAACAATCAACACACTACAATCTTTCCAATCACTCCAATCATTCCAACTTTGAGTTTCATAGTCATACAACTTTAGAGCTAATTCTGTTGATTGCATTTTTATTACATCTGCCTTTACATATAAAAATGAAAATAGAGCAACAAGAATAATTAAAAATTTTCTTCATATTCAATGTTTTTGTTGTTATTAAAAATTATCTTTAGAAGAAATTGAGTCCTTCGGGTTCTCCTTCACCTCCTTATTTCTTGATTAGTCCTTTGTATGCTTCACCTTGATACTATCCACACTTGAAACGTCTGGAGAATTATGCTTTCCCCCACAAAGGAAGAACGAAGCTGCGACAGCAATTATCGCTACAACCACAACACCAATGATTCCTAACAAGACTTTACACTTATTGGGTTTGCGAAACTTTGGCTTAACCAATATCCCCGTTATCTTTGCATGCTGCTCTGAAGAAGGATTGCCTGTAGACTCTGAAGAAGCCACGCTGTACTCCACCTTATCAATATGTATAAGGTGTGCCGTGTGATTGTCCTTATTCTCTTCTGTCACATTGCGTAGCATCTCCAACTTCTGCTCATCCGTAGCATTAGGCTTGGTAATGATATTGAGGATGTTCTCGTCAGAAGCTTCTTCCAACATACCATCGGAGCACATGTAGAAATAGTCGCCAGGTAGGATGTCTGTGAGATGGGCAATGTCTGCCTTAGCACGATGCTCCTGGCAAGGCTGCATAGCACGTGTGATGACATTCTTCTGCGGATGGTGCTTAGCCTCCTCTTCTGTTATCTCGCCTATCTTCACAAGATCGTTGACGAGCGAGTGGTCTTGCGTGCGGAAGACGATACGTGCCGAGGTGTTTTTTGAAGCCGGACGCAACTGATATATACGGCTATCGCCTATATGCGCCACAGTGGCACCACTGGCGTGCAGACATAAGAAGGTGAGCGTGGTGCCCATCTTGCGTTCTTCGCCATTGTCTTTAGCATCAAGCGCATCGTAGGCTGCACTAAGGGCTTGCAGGAAGAGCTCGTCGCTCAACACTTCACCTGGATGCCAAACGGAAAGGATGACACGGCTTAATGTCTCGCACACCGTAGCCGAAGCCACCTCGCCTTTCTCATGTCCGCCCATTCCGTCGCAGAGAACGAACAAGCGGTCGTCAGACGTTGACTTACCCAATGCAGGAAAGAGCGAATCTTCTTGATTTGTTCTTTGTCCAAGTTCCTGCAGGTTGTATGCTTTAATCTTGAATTTCATATACTGTTACTTTTTGAATGTCAGTTCTGTGCTACCCATCTTGATACGATCACCATTGTTGAGCACCAGTTGGTCTTGTTGTCCGATGAGTACTCCGTTCATATAGGACGGATTCTTGTTTGCTCCATTTCTGAGAATGTGAATTGTCTTTCCTCCTGCATGGCTCACTTCTATCACGGCATGGCTTCGGCTCATGGTGCGGTCGTTGGTGGCTATCTGTATAGTTGCTGTCGACGAAGCTGCACTACGTCCTATAGTGTTAATACCTAAACGCAACGCATATGTACTACCCGTATTGTCCACAAGTACACCGACCGTAGGGCATGAAGCGGAGGCTGTTCGTGTTTCATCTCCACCACCATTTTGAGGTTGTGGACCTATCCGTGTTTCATCGCCTCCCGATTGCTGCACAAAACCACCTCCATACTGGGTTTCATCACCCGAAGAAGCGATAGGCTTCGGCTGTTCCACATATCGTTGACACTTGCCAACGATATGCTTTTCCTTGCATACGGGGCAGGTGAAAAACGCCGCATTGATGTTTGGTACATCTTTCAAACGGAGCACCTTGCCGCAAGTAGGACATTTTATCTTTATCTCATTCATTGTTGTTCTGTTTATATTGGTATCACCATTTCATCACGGGCATATCGTCGGAGAACTTGCCCCACATAACGGGATGCTGACGGTTGCCAGAGTTTTTCTTCACCTTTTCGCTAACATAGTCGAACAGCTCCTTTGCCGTAATGATGCGGTCTCGGTTCTTGTCTGCACCTCCTCGCAATCCATGCTGCAAGGCGTAAGTGAAGAAGCCGTTTGTCATACCTGGTCTCTCGATTGACTTCTCGTTGCTGCGACTGGAGAGGAAGAACATCACATTGCCCTTATTGACGCTGTTTGAACTCGCATTGGCGTTGCTCTTACCCTGGCGTATAGCTCCTGCGAAACAAGCGTCAGCAAACACCATCTTGTTTTTGCTCTTGCACGATGCCATCGCCGTATAGATATCATCGTAATACAGGAAATCGTCATAGCAGACAAATCCGCCTTTAACCCCGTGACCGCTGAAGAATATCACAACGATGTCGTCGGCAGTTGCTACAGAAACCATCTTTTGCAGAGCCTTCTTCACGGTAGCCACCTTTGCCTTGTCGTTCATCAGCAAGCAGACCTTTGCCTGTTTGTTCTCCTTGTAGAGCCACTGCATTGTGGCTGCATCGTTGTGCGGCAAACGGAGGTCGTTCCGTGTGCCGGGATAGTCGGATATGCCTACTGACAAAAGATAAATCTTTGCTTGGACTGATAATGGCAGCAAGGCAAGTACTACCGATAAGAGTAGTATCTGCGTGACTTTATACATATGACACATCGGCATCATTGTTGTAATCCGGTTGGTCATCGTTGGCGTTATAGGCAAATGTATTTTGCTCCTGATCCATCTGCATCTGTTGCTGTTGCGCCACATACAAATCCTGATAATCCGCCATATGTACATTATCGTTTGAAAGGTCGTACACCTCGCCTTCATCTATCTGCTGGTTATAGTTTTCGTCCACAGCAAGTACGTCTGCTACACCATCACCGTCTAAATCCACAACAGCAGCTACCTCATGGCCGTTGGTCAGCATAGCCGCTTGCATGGGTTGTCCGTCCTCGCCTTGCGCTTCGTACATGCCCAACACCTGCACCTCATGGGCATTGCCGCCACTGGTGTCGTCAACCGTAGCCTGCACTTCGGGATTTTGTGTTACGGGGTTAGCACCATTGTGATTAGTATAGTCGGGTTCACCACCTTCTTCATCGTCTACTCTGGATACAATTTCCTCCTTTTGGGGTTCGTCAGACTGCTCCTTTTGAGGCTCGTCAACGACTGCTGCAGCAGGCTTCTCCGCTGCTACAGCTTCTTCCTCAGGCTTCTGCTCCTCTGCCTCTTCCTTGCTATGGAGCATTTCCGTAGCAGCATAAGCAGCACCACCACCGACTACACCGCCCACAATTGAGGCGGCTGCCGTAGCGACTACTTTCTTGCCTTTGTTCGACTTCTTATCAACAGTCTCTACGCTTTGTGGCTGTTCTGCCTTATTGTTCTGCGGCTTCATGACGATTGTTTCTTCGTTGTTCATATCAATAGCTTTTAAAGTTTTTAAATCATTATTTTGATGCTGCAAAATTATGCTTATTCAACCTCAATACCATGAGAAAATCGGCATCCTGTATGAAACGCCCCGATTATTACACAAAATGTCAGTGGGTGTACTTGCAACCACAAGCCAAGCACTGCTTATTGTACTCGATGTTGCGGTACGGTATCGCACCAAATGGTCTTCCACAAGCAGGATTAGGACACTTGTACTTCCTGGCATACTCATCGTCGAGGTCGTGCAACTGTTGTTGAACGGTTGCAGTGACGCTTCCTTTTATAAAGAAATATATACCTATGGACAAAGCGGCAACAATGATGATAATGCGTATTGCAGGGTCTATGCCAGGAATAAAGCCGAGACACATACCAAACATGGAGAATAGACCTTGCAGACGTTGTTTGTTCGCAGATTTTGCAGCATCGTTCTGTATCTTCATTCTGCGGTTGTCGTATTCCTCCCACACAGCCTTCATGGGTTTCAACGAGAATGTCGGTGCCTCTTTTTGCGGATCCACTCCGTTGGCTGCTGAGACACCAGCCAGTTGCAGTATCTGCTGCAGAGGTACAAGAAATCGCTCTTCGCCTAACTGCACACGGCTGTTCGAGGTGATACCTTTGCTGACTACCTGGTTGCCGTCTACAAAGGTTACGTTCTGCGCCTTTATGTTCTCTATGCTGATATTGCTTCCATTGACTGAAATCTTGCAATGCCGACGACTTACAGACAATGGCACTGCGCCAGCCTGACCTATATTGAATTCACGTCCACCAACAATACAATGTAGACGACGTGCGCCTTCTTCTCTTCCTATTATAATTTCCATCGTTTTTGATTTTATCCTACATTGATTTGAGTTTGGTCTGGAACCCGTCCGACGAGAATGTCCTTTAGCTGTTTGAGTGCTTCCTTCGATATACCGAGTTGAAAGGTGAAGTGAACACCATCGGTCACAACAAGGCTTTGCAGCAGAGGTTGCACCTTATATATAAAGTTGAGATTTACGATGAAACGCTTACCTATGCGTGCAAAAATAGAGGCACGCTCACGCAAGCTCTCAGAGATAAACTGCTGCATGTTGCTGAGATTCATACAGACAGCCACCTTCTGTTTGTTGACAAGCACAATGTTGGTATAGTTGCCATCACCCTCCATGTACACAATCTTGGAACAGTCAAGGCGAATCAGTTCGTTGCGAGTGTTTAGATACAAAAATCCTGTAGCCATAATAGACTTATTTTGGCACATTGCTTTCTCCAGAACAATGTAGGGTTATCATTCTGATTAGGTTATTATTCTGGCACAAAAAAAGCGTGGAGAACCAACCTGTTGTCCATTCCACAGCTTGAGGCTCTCGCATTGCCTATTATAGTCGAACAGACAACGTCAGAGCCCACGCCGATATGATAATCCTACCCGTGAGGTATATGTACGCGGAAACACACTGCATCCGTATGGATACAATGATGGCTAACATATAACCACACAGGAATGAAAAAATCACACCCGGGGCATCTACCGTTGCTAAGTTCAAGACTATAATGACTTTGAATTTGCGAGATTCCAAGCTGTCTCAAACAGAGCGCTAAGTAAACGCCTTAATTATGTCGTGCCTCTACCCACCCTTTCTCCTTTGTCTAAAGTATAAATACCCGTAAAAGGCTCGGCGTGAACTGAGGCATGAATCGATTGAAACTAAGTGTACGAATACACGAAGTCAATTAATCTGCACAAAATTAATATATTTCTACGAATAAAAAAAAGGAAATTGAAGAAAATATGTGATTGGCAAAGAAACGGGAGGGGAATTACTCCATTTGCTTACCCTACAAAATCACAATTATCCTTTGCACTTTATAAATAAAGATATATCTTTGTAAGCAAAAACTGAAATTTATGATACTAACAGATTCAATGCTTGACGCAGCTTTCCGCTTCAGAGAAACAGAAGCATGGAAAAAGCTTGACGACTCAAATGTTTTTGCAGTCAGATTATCTGACGGACAAACCGTCTACTGCTCCATAATGGGCAACGGAGGAGAACACCATTCGCTCGGCATTTACGTCGGTGATAAAGGTTTTTCTACATATCTGCGCACCCTTATGGACAGCGACGGCTCGTTTATAAGCAACATGCACTTAGCTACTTTGTTCGACTGCATCAACTGCGATTTCATGCAGGCAAAGGACATAGACGACAAGGTGAAGAAAGTTATACGAAAATATGCCGACAGCCACGGCGTGAAGATTCCAAGAAAACACGGATGGATAGACTTCACAAGACATACACCGTTTAAAGGACAATGGTGTATTACCGACAGCAACGATGCGATGATAGCAGAAGAAGCTCTGCGTGCTGCTACGTTCCTCGCCAACGAGTTTGCAAAGAACGGATATAAAGAGGTGGGGCTTGGTAAGTCTCACGACTATCCGACGGTTAAGGGCGGCAAAGAGATTCCACTCATTGTGCAAGATGGTGACGGATATACCATACAGTCGACCCTTACACCTCCCCTGACAGAGCCGGAGTACGTGATGCCTACTTTCAACAACGACATTCTTGCCCACAACTTAGCAAGCATCGACAAGATGGGAACTCTCATGTGTCGCTTTGAGCACTTGCATACTCCGATGATGCCCGAAGATGACGAACAACCGCTTCTTCCTGGCTTGTTTATAATGTTAAACGAGGAGGACGGTAGAATGCTGATACCTTTACCTTTAGTGGGCTATCCTGAAAATGCGCAAGAATTGCTCACACAACTCGCAAACCACTTCTGTCAGTTTGAGATACATCCCGAACAGATTAAGGTGAGCGACAATTTAACCTTCGCACTCATCAATGATTTCTGCAAGAAATGCGACATCAAATTGACAAAAGCCGACTCTCTGCCAGATCTTGACGATCTGTGCAACGACATTGTCATGGACATGATGTTTGGAGAAATCTGGTGATGTTATAATGCTGTACGGCATTACAATTTCCGCATCACCTGCCGCCATGCCGAGCGCAGCCCTGGTGACAGCGGTTCGCAGCTGATCATTTCGAGTGTTTGGCGCAGTTCGTCAAGCAGTTCGGGCCAGTGGCGCATCTGCTCGTAGGCAAGCTTGATGCACTGCGCCCTTATTGCATACGGAGCTCGGGCGTCGGTGAGACGCGCAAGGCAAAAGTCAATAAAGTCGGTGCGAACGGTTTCTTCTTCAAATGGTTGGCGAAGAAGGATTGTCGTTATGCTCGCCTTGGGTCAAGGCGCATAAATTCTTGATTCCGGATTGAGAAAGGCGGTGAGAGAGTGAGTTTTTCATTGTTTTATTTTATAACACCTGTTTCTATCTCGTTTTCCAAATACGAGAATACATATACAGCTCCCTCATAATACAAACCACGAAGAGGCCACTCTCATATATTTCTCATCGAAAAGCATGTAACACTAATTTGCTTTTCTAAATGTCCCTTTTGCAAATCCTTCGCCGACGAGTGTTTGGCTGTCTTTGATTTCAAACAGCAAATCACTTTTGTCCGTCTTTACTCTAATTACGTCCTCGTCCAATTCATAGCCTGATGCAAAGGACATTCCAAAAAAGGCATCAACAATCGTAACGGTCTTCTTTCCCCTGAAAATTAATTTCCGATAGAAGGCGCAGTCTTTTGAAACATAAGTTCCTTGAAGGTGAGCATAGTGCTTGTATTGCTTTTTTTCTGAGGCAGGGAGACTGACATATTCCGAGAGATACTTTTTGATATTGGAAAATATATCCTTATCTTCTTCAATGTCAAATTGGTCATTAACATAAAAAGTGAACGGTATCAACTTTTCATTTAAAGAATTAAAATATTCCTGACTATTCAGCGTTGAGTCAACTGTAATTGACAACAACTTATCATCAACAAACCTGTATGTCTTATATCGAATTATGGCTGGTGTTACTTCCAAAAGCGAATCAATGATAGAGCGCTCTTGTTCCTCTGTCTTTACGATACTGTCTAAGACCTGAATCTTCAATATTGTTGACAAGCACTCAATAGACTTTAAAGAGTCCACTCTTGATAAATAGGCATCTTTGTTGAGCGTTACAGGTCCATAGAACATAAAACTATCGGATAACAACTGATTCACTTTCTCTTTTTCAAAGCTGTTTTCAGCATCTAATAGGTCTTTGACTATTCCCTGTTTAGTTTGCTGGCATGCAGAGAAAAGAATCACACATACGAAAATCGGAATTAACTTCTTCATGTCAATATCATTAATTAAACTTGTCTATATTTATTTGCCGAATGATTAGAAACTGACATATTTAACGGACACCCATGTCGTACAATTCAGCAATCCGCCTTCCTGTGCCACTTTGTCATAGTTAATCGTTTCAACTATTTTATCGGGAAAAGCCTTTTGTATAATTTCCAAGGCTTGTTTGTCTTCCTCTCTTCCAAAAACAGGCAGAACTATCAGGTTGTTTAATTCCAAATAGTTCACGTATATCCCGATGGCACTCAATGGATACTTGGGGTCTTTGATGTCGGTAATGAAAGGCACATCGATGTATCGTAAACCGAACTTCTCAATAACCCTTTGCATCCCTTCCCGCCAATACTTATACTCTTTAGCCAAGTCGTTACCAAGAATCGTGTTCTTATTGACAAATCTAACCATGCCATCAGCATGTCCAGTCATATCTCCTTTCTGTGCAGGAATGATTATAATCTCGCACTCCAAAAGTTTGCTTAACTCGCTGACAAGTTTCTCTTTGTCCCAATCAGGGTTCTCAGAAAATATCCTGTCAGAAAGTATTGCTCTCCCATCGCAAATAAGGACATTACCGCCATCGAGATTGATGTCTGAGAACTGAGCATCAATGCAGTTTACTTTGCATACTTCTTTAACATCAGAACGTGATTTCTCCCATTCCTTATTCCCTTTAAGGTAGCTTGGCTCGTATCTGAATTGGATGAACTTTCCCGATTCAGTTTGTATCGGCATATAGTCACGGCACCAAATATCTTTCGTACCTTTCAGGAAGGCATATTTTACTTTATGCTTATTGAAAATCTTAATCAGTTGTTCGCATACGTCTGGAAACTCAATCCTTAACAAATCCGACATATAAACCGTCTGTTCTCCAACTTTAGTTTTGAAAGTTTTGGTTTCGCTCATATCAATCTTTTGCTTAGTGGCAGATGAGGATGATTCAACCTTCTGGCTCACTCTCTTCTCTTGATACTTTTTCTTCAACGATGGCATGCAAGCCCCGATAAGTGCTTTGCAAATGTCGTCAGTCGGCTCAATATCATTGCTATCGCATATGTCAAACAAGACTGCTTCTCTGCCACGCTTCTCTAAGGCAAAGTTTTGAATGTAATCATCCTTTATTCTCTTGCCAATCAAAGATGATTTGTTTAGTATCAGGAGAATCTTCCTGCGTTCTGCATCCGAAATGTCCTTTTGCATCAACTGGTTAAACAACTCGGTCGTAGGACATTCCTTCATCCTCTTTCTCAAATAATGTGTCGCTGAAATTGCAGCACCAACAATTGCAATCAACCCGCTTGTAATTCCGATGATAGACTCTATGCTCATAATGTTTCACTTTAAAATTTGACATCTTATTTTTTGGAATGCCCGCCCAATCTTTTTGAATATAGAAACGGCGCAGACCACCATTCCCACTACAGGCCTTGCACTGCCTCTATATCTTAATGGAGAGCCTACGCCGCTATGGCGTATCTCCTTCAAGATATAGATTCGCTCGTTCTTCTCCGTTCCGAGGTGCAAGTTCGTAGTGGAAATTGTGAATCTCCTATTTGAGAAAGGGTTACTTAAGAAGATTCCTATTACTATTCCCCTCCAAGACCTGCATTTGCTGGATAGCAATCTGGTTCAGTTTCACAAGTCTTTCGCCCTGTGGTATTCCATCATTGATAAGCACAGCATTGATATTCTCCATATTCGACAGGCATATCAGTTCGTTGATGGTGGCATAGTCACGGACATTGCCTTTCAAATCGGAATTGGCCTCCCGCCATTGCTTTGCAGTCATTCCGAACATAGCCACGTTTAATACATCAGCTTCCTCGGCATAGATGATACTTGCTTGTGCTGGGGTGACCTCTTCGGGTATCAGATGGCTCTTGATGGCATCAGTATGTATATGGTAGTTGATTTTGGATAATTCTCTTTTGGCAGTCCATCCCAACATTTTTTGTTCCTCAGCTTTCAGCCGTTGGTATTCCTTGACCAGTAGCAGTTGGAATTTAGGACTTATCCACATTCCAAAGTGATAGGCTATATCGCGATGTGCGTAAGTGCCACCATATCGTCCAGCCTTAGAGAAGATACCAATGGCACCTGTCTTTTCTATCCATGTCTTGACTGACAGAACAAAGTTATTACTGCCCGCCATATTTCTAAATGTACCGAATTCGGTACAATTAAAATTTGGATTGTAGAGCATTTCCCATTCTCCAAGATACTCAATCGTACTTTTCAGACTGAGCCATCGGAAAATAATGTGTTCCTGCAACTGACTACGAGCCATATCTGTCAGTGAAATGTAGTCATCGTCATTATGAGAAACAATTGTAATCTCTGTATTTTGAACTTTAATTTTTGCCATAGGATAGTCTCTTCTATAAATATATGTGTGCAAAGGTAATTCAAAATCATGGGACTAAAGAAGAATGAGTGAAAAATCCTTCAAAAGTTTTGTAATTTCGTTTTTTCTGTGTACCTTTTACCCCGACAATGAGCCATTGAAACAGGCTGGTGGCTCAGCGTCAAGTGGTCTTACAATACGCATATCGCGGCAGAATACGGAAATCAGAAGGTTTCCAAATCGTAACCTCGAAAATTGCGTTAGCTCCCAAACTTCCGATAAACAAAGATGGTTTGAGATTTCTTCCAAAGTTACGAAAAAACATTGACAAAACTTCACTTTGCGCTTAATAAATAGAGAAAGATTCCAAGAAAACACGAATGGATAGACTTCACAATATACACACCATTTAAGGACGAGTGTGCATTGATATACAACTGCACGACATTACAATTTCCGCATCACTTGCCGCCATGCCGAGCGCAGCCCAGGCGAAAGCAGTTCGCAGCTGATCATTTCGAGTGTTTGGCGCAGTTCATCAAGCAATTCGGGCCAGTGGCGCATCTGCTCGTAGGCAAGCTTGATGCACTGCGCCCTTATTGCATACGGTGCTCGGGCATCGGTTATACGCGCAATGCAAAAGTCAATAAAGTCGGTACGGATGTCTTCTTCGGTATAAGGCTGACTAAGAAGCAGATTGAGCATTAGGCGAAGTTTTGCAGCGTCCTTTTCATTCAAGCAACGGTCAATAAGCTGGTCGTGCTTGGCAAACAGCCAAACATTATCGTCAGCAGCAAAATGCGTGAATACCCACAGCGCATTGATAGCCACACGGCGGTCGGCATCCAATGTCAATTGGTAGAGTTCCTCTTTAAGATTGTCGTTATGCTCGCCTTGAGTCAAGGCGCACAATTGCATGATTTCAGATTGAGAAAGACGGTGAGCGAGGAGGGTTTTCATACAATAAAACTATATTAAATCACATGCTCTTTTCTATAGTCATCTGACAAATCTTGAGGGCATTCAAATCCAACCTCCAAAGCTTTCACTTCGGGGGATATATAGTATTTTTCTTTCGTAGAAACCTTTTCCTTGAATTTCTCCAAAAAGGAATTCAATCCTGTCACAACTGCTTCTGATACACTAATATTGTTCTGTTGAGCATATCTGACAATACTATTATATGTGTTATTGTCTATAGTTATTGTATTCATAAATAATCCTCCATACATTTTAATACCGCAAATCTACGACATTAAATCCAAACCACAAAATCTTTTCGGAGATTTATTGCTGTTCGAACTCTTAACAGACTGCTATATAAAACCGAGTTGGTGAAAATATATGCCATATCTTCCAGCATAGGCACATCTCGCTGTGCATCAACAGAATGAAGGCTGGCAGATAAGCGCCGAAACGACTTATCTCCCAGCCTATCTCCCAGCCTATCAGCGAGCACTCGGAGATATCCATTTCTGTTTTTATCCCAACTGGCTTATAATTCGGAAATTTTATTTAAATTTGTAAGCAAAAACAGAAATTTATGATACTAACAGACTCAATGCTCGACGCAGCATTCCGCTTCAGAGAAACAGAAGCATGGAAAACGCTTGACGATTCTAATGTTTTTGCTGTCAGATTGTCTGACGGACAAACCGTCTACTGCTCAATAATGGGCAATGGAGGAGAGCACCATTCGCTCGGTATTTACATTGGCGATAAAGGTTTTTCTACCTATCTGCGAATCTTTATGGACAACGACGGCTCATTTATGAGCAACATGCACCTGGCTACCTTGTTCGACTGCATCAACTGCGATTACATGCAGGCAAAGGACATAGACGAGGATGTGAAGAAAGCTATACGAAAATATGCCGACAGCCACGGCGTGAAGATTCCAAGAAAACACGGATGGATAGACTTCACAAGACACACACCGTATAGAGGACAATGGTGTATAACCGACAAGAACGACGCGATGATAGCAGAAGAGGCTCTGCGTGCAGCTACGTTCCTTGCCAACGAGCTTGCCAAGAAAGGATATGAAGAAGTGGGGTTTGATGCGTCGCACGACTATCCGACAGTTAAGGGCGGCAAAAAGATTCCACTCATTGTGCAAGATGGCGACAGCTACACCATACAGTCGACCCTTACACCTGCCCTGGTAGAGACGGAATATGTAGCGCCTGTATTCAACAACGACATCCTTGCCCACAACTTAGCAAGCATAGAAAAGACGGAGCCAATCGTGTGCCGCCTTGAACACTTGCATACTCCGGTAATGTCTGAAGATAACGAACAGCCGCATCTTCCCGGTATGTTAGTATTGGTAACCGAGTCGGACGGTGAAATGCTGCTACCATTAGCTTCGATCGACTATCCTGAAAACACGCAGGCATTACTCACAGAACTCGCAAACCATTTCTGTAGGTTAAAAATACATCCCGAAGAGATTAAGGTGAGCGACAATTTAACCTTCGCTCTCATCAGCGACTTCTGCAAGAAATGCGACATCAAATTGACAAAGGCCGACTATCTGCCCGATCTTGACGATATATGCAGCTACTTGGTGAATGATATGATGTTTGGAAACTTCTAATAATACTAATTCCCGCACTGCTGTAATAAAACTCCGGTAGCACCGGAACAACAAAAAGCAGCACAGGAACAACACTCCAGTTGTGCGGGAGTTTCGCAGTTTGTTGCCTATGCTTTAGGAAAGTTTTACTTCGATTTTGCCTATGTTTTAGGAAGTAAACTGGTAGATGGACGATGAAGGCTGATAGATGGCTGGCAGATAACCCTGACCGAACAGCTATCTATCAGCCCTCAACTCTCTGATTTATAATAGGCTATGCGTCTGCTGACACTTCTGACACATTTTTTCGCATACTTATATTTGTATGCACAGCACCATTAAAGTATATGGCAAATTCTCATTGTTCATTTCACAATACCTGTTTCTATCTCGTTTTCTAAATACGAGAACACATATACAGCCCCTTCATAGTACAAACTGTATTCATAAATAATCCTCCATACATATTATACCGCAAATCTACAACATTAAATCCAAACAGCAAAATCTTTTTATAAAATGTTAGAAGTTACATTCGTTTGAAGATATAAAAGGGCAGACTTCGATATATTATAGCAAGTATGTGCCATCGTTTGGTGACATAGACTTTTGACTTCTTCCTGCTAATAGCTGCAATGATTTGAGCAGCAACTTTCTCTACAGACATCACCCAAAACAAGCCTTCTCCCTTTGCCATAGCTGTGTCAACAAGACCTGGTCTGACATCTGTTACGTTTATGCAACCACCATTTCTGAAAGCCTTCTTGCGTATTGCTTCCATATAATTAATTTGGTAGGCTTTTGTTGCGCTATAGGCAGGTGCAGCCGGTTCGCCTCGCAATCCACCAGCAGAAGTTATAGCTACAAGATGACCATAACCTTGTTGTTCAAAAATGCAATACAATCTATCAATAACATATGTCCAACCTACAACATTAGTATCAATGGCAAGACGCTCAATCGCATAGTCAAGCGTGGCATTAATATCACCAACACCTGCACACATAATAGCAAGGTCAAAGTGACCTAACTCTTTTAGAAGAGTATTTATCGCTTGTTCTATCTCATTTAAGTTTGTGACATCTGCTTTTGAAACAATGGTTTTGGACGGATACTGCTGGCTTAATACATTAAGCTGGTTTGTTCGCCGACCTACAATGCCAATACGATTATCTGCATTGGCATACTTCACAAAAAGAGCTTTACCAATACCAGATGTAGCTCCGATTATAAGAATATTCATACTGTAATTTTTTGTGCAAAGTTAATGCTTGCCCATTAAAAACAGCACGTATTCTAAGACTATAAAACATTATATGGGCAAACTCTCAAAATGTTTTGAGAGTTTGCTACCCAAAAGTAATTTCCCTACGTATATTGCTTATAGTTGTTGGCGTAACTTTCAGATAAGATGCTATATCCTTCAAGTTGATACTTTGAACTAATTCCGGACAACGAATTAGCAAACGCTTATATCGTTCTCTGGTTGTCATACGATAAGTATCAAGATATTGTGTATAAACTTGAGCAAAAAGACAATCGGATATAGCCTGTTTGAGTCCTTTGGCATTTAAAGAATCTAATAACGTCCCCAGTTCTTTCCCTAATATTTGGAATACCTTACACGTAGTACCAGCCACAATAGTTAACTCAGACTTTCTGCCAGTAAGACAATTCGGATAGTCAGCCACAAACTCTCCTTCGAAGGCAAAACCAGTACAGTAGTCTTTACCTTCCTCTTCGTTATTCACCATATACTTGAAGCATCCACGCTCCACATAAGCTACATATTGGGACGGCTTGCCTGCATCCTCAAATATCTCACCACGCTTCAATAAGCGTTCTTCTCCTTGTTCCATGCAGTAACGACGCAGAGAATCCAAATCAAGTCCATCCTTATACAAATTGAACATCTTCACTTATGATTTCTTTGGGCAATATGATATAATTACTGCATACATATCGCCCTCATTATTTTGACATAAAACATTAATATCTGCCAGCCATCTTATTGCTTTTCGACTGCAAACTCGAGTTTCTGGAGTCCTTTCTTGTGAATGTTAGCGAGGACGAGTGAGTAACGCACCGACTCGCCGGGCTGCATCGACTTGATCTTGCTGAATTCTTCTTCAGGCACTACGTCCTTGAACATCGGACCGTCGGAATTGTTGTATACCAAACGCAACTGGTCGGCGAAGGGAGTGACTACGAACGAATAGTACGCCTGATAGGGTATCGACTGGAACTTATTCCAATTGGCATCGGCTTTGTCAAGGATGTTGTCGAGCCAAATGCGTGCCGACTTGTAGGAGGGCAGCTTGCGTCCGTCGGCGTAGAAGATGGTGCCGTCGGCGTTGACGAGATACTTGGTGCTGATGGAATACTTCGTGAAAGGGCACAAGTCGTTGTACTCGATGTCTGCCTCCGACTTGATGTCGTTGTCGACCTTCGTACTGGGTTCGGATACGAGTCGGTCTTGAAGTATGTGTATCAGCTTGTAGGTGCGATTGTAACCGTCGGCGGGCGGGTTGGCAAGTATCGTTCGCTTTACGGAGAGATAGTATTCGTGACCTCGCTCGTAGGTGAAGCCTTCGATGCGATTCATGCCTAAACGTTCTATCTGGTTTGGACTGTCGTCGGTCTTGACGAGCAGGCATTCTATCGGGTTCTCCTGCTTGTCGTCAAACGGAGAGTACATGATGCCGGTTTCGGGCAAAACGGTCATTCTGATTTCCTTGACGCGGTCTTTCGGCTCGTCATCGGTGCAGGCAGCAAGTGCTGTCGTTAAAAGGAATAGCACAAGGAGCATTCCTTCATAAACTTTGGATTTCATAATTTATGGTTTTTAAAAATACAATTCTACTCAACGTTTCGCATGTCTTTGGTATGCTGTCTATCTATAAAATGCTCTTTCCTGCGAAATATTGCCCGTAGCGTACCGTTTTTTCATCATATTGCTCGATTTTACACAATTACCACGCTGCAAAAACATAATTACCGCACTGCGGTTATATTGTTACCACGCTGCGGTTATATCGTTACCACGCAAAGGGAACAGCGTTATCGTGGGGTTATTGCACGATACCTGTTTCTATCTCGTTTTCTAAATACGAGAATACATACACCGAACCTTCGTAGTATAAACCACAATCAGGGTTGCACAAACGCTTATAGGTCTCTGAAGAATACAATTCGTCAAGTGCCTTCTTCATATCCCATCCATACTTTTGCATCAACATTTCAACCAACTCGGTAGAGAGGCATTCTATTTGAAATTGGATATCTTCGCTCATAATTAGATTTTCTTTAAGTAACTTATTGCTTTTTCTGTTCCAAAGAAATACTGAATCGCAGGTCTTTGGAAACGCAGTTCTTCAATCATTCTCTCTATATCAATGTATCCTTGAATGAAGCGGCGCATCTGAAGACCAACCGTATCGTTTGCTATCGGACCTACAACTATATCATAAGAATGTGCAGGTTGTGAAGCCATATTCTTTCTATTTTTCAAAATAAATTCAGCCCACTCCACTGAATAGTCCTCAAATATTTTAACTGATAACGGTGTACATTCGGAAGAAAGTAAACTGTCATCAAACAGGTAAGCATTGACTACAGGCTCGCCCTCCTGCATTCTTTTAGAAGTACGAACTGCCATTTCCATTGCCTGTTCCTTATTGGGGTTCAAATAAAAACCACACCCAAAATCCTTGCCTTTTCGTGAACGACACAAATCAATCTTGTCAATCACGACATTGCTTCCATGATATAGTTTCAGCATCCTACACGCCCTCCATTCTTTTGGCATAACAACATTATATCCTCCACAGCATCCTCTATAGAAAGAGTATGCTCTGCAGCATAACAATCAATAAGGAAATCTATACCTTTAAACCTACGCAAGTAGGCATACGACTGTGCCAATGTCAATTTAAAGCGATTAGCAAAAGCTCCGACACAGCAGTTTACATATTCTATTATATTATGTGTCAAATCCATATATTTCAAAAACTTGAGTGGTTACTCAGAATAATTATCTCACCACAAATCTACAACATTAAATCCAAACGACAAAACCTTTTCAAAAAAAATGGTTGACAACTCGCTTGGTGCGAATTGCCAACCATTCTCTATATGTTTTTTTTTGAGTTTTGAATGTTGAGTTTTGAAATTTGAATTAGGAATTGTTCAATGTTGAATTAATAATTCACAACTCATCAATTCAAAATGCGCGAAGCGCATAATTCAAAACTCAAAATTCAACATTCTACATAGCTGTAGCCGCTACGAGCCATCCGTAGACGCAGCTGCATACGCCGAAGAGGAGTACGCCTGCGGTGCAGAGGGCGAGAGCTGTGCGTGTAGCGCAGTCGCTCTTGAACGGAGCGAGCGGAGCATCGGTCTTGTTGATGTACATGCACTTTACAATCTTCAGATAGTAGTAGAGTGACGGTACGGTGTTGATCAATGCGAGGAACACTACTGCGTATGCGATGTTAGAGCCCTGCTCGGCTGCTGCCATGAACACGAAGAACTTGCAGAACATACCTGCAAACGGCGGGATGCCTGCGAGCGAGAACAGAGCGAGTGTCATGAGGAACGAGAGCTTCGGGTTGGTGGTGTAGAAGCCGTCGAATACAGACATCTCGGTGTTGCCCTTGCCGCGTGTCTCAACAACGTTGATGATGGTGAACACTGCCATGTTGGCTGCTACGTAGATGAGCACGTAGTACATCAGCGCCGGCAGACCCATTGCGCCGTTGCCTACCGCTGCAAGCATGATGTAGCCTGCCTGCGAGATAGAGCTGAACGCCATAAATCGCTTGAGCTCTGTCTGGCGGAGTGCGAAGAGGTTGGCGATGGTGATGGTGAGGACGATGACGATGTACATCAGCATCTCCCAGTACTCTACCATCGGAGCGAACACCTTGGTGAGGATTGTCATCAAAGCGAACGCTGCTGCGCCCTTAGACACTACGCTCAGATAGCCTGTTACGGCTGTAGGAGCACCCTGGTATGTGTCGGCTGTCCAGAAGTGGAACGGCACGAGCGAAATCTTGAAGCCGAGGCCGCTGAAGAAGAACACAAGACCCATGATGGTGAGCGGTGTTGCTGAGATCTGCGCCATAACGTCGTCGAAGTAGAGTGTGCCGCAAGCTCCGTAGATGAACGAGATGCCGTAGAGCATCACGCCGCTCGAGAACGTAGCGGTGAGGACGAACTTGGCTGCGCCCTCTGCCGACTCCTTCTTGAACTTGTCGAAGGCAACGAGACATGCCATAGGCACTGATGCCATCTCCAAGCCGAGGAAGAACATGAGGAAGTGGCCTGACGAAATCATCATGTACATACCGAGCAAGGTAGAGATGATGAGCTCATAGAACTCGCCCTCCTTGTTCTGCACGTCCTTCTGCTCGAGCCACGACTGTGCCATCACTACCACGATGAACGCACCGGCTGTAAGGATAACCTTCATCACCTGCGCTGCTGCGGTGGCGGTGTAGAGTCCGGCGAAAGCCTCTGCAGGCTCTGCGGTGAAGCAGACTGCAATCTGAGCTACCAACAGCAGACCTGTCAGCAGGCTCAAGGTAGTATGTTTCTTCTCGCCCTTCAGGATGAGGTCGGCGAGGAATACTATCACGAGGGCTGCCATGAGGCCAGCCTCGGGTATCATATTAAAAAACTGACTATAATCCATTTTTTACTGCTGAACTGTTATTAAAGTGTTGGAATTACGCTGAGGATTGGAGCTACTGCATTGCTGATGACGTGGCTTGCCCAGAGCGGGAACGAACCGAGACCGGCTACGCAGAAGATAAGGCAGCACACAGCGAAACGCTCGTCCCATGTGGCATCGGTAAGCTCCTCGAAGTGCGGGTTCTTCACCTTCTCGAAGAGGATGAAGCCTACTGTACGGAGGATATATACGGCTGTCACAACGATGGATGTAATGGCGATGACGGTGCAGCAACGATGGAATGTGTCGGCATTCTCAAACGAACCGTTGAAGATGGTCATCTCAGCGATGAAGCCTGAGAAACCCGGAAGACCAAGGTTGGCAAGACCAGCAATCACATAACCTACTGAGAGGAACGGCATAATCTTCATCAAACCGCCAAGCTCGCGGATGTCACGGGTGTGTGTACGACCGTAAATCATACCGATGAGGGCGAAGAAGAGTGCTGTCATAAGACCGTGAGAGAGCATCTGAAGGATGGCACCTGTGCAAGAAACGCGGGTCATCATCAGGAGAGCGAAGAGCACCAAGCCACAGTGTGAAACTGAAGAGTAAGCGTTGATGAACTTCAAGTCGGTCTGAACGCAAGCCGAGAATGCACCGTAAACCACTGAGATAGTGGTGAGGATAAGGAATATCCAAGCCAGATCATGAGCAGCCTGCGGCAGGAGGAACATGGCGATACGGAAGCAACCGTAACCACCAAGCTTCATAAGCACACCGGCGTGGAGCATTGACACTGATGTCGGCGCACAACCGTGACCGATAGGAGACCATGTGTGGAACGGGAACAGAGCACCAAGTACACCGAAACCGATAAACACAAACGGGAAGAGCACGTTCTGAACGGCTGCCGGGATGTGGTTGTTGTGGGCAATCTCAAGGATGCTCATTGTAGAGGCACCGTTGAAGAAGTAGATACCCACCAAGCCGAGGATGATAAGAGCAGAACCGCCCATAAGCATCAACGTAAGCTTCATGGCTGCATACTCCTTGCGACCTGAACCCCAGAAACCAATCAAGAGGTACATAGGGATGAGGGCCACCTCATAGAACATGAACATGGTGAAGAGGTCGATCGAGATGAAGAAACCGTAAACACCTGTTGAGAGAAGAGTGAACCACATGAAGAACTCCTTGGTGAGGGGCTTGAGCTTCCATGAAGCGAATGTACCGGTGAAGACGATGATGCTCGAAAGCAGCAACATCACAACAGAGATACCGTCTACACCAACCTCATAGTTGATGTGCAAAGCCGGGAACCACGCAGTAGAGGCATGGAGAATCATCTCCTCGGTGTTGCCGCCAGCGCGCTCGCTGATGAAGTGGAGCGTGAGCCAAATGCTCATTGCCAAGAGGCAAGATGAACCGGCAACCATCACACCACGCACCTGATTGACGTTGCGTGCGATCCAAAGACCGAGCAGCATCAGGACAGGGATTACTACGAATAAACTTAATATATTCATATTCTAATTATAAGCAAAGTAATAATAATGTTAAAGCTACCGTACCTGTGATGAACCAAACGGCATACTGGCGAACGTCGCCGCTCTGCCATGGGCGGATGGTCTCACCTGCCTCGTTAGCGCCCCAAGCAGTGAAGTCGATAAGACCGTTGATGATCTTCTCGTCGATCCACTGTACCGGACGGCTGACGTAGCGGAACAGAATCTTGTGAGTAACAAACTGGTAAACCTCGTCCATGTAGAAGCGCTTGTAAGCCCAACGATGCAGACGCGGGAATGTAGCGTACATCTTGTCTGCGATAGGCTGCTTCTCACCTTTATATATATAGGTGGCAAGCGCAATAGAGAGGATTGCGATAACTGTAGAAGTGGCTGCAACCTGCGGATCGAAGTGAACGGTGTAGGCTGTGCCTGCAGCGCTCACGATTGAACCGAAACTTGCCCAGCTCCAGTCGCAGAAACCTCCAAGTGTGGTGAATACACCGACACCGACAGTGACGATGCTCAGGAAGATGAGCGGGAATGTCATTGCGAGAGGTGCCTCATGCGGAGTGTGGTGAGCGTGAAGCTCCTTGTTCTCTGTACCCCAGAAGATGCCGTAGTAAAGACGGAACATATAGAATGCTGTCATTGCTGCAACACCTGTCATCCACCAACCGCAAACGGGAGAATACTCGAAGCAAGCTGTGATAATCTCGTCCTTTGAGCTGAAGCCTGAGAAGAACGGAATACCTGCGATGGCAAGACATGAGATAAGGAATGTGATGTGAGTGATGGGCATATACTTGCGCAGACCACCCATTGCAGACATCTCGTTAGAGTGAACAGCGTGGATGATGCAACCTGCTCCGAGGAACAGACAAGCCTTGAACATGGCGTGTGTGAACAAGTGGAACATAGAAGCCATGTAGCCAAGCTGTGCATGATTGTCGAGAACAGCTCCGTGATGACCAGGGAGACAAACGCCGAGCGCCACCATCATGAAGGCAATCTGAGAGATTGTAGAGAAGGCAAGCACACGCTTGATGTCGCTCTGGGCACAAGCAACGGCTGCAGCATAGAAGGCAGTGAAAGCGCCGACAATTACGACAACCTCAAGAGCCTGGGGAGCGTACTCAATCCATACGGGGAAGAGACGTGCAATCTGGAACACACCGGCAACCACCATGGTGGCAGCGTGGATAAGGGCAGAAACAGGAGTCGGGCCCTCCATTGCGTCCGGCAACCAGATGTGCAACGGGAACATGGCTGACTTACCGGCACCACCGATGAACATCAGCACGAGAGCTGTAGGCAGAATCATACCGCCGGCAGCAAGAGCGCGTGCGTTGTCGGCAACGGTGAAGGCAGAAGCGCCAGCGCCGTAGGCAATCTCTGTGCCTGTGAACGAGAAGTTGTAGCTTCCTGTGTAGTAACCGAAGATAAGGATACCGATAAGGAAGAACATATCGGCAAAACGGGTCACGATAAACGCCTTCTTCGAAGCATGTACGGCAGCCTTCAGAGTGTAGTAGAAACCAATGAGGAGGTAAGAGCTTACACCCACAAGCTCCCAGAACATATACATCTGGAAGATGTTGGTAGCAAGCACGAGTCCGAGCATTGACATCGTGAAGAGAGAAAGGAAAGCGTAGTAGCGCTGGAAACCTTTCTCGCCGTGCATGTAGCCGAACGAGTAGATGTGCACCATAAGGCTGACCGTTGAGATGACGATGAGCATCATCACCGAAATCGGGTCGAGCAGCACACCGAGGTCGAAGTGCAGATGGCCCAGCGGCAACCATGTAACGTTGTAGGGAACGAAGGTTGCGAAGGTGCCGTCGGCAAGACGGTCGGCTGTGAAATACTGGAACGCAGTGTAGTAGCTGAGTGCTGCCACCAAGCCCAGAGAGCAGGTGCCAATCAGTCCGGCTGTCTTATGCGACCAGGAATACTTCTTATTCACGAATTCTGGCAGACCGATAACCAGGAAGCTGATCAGCGGCAACAGAAGAATCCATATTGAATATGTAAAATCCATAATCTAAAATTAATATTTCATGTTTTCAATACTGTTCACCTGATCGCTGTGGAAATTGCGGTAAACGTTGATAATAATCGCGATAGCTACGGCACTCTCGGCTGCGCTGACGCCAATGGAGAAGAGAGTCATGAAGAATCCCTCGAACTCACCGGGAAAGAGCAGACGGTTGAAAGCCGCAAAGTTCAAGTCGACAGCGTTGAGCACGAGCTCTATGGAGACGAGCATTGCTATCAGGTTGCGGCGTGTGATGAAACCGAAGACGCCGATGAAGAACAGAAGTGCGCTAAGCACGAAATAACATTCTACTGGTACCATAATTACTTGTCCTCCTTTTCTTTACGTGCAACAACGATTGCGCCTACGATACATGCCAGCAAGAACACTGAGATAAACTCGAAGGGCAATACATACTGATACTTCTCTGTGCCGAGGAGAGCCTCACCGATGGTCTGCATCGGAACTTCCTCACCCTCAACAGCGAGACTTAAGAAGCCGTTCTTGAGCTGGATGCCAGCAACGGTAACCAAACCTACGATGCAAAGCAATGCACCTGAAAGAGCGCGGCTGCCCTTGACATGCTCCACCAAGCCCTGAAGGGTGCGCTTGCTTACGAGCTGCACGGCGAAGATATACATCATCACCATACCACCGCAGTAAACGCTGATCTGAGCAGCACCCAGATAGGTGTAGTCGAGCAGGAAGTAGAGACCTGCCACTCCGAGGAGCACGAAAAGCAGGAACGTGATAGAACGCATGATGCGCTTTGTCATCACGCACATGACAGCAGAGCCAAGGATGACCACTGCCAAGATGCAAAACATTACTAAACTTGCCATTGTTTTCTTACTCCTTATTTGGTTTTAGTGTTAAATGTTCCGATCTCGAAGTCGGCGCCGCCGTCGATGATGTTAGGCAGCGAACCGCCCTTATAGTCCTCCTTGTCGAGGTGAAGCACGAGTGCCTCGCGATCGAACACCGAGTTCTCGAAATCGTTGACAAACTTGATGGCACCGAAGTTGCAGGCGTTCACGCAAAGCTCGCAGAACATGCAGTCACCGAGGTCGTACTGATAGTCGACGAGCTGCTTTTTCTTCTTACCGGTCTCCGGGTTCTCCACCATCTGCGATACAATCTTGATGGTGCCGTTCGGGCAAGCCTTCTCGCAAAGCGTACAAGCCGTACACTTCACCGCTCCGTTCTCGTCGCGGTTCATCACAAGGCGTCCGCGGTGGCGGGCAGCAATGTGAAGCGTGGTCTTGCGGTTCTCGGGATACTGCTCAGTGCTCTTCGGTGTGAAGTACTCCTTCCAGGTGGTCTTCATACCTACGGCGAGAGTCTTCACAGCAGCTCCGATTTCTCCGAAATATGATTTTTTGTTTTCTTCCATTGTTTTAATGATGTGTTTTTAGAAGTGCCAACCGAATGCCACAACTACAGTCATGAGAATCAAGTTGATGAGACACAAAGGCATGAGGTATTTCCACTCGAGCTTAAGTATCTGGTCGATACGCAGACGGGGGAATGTCCAGCGCACCCACATAAGCAGCCATACCACGGCGAATGTCTTGCCGAGGAACCATACGATGCCCGGGATGAAGTTGAGGATGCCGTCAACGGCTTCTACACCGATGTTGAACGGAGCCCAACCACCGAGGAACACTGTGGTGGCGATACCTGAAACTACGAAGAGGTTGAGGTACTCGGCGAGGTAATAGAAGCCGAATCCCATACCAGAATACTCGGTGTGATAACCGGCGGTAAGCTCTGACTCAGCCTCAGCCAAGTCGAACGGGCCACGGTTTGCCTCGGCGTTACCTGCTACGAGGAACACGAGGAAGGCGATGATGGCAGGGATATGTCCCTTGAAAATCAGCCAACCGAAAGCACCTGTCTGAGCCTCAACGATGCCAGACACCTGCATTGTGCCGGTAAGCACCACTGCTGTGATAAGGCAGAGAGCGAGAGACATCTCGTAAGAGATAAGCTGCACAGCACCACGCATGGCCGAAACCACTGAGTACTTGTTGTTCGATCCCCAACCTGCCATGAAGATACCAACGATACCGATGCTCGAAATAGCTGACATGAGGAACACGCCAACGTTGAAGTCGAGTACCTGAGCGCCGTTGTTCCAAGGCAGGAACGAGAATGTGCCCACCGAAGCGATAATCACGAGGAACGGAGCGACGTAATAGAGCACCTTGTCGGCACCGTCAACGGAGAAGATCTCCTTGATGAGCATCTTCAGCACGTCGGCAAATACCTGGAACACGCCCCAAGGACCTACACGCATCGGGCCAAGACGGCACTGGAAGTAGGCGCAGACCTTACGCTCCATGAAGATCAAGATGATGGCGAGGATGGCGTAACCTGCGAGAATGCAGACACCAACCAGGATGCACTCGATCAGTATTGTCCAGAAATCTCCAAGACCGCAGGTCTGTGAGAGGAGATTGTGGAACCAGTTTGTTACTATACTAAAGTCAAACATTTCTTTTAATTTATGATTTCGTTAACGGTCGATGTCAGGAATTACGAAGTCGATAGCCGCACCGGTGGTGATGAGGTCGGCAATCTTCTGTCCGCGAAGCATCGGGTCGAGAGCGCCGGTCAGTGTCAGACCCATCGGGCGCATCTTCATACGGTAAGGACTCTTGTCGCCCTTAGAGTGGAGATATACGCCGAACTCGCCGCTGGCTCCCTCTACAGAGAAGTACCACTGTCCCTCGGGCACCTTGATGATTGGCTTCTGCTTAACGTAGAAGTCGCCCTCCGGAATGTTGTCGATGAGCTGCTCGATGATGTTAAGGCTCTGATAGAGCTCCTTGATGTGGCAGTAGTAGCGGTCCATAGAGTCGCAACCGGTCATTGTAATCTCCTCCCACTCTACCTTGTCGTAGAGGTCGTACGGGTGGCGCTTACGTGTATCGTTCTTCCAGCCTGCGGCACGTCCTGCCGGACCTGTCACGGCGTAGTTGATACAGTCTTCGCGTCCCATCGGGCCTACGCCTACCAAGCGGTTGTGTGTGATTACGTTGTCGCCGAACACGTCGAGATACTCCTGAATCATCGGACGCAGATACTTGCAGAGCTTCTTTGTGTTCTCTACGAACTTCGGGTCGATGTCTGCCTGGCATCCGCCGATACGGTAGTAGTTCTGGATGAGTCGTCCGCCGGTGGTCTCCTCCATCACGTTGAGCACGTGCTCGCGGTCGCGCATGCAGTAGAGGAACGCTGTGAGGGCGCCCAAGTCCTGCGCTGTACAGCCGAGGTAGAGCAAGTGGGAGTCGATACGCTGCAGCTCGTCCATGATGGTGCGGATGTAGTGGATGCGATCGGTAAGCTCAACGCCCATACCCTCCTCGATGACGCCTACGAGAGCGTGACGGTGCATCATGGCAGAGAGGTAGTTGAGACGGTCGGTGAGAGCGAGTGTCTGCGGATAGGTCATGCCCTCCCACATCTTCTCGATGCCGCGGTGGATATAGCCCAGGTGCGGATAGATGCGCTTCACCTTCTCGCCGTCGAGAACGGTCTGCAAGCGGAGCACACCGTGTGTAGACGGGTGGTTAGGACCGATGTTCACTACGAAGTCGGTGTCCTCGAAGAGGCGCTTCTTTGTAGCTACGAGGTGGCCGTCGGCGTCGAGACTGTACACAACGGTGTAGTCAGACTCTGGCTCGTCGGTAAGCGGGAACTGGTTTGCCTCGGGGCTCATGTCGAAGTCCTTGCGCAACGGATAGCCGTTGAAGTCGGTACGGAGGAACAGACGGCGCATGTCGGGGTGGCCGAGGAACTTGATGCCTACGAAGTCGTAGACCTCGCGCTCGAGCAGCTCGGCTGCCTTCCAGAGCTCAACGACGGTAGGAATCACGTCGCTGCCGTCCACCTTCTTTGCGATGGTGCGTACGGAGCAGCGCTCGTTGTTGTCGGTGTTCTCAAGAATGTAGATACATCCCAAGCCTTCCTCGCCGAAGTCCTCGCCGATGATGGTAACAAGGTAGTCGAAATGTTTCTGGTTCTTCAGTTTCGACATCTCACCCGAGAAATTGTCGAATGAGAGTTCAATGTTTTCAAGTTTCATATCTTATACCTTATTATATTAATCAGTTAGACCTTTCTTTGCATCGAAGCCTTCCGGCACCACGTTCACTACGATTGTCTCGCGCTTTGCTTCGCTGGCGAGAGCCTCGTTGCTCAAGCCGTGCAGACCACCCTTCGACATAGAGAGTTCTTTCTCCTCATGTGTCATCTTGTGGTTTGCTCCGCCGAAGAACTTCTCGACCTTCACCTTGCGCTGCAGCTGCATCATGCCGTAGAGGATAGCCTCCGGACGCGGAGGACAGCCAGGCACGTATACGTCTACGGGCACAATCTCTGAGATGCCGCGCACTACGTTGTACGAGTTCTTGAACGGACCGCCAGAGATGGCGCAACCGCCCACTGCCACAACGTACTTAGGCTCAGCCATCTCGTCGTAGAGACGCTTGAACACAGGCGCCATCTTGTTGGTGATGGTACCGGCGCACATGATAAGGTCGGCCTGACGAGGAGAGTTACGTGTCACCTCGAAGCCGAAGCGAGAGAAGTCGTAACGGGCGCAACCTACTGCCATGAACTCAATGCCGCAGCATGATGTACCGAATGTTAATGACCACAAAGAGTTGGAACGACCCCAGTTGATAGCCTGGTCGAGTGAGCCAACCACTACGTTGACGCCGCCCTCATGGAGCTCGTCTACGATTGTCTCAAGGCCCTTGTTGTCCTTGAACTCATCGTAAGGAATACTCTTGATGACAGGTTTTCTTACTTCCATTCCAACGCTCCTTTCCGCCAAGCGTATGCAAGGCCAAATACCAATACCAGCATAAAGAACCCAACGCTCGCAAGCGCCATGGCTCCAAACTGCTTGACAACTACTGCCCAGGGGTAGAGGAAGAGGGTCTCAATGTCGAACATCAGGAAAAGGATGGCAAAGAGATAGTAGCCCACGTGCACCGGAATCCAAGATGTTCCGCGCGTAGGGATACCACACTCAAAGGGCTGACCCTTAACCGGGTTGTACGAACGAGGACCTACGAGTTTCGCAACTACGTATGCACCCACTACCAATACAACAGCCGTCAAGATGACTGTGATTAATAAAATAGAATCCATAAAAATTTTTAAAACAATTTGTTTCTTTTTCTACGTAGAATACCGCTAAGTATTCGAATTGCAATTTTCAGTTTGCAAAGTTAGCAATAATTATTGGATTGTTGAGGGTTTTTACTTAAAAATCTGTAAAGAATAAGCATAGAAAGTTTCTGCCGCTTTCTATGCTTCTATCGTCGTGCAGCGGACGGAATCCGATCGGACGGCGGACGGAAACCGATCGGACGGCGGACGGAATCCGATCGGACGGCGGACGGAAACCGATTGGACGGCGGACGGAAACCGATTGGACAGCGGACGGAAACCGATTGGACGGCGGACGGAAACGATAGGGGGTGCAGCTGTCTCAGCTGCACCAACCAAGCAAACTGGCAATCTATTGCAGCTGTCTCCACTGCACCGACCAAGCCAACAGAACAATCTATTCCAGCTGTTTCCGCTCGGCTTTGCCGCTTGCCAGAGCAAGAACTGCACCAACCAAGCAACAAAGCCAACGCTACTAATGTAGGAGGCTACGGCATTCCTGCCGTAGTCACGCAGTCCTCAACACGAATATCCTTCCACTGATTGCTGATTTACAACAGATTATTAGGGTGCGTAAAAATAACAACGGATTTATCGGATTAAACGGATTCGCTGGGTGCATATTCCGTAGAAGTCTTACTTCACGACCCGCAGCCTTATCCACGCCCAGCGCGGTATCATGCGCCACGCAGCCACGAGCAGCCGATAGCGCCAGTCGACCGTCACCACCTTCTTGCCACGCTCCACCGCACTCACAATGTCCGCCGCCACACGCTCAGCCGAGAGCTGCAGCGGGAAATGGCTGCCGGCGATGAGATCAGTCGCCACGAAGCCCGGACGGATGTCGGTGATGGCGATGGGCAGGCGACGCATACTGGCGAGCTGCGCCAGACACTCGAGGTAGTGCGACTGGTAGCGCTTCGTAGCCGAATAAGCAGGCGCAGCACCCAGTCCGCGCGTGCGAGCTATCGACGTGATGCAGGCTATGCGTCCGCGGTGAGCGTTGTCGGCAAACCACTGGTACGCCGAGAGCACCATCCGCGTGAAGCCCACGGCGTTGGTCTGCACCGTGCGCATCTCCTTCTCCGCATCGAGCGAGCAGTTCTCCCACCCTATTCCCGAGCTGTGGAAGTACAGATCCATGCCGCCCAGCTTGCCAATAAGCTCGTGCAAGCCCTCGGTGGCATCGTCGCTGTCAACGTCAATCTGCTGCCACGCCACTATGCCGTCCGTGGTCTCCACTATCTCCTGCAGCCGCTCCACACGTCTGCCGGCTATGCCTACGCTGTAGCCACGCACGGCTAAAAGACGAGCCACTTCAAGCCCTATGCCCGAAGTGGCTCCTATTACTATAGCATTCTTTGTCATATCGTTCTTTTTATAACCTCTCTATTCTAAAGCCAGCTCAACCGCCTCCTTTGTGAGGCACGACTTCACGTCCGTGTAAGGCACCGTGAACTCCACCATGCCCAGCGCATACGGACCTATCTCGTACTGCTGATAGACGAAGCGTAAGCCCTCAGGCGTGAGCACCGGCACGGTCGCAGGCAGCGGAATGATGCCGTGCTCCACGAAAAGCATGTTCTGCAGGTCGCTGTCCTTTATCTTGCGGTTCTCAGCCTTAGAGATATACTCCTTCACGCCACGGCGCAGGATGGGCTGCAGCGCCTTCTGCTTCAGCGTGTCTACCGTAGCGGCGAGCACCTTGCCCGTAGCCTTAACGATGTTCACCGGGCGACACACAGCCGAGCCGTGCGCTCCGCCGAGGAACACATAGCAGGAGGTCTCGTACGTCAGGTAGCGGTCGGTCTCATACGTCTTGCGTATGCTCAGGTCGTACGAGAGCCCCGCAATGCCCAACTCCTTCAGCTCGGCATACTGCGCCTTCAGATACACATTATTCATATTGCCGTAGAAGTCTACAAGCGCCTTGCCGTCCGCCATCGAACCTTTGTACACGGGCGCCTCGCCGTTCTCCTCCTGCATTGCGGGCAGGTACATACGCACGAGTTCGCCGGCTACGTATCTGCGCACGCCGACCGAGAGCGAGTCGTCGCCCGAAGGATAGTCTACAACTACGCTGCACTTCAACGTCGAATCCTTCTGCTCGCAGAACGCAATGCTGTCCGTTGCGAACGCCGTCTGCTGCAGCACGCTATCCTGCTCCGCCGCAGAGCCCGACTTCGTCGCACGCGACGTGCAGCCGCCAAGCGCCATCAGCGCCATGCCCGCAGCTGCGAGTGTAAAACGAAAGTATCTGAATCTTTTCATATCAGTCTTGCTTATTATAAGGTTTAACTGCTTTGTCGTTTATCTCAATATTCGCTTGAATTAATAGCAAAATCAAAGTTATATTATTTATTGTTAACCCACAAAATAAACCGCTCATAATTGCGTTTATTTAACGTATCGTGATTACTGTTCACGATAAAGCGTCGCATGCTGATAGCACAACACAACGCTTGCTGTTAGTACAACGCTTGCTATTAGCACAACGCTTGCTGTTAGTACAACACTTGCTGTTAGTACAACGCGTCGCGAACCAATCATTTACAAAACAACCACAAAAAGAAAGGAACAATACTATGATTTTCTCAACAACACCCACCCTCGAAGGCCACCCCATCCGCGAATATCGCGGCGTAGTAACCGGCGAAACCATCATCGGCGCCAATGTTTTCAAAGACTTCATGGCAGGCTTGCGCGACTTCTTCGGCGGTCGTAGCGGCACCTACGAAAGCGTACTGCGCGAAGCAAAGGACTCAGCCATGCGCGAAATGGCGCAGCGTGCCGAGAGCCTCGGCTGCAACGCCATCGTAGGCATCGACCTCGACTACGAAACCGTAGGACAGGGCGGATCGATGCTCATGGTGACATGCAGCGGCACAGCGGTGATCATATAAAAGGCTAAAACACAGCTGGAAGATGACTATCAAAAGCTGGAAAATGACTATCAAAAGCTGGTAGATGGCTGGAAGATAACCCTCTCATTCAAGTTATCTTCCAGCCCTTATCATATTCACCTCCAACCCGTTACGCTATTTCTGGAAGATATGGCAGATTTTTTCACGCACTCGGTTTTTATATCTGCAAGAGTTATTAGTGGAATTTGCTCAGAATTAACTACCTTTGCGGTAGAATCACCAACTATACGTGTTACGCATAATTCCATAATATAGTTGTGATTTGCTCAGAATTAACTACCTTTCGGTAGATTCACCAACGCAATAAGCGTGTACCGATTGACAATATCGTTGTGATTTGCTCAGAATTAACTACCTTTGCGGTAGAATCACCAACCCATAAAAGGAGGATACACCTGCTCTATGGTTGTGATTTGCTCAGAATTAACTACCTTTGCGGTAGAATCACCAACTCAGAGGTAAGAATTAAGGAGTGTCCAGTAGTTGTGATTTGCTCAGAATTAACTACCTTTGCGGTAGAATCACCAACTTTTGGTAATGATATTGGGAAGACTGTGAGTTGTGATTTGCTCAGAATTAACTACCTTTGCGGTAGAATCACCAACAGACATTTGCGAAGAGCCTGCAGACATAACGTTGTGATTTGCTCAGAATTAACTACCTTTGCGGTAGAATCACCAACGAAGGTGTAGAACCACCAGAAGAGGGAACAGTTGTGATTTGCTCAGAATTAACTACCTTTGCGGTAGAATCACCAACATATAATATTTTGACATTGCTGTAAAAGTCGTTGTGATTTGCTCAGAATTAACTACCTTTGCGGTAGAATCACCAACAAATGAAGATGTATGGATAAAATCAAATCCGTTGTGATTTGCTCAGAATTAACTACCTTTGCGGTAGAATCACCAACGTTCAGAGGGAGAATCAGACGAAGCAGGAGTTGTGATTTGCTCAGAATTAACTACCTTTGCGGTAGAATCACCAACTAAATCGAATATTAAGCCCTATCGCAACAGTTGTGATTTGCTCAGAATTAACTACCTTTGCGGTAGAATCACCAACTATCATGGCAAGTGGCTAACGCCGTCAAGCGTTGTGATTTGCTCAGAATTAACTACCTTTGCGGTAGAATCACCAACATACCTCAGTAGGAGGATTAACGACAGGCGGTTGTGATTTGCTCAGAATTAACTACCTTTGCGGTAGAATCACCAACTGGCGTGCCATTAGCTTTTTTTGGTAATTAGTTGTGATTTGCTCAGAATTAACTACCTTTGCGGTAGAATCACCAACAATTAATAAAAAGTAAAAGATTAGACTGAGTTGTGATTTGCTCAGAATTAACTACCTTTGCGGTAGAATCACCAACCCGTTATAGACAGCCTTTGCTGTGTCGATGGTTGTGATTTGCTCAGAATTAACTACCTTTGCGGTAGAATCACCAACTATCACCATAAGGCTGAGTAGAAAGAGCGTGTTGTGATTTGCTCAGAATTAACTACCTTTGCGGTAGAATCACCAACAAAGTCATGGCTTACATGTACGATGATATTGTTGTGATTTGCTCAGAATTAACTACCTTTGCGGTAGAATCACCAACCCACGCTTGCCCAGCATCTCGGACTTGCCGGTTGTGATTTGCTCAGAATTAACTACCTTTGCGGTAGAATCACCAACCTTAAATCAGCAATGGCATTAGCAGCCTTGGTTGTGATTTGCTCAGAATTAACTACCTTTGCGGTAGAATCACCAACCGGTCGGCTGCTCGGCGTATTCTGTCGCTCGTTGTGATTTGCTCAGAATTAACTACCTTTGCGGTAGAATCACCAACTCAGGCATTCTTGCTGTTCTAACATGCGGTGTTGTGATTTGCTCAGAATTAACTACCTTTGCGGTAGAATCACCAACATAGAATGCGCATTTACTTGTAAATAAGCGAATTAGCATAGTTCTTAGAATTATAAAAAGTTGGTGTTAGAAAGAGGTCTTCTTCAAATTTTAAGAAGACCTCTTTTTCTATTTAATATGACGCTTGGTATTTTTAACAAAGAACGATAGTTAGAAAAGCTCTAATTGTTGACCTGGAGCATTCGGAGTTTGGGGCTTCTTCCCATAAAAAAGCTTAATGTTTCCAAACTGCTTGTCTGTTATGCACATTATTCCGACCTTTCCATATTCAGGAAGAAAAGAGTTGACACGCTTCATGTGGACTTCTGCATTCTCCATACTTGCGCAATGGCGTACATAAATGGAGAACTGAAACATAGTGAAGCCATCTTGTTGCAACCGCTTTCTGAACATGGTGTATTCTTTTATGTCTTTCTTTGTTTCTGTTGGCAAATCAAAAAAAACAAGTATCCACATAACTCGATATTCACTAAAACGATTCATTGCAAAATTATAGTTTAGTTTAGCGTACAGGGTATGCGATGCGTCGCAATTCACCCGTAAAGCATTTGTATAGAGATGCTGTGGTTTGGGTAACAGCCACCATTAACGGGCTGCGCTTGCCCCCTATCACGACATCTAATGTAGGTATTGAGAGCAACAGGGCTTTTATCTCTTTAGACAAGTCGAGATTGTTTATCCCCTTGTCTTTTACTATAGAGTATACGAGTTCGTCTACATAAGGACGATAGGGTTCCATAATATCGTCAGCGAGGCAATAGGCGTTATAGCGATTATGGTGGTGGATGCCGAGGGTCGGTAACATTCCGCTTGACACCAATGCACGTGCAACAATAGCACGCAGTATGGCATATCCGTAATTCAGTAGATTGTTTGGTGCTTCGCCTTCTCTACTTCGCGTAAAGTCTTCCAAGCCATCAATACCGGCAAATAGGTTCTTCCAATAATATGCTGCGGCACGCCCTTCGACGTTATCAGGATCTCCACTGCGCACATCGTCAGCCCAACGTAGCATTGTTGGTGAGTTTTTGCCAGTGCATGTAGCAAGGGCAGCAGCCTGATTGCTGATTTTCATTTTTATCGTCTGCTGCCAAAGTTGTTTCTTCAATGGCTGAGAAGCATCCAACTGGTCACGGAAACGCTCGTTTTGTGTGGAGTTGCCATAAAGTGGAAGCATAAGACCTACGGGCAGACTATGCGAATCGCAGGTGATGACGGCACAGTTGTTTTCGAGCAGAGACTCAAGTAGCCCTTGAGTGATTGTGATGCGTCGGTTGTCAAGCACAACAACTCCAATATCTTCTATGGGCTTTGTTATTTCTGCCTGTTTTTTTATTTGGTCGGCTAAATTGCTGTCGGTTTCCACTTCTGGCAGTTTTATGACCATTTGCCCCATTCGTAATGAAAGATACGCTGGGTTGCCAAAATAAAGAGTATTCTTAATCATAGGGTGTTAGTTTATTGTTAGTATTGTATAGATTATAGTCTCGCCAAACGAACAGAAGCAAAACCATGTTTGCTATGCTCTGTTCGTTTGGCGTGACAAAACTGTTAGTATTCGCCCACTGCAACAATTTCTCCAAGGTGGTTGACACGAACCTTCACGATGCCAACAATACCTTTCAGACTAAGTCGGGCATAAGTAATGCCTGATAGTTCTTTCGGAGTATCAACATTTGTTTCCAAATGGTGTCTGAAGAAATAATCTTTTGTAGCTAACTTCTGCACTCTAAACAGGTTCTTGCTTATCTCCGCAGCATTTTTCTGATCAAGCAGATCAACCTCGTTCGGGTCGAAACCAGTCTTCTCGTTCGGGAACACGAAGTATTCGTTGCGTTTCATTGTAAACAAGAACTGCCATCCAAGATGTTTGTTGTATTCGTAGTCGACTATCGGCAACTGCTGTTGCGCCCGTTCCGTTGCCTCAAAGTAGGATACTACATGCTCCTGCAGATTGCCATCTTTGTCTCGGAATATAGCTACATGATGGTTGTTGCTGGTGCTCACATAGTCTACCGGTATGGATATGCCATTACTATCGAGCATCTTCTTTCCATGCATATCTCGCTTGTCGTGTAATGCCGTAGCGTTGCTTACGCCGTATATCGTTACACGCTTAATGGCAATTCCACGTTCGCGATTGAGCCATATCGGGTTCTCGTCAAGGTTTGCAAACGCTTTCTTGGCGTCACCTCCGTATTCTGCGAGGCGTTCTTGAAGAAGCTTTCGTACACGCAGGTCTACAACTTTCTCTACATTGAGGTCTTTGTCTATCGGCTTACGGATTGTAAACACCTCTTCTAACGTTACCGTTTTAACCTTCTGAGGCACTTGCTTCATGTGGCTATCATCGAGATAGATTGGATTTTTCTCAAGACTGTTCTTGCCGGTGAATGCTTTCTTTGCATCGCCGCCAAATTCAGAAAGCCGACGTAACAACGCTTCTCGTATCTGAGGACTGCTTACAGTGCTGATTTTCTCCTCGTTAAATGCGCTGCTCACTTTTTCTTGCTTCACTACGTATCGGCGTCGACTACCGTATATAGTTTCGTTGTGTAGCTGACAGCGTGGGGTAAGTTGCACTGTACGATGCTTCTTGCCGTCAGCACCACGAGTGATGTTTACATTGCGTGTTACAACTTTGTTTTTAGCCTTTATAGACACGAACACATCTTCCAAATGGCGACGAGCCTCGGCTCTGAACTCACCAAGCGGCATGGGAGGGACGAAGCGCAACTTATTGTTGTTGTCGCGGTATAGTTCTTTTTTCTCTATAGCATATATACTGCCTGCCTTGTCGCTACGGGCATTCAGATTGTTCAGATACTGTATGAAACTATGACGTGTGAAGGCTATCGTAAGCGCATCCATGGCATGATGGCGATGATCATTGCGTTTAGTCCAATCCTTTATGCGTCGTATCTGGCGTCCGTCAGGGTCTTTATAGGTTTCTGTTAGTCCGAGCTGGTCGTATTTGTCCCAGTTGAGCTCTTTCATAACATCTACAAGCTGCCAGTCTTCACGCAATCGGTCGGTTACAGCACCAGTTGTCGGGACTACCACACGCACCGCACTCTCCAATATCTCGCGTGCTTTACGTGCAATATATTGTGTGTCGCGCAAGTCGCGGTTGATAAAGCCGTTAGGTATTTCTGCTGTGGTCATCAGCAGCTTATCGTGCTTTGTCTTGCTTATCACACCCTCCTTATAAAGACTGTCTATGCGTTCCTTGTATTTAACGGAGCCATTGTCCCCTTGCTCACCGTATTTTGTAAGCACATAGTCGTAGGCAGTCGTGCTGCCTTTCTCAATATTCGCACTGCGTGCCTCAAGAGTCTTATTAGAGAACGAGTCGTCAAACAGACGAGCCTGTGGTATTATGTGCTCGATGTCAAATTCCTTGCTGAAAAGTTTCTCGCGTGGTATATATGTCTGAGTATACAAGGTCTTGAAGCCGTTTGCCTCAAGTTCGAGATACAAACGATAACGTATAATATCATTACGACTTACGTTCTGTATACCGAATTCTTCTTGCAAAGCCTTCCGGTATTTTTCGTTTTCAGCATTTGTACGTGCTATGTCGCGCGTCATCTGTTCGCGTTCCTTAGCATTCTTCTTCAGCTCGCGAGCCATCTCAATACGTATCTCGTCGGGCTTGCCGTATCTGTCGCTGACTGCATTCACCACATTTATCATTTGGTTGAGAATCTTCTCCACCATGGGGTTGCGCAAACTGTTGCGTGGCAGCAGTGGAATGGTCTCAACGAGAGGCTTTGCAGCTATCTCTTCTTTTGTGAGCGAACGGCGAGAGTGACGATAGCCTGCATACTCGCAAGCCACACTATATTCCAACCCGTCCATCATGTGAGGCAATATTCGGCGCATTGCCTTTGCGCTAAGACTGCCATAGTCAGGTTCTAATGGTATTGACACAAACACAGCAGCCGAGTCTCTGTCCATATTCAGAAGATTGCGAAGTCGCTCAATGAGTTTCTCGTTGCCGGTTGCCGAATTGTCGCCTGAGTACGAGTACAATAAATGCCAAAGCTGATAAGCAGTCTGGCGTTCAAAGTCCTTGCCATCAAGAGTTGGGTCGAATGTCAAGAAACTTGTGTTGAAACCTAAAGCTTCAAATACTTGTGTAATGATTGGCATTGCCTTGTCATAAGACATCTTTGAGAAATCGTAATCGTTGTAACCATTGATAACAAGCACTGTCTGGCAAGCCTTGACAAATAAAGACATTGTTCGATTGCCTTCAACTTTGCGGAAGTTAAGGCTCAATCCTTTCTTGCTGCCAAACAACAACTTTAAAATCTCAGTTTCAGAGAGACTCTCTTTTATGCTCAGTTCACGATACAAGTCACTCTTCTCTTCTTCTGTTAGCGTGCGTGTTCCGTGCTCACATTCGGTTGTGTCACCAAAAAGGTCGAGTTGTGCCTTGGGGACAACCTCTCCCGTAACTTGCAGATTGTTTATTGTTTGCCATATCTTAAAACATTGGAATAATGGCGATGACTTCGGACAAACGCGCAAACCGATTGTTATGGTTTTCTTCTTGCCGTCTACAACCATTTCTTTCTGTCTGCTTTCAAACTCACAATAGCTTATAAGTCCCTTCTGCGATTTCAAAGGACGCTGATAGAAAATAACAATATCGCGCAATTCATGCTTCAGTTCAGCAGTAAGCTGGCTGTGATACTTGGCTTGTGTCTCCCAGATACGTTCAAATTCATCGAGATAATCCTGACGATAGAACACCTGATTCTTCAAACTGGTATTCGGATTATCGCTCAATTGCTTCATCTGAAATTGTCCGACAGTCTGATGATTGAAGTACAACTCCTTGCTACGGTCGCTTATTGCGCCAAGGTATCCGCTTGTTCCTGCAATCTGACCATTTATCTTCTGAAGCACAACAGCGACTTGCTCAAGTGGCATCTGTTTGCTGATAGCTTCTGTACGCCAACGATAATTCTCTACACGCTGATCTGCAGTACTTCCGTAGCGCTTGATGCCTTTCAGGCCTAAAGGTTCTGCACATATTGCCCATGTCTGCTTTTCGTTCTTGCTACGCAAAGCTTCACGCAATTCATCCGTGAATATATCTGCATAGAACTGCTTCTGGCAATTCCACACCGCTTCAAACTCTGCATTGAGGTCTGAAGGATAAAAGTCTGGAATATATTTCTTTCCTCTACATAGCAGCTGATAGACATATTGTCCTGGTGTAAGGTGCTCGTCATAGAGTTTTCGAGCAACAGCCATACCATCAATAAGACTGCCTCCTTCACCAGAATTAACTTTTCGACTACTTTTATAACCACGCTTCTTGTTAATCATTATGAGCACACGTGCAAGTTCATCTAACGAGATTTTCTCTGTAGCGGCTTTAGATCTTAATAAACGAGTCTCAAAAGTTGTTCGGTTTCCTTGTTCACATAGAACGGAGTCGTCGGTAATAAAGCCATTCTCCTTTAATACAGACAACAGATTCTCACGGCGCAATTTGTAACGCTGCAAATTACGTCGTGCCGTACGTTTAAGAGTGCGGTCTGCATTTGTTGTAATGGCTTTGCCTTTTTCAAAGTTCGATTGTTCGTCTACCGTCAAAGGATTTACACGTACACCGAGTTTTATAATTGACGATTTCTCTTCTTCGATTTCTGCTTCCTTGACAAGAGCCCAACCTATACTTGTCGTTCCTAAATCAAGGCCTAATATTTTCTTCATGATTTATTGCTATATTAAAGGTTTAGGTTATTAAATATCTAAAAATAAAATGCTATTGGCAAATATATACATAAAAAAACGATTAGACAAACATTTCTATTAAAATGTTTGGTTGATAATCTTCTTTTATGTATCTTTGCCATATAAATCTGAGCAAATCACAATAAGGATTATTCCGTTGTGAAAACATTAGGTTCGCCCATCGTCCTTAACGGTGGGCTTTTTCTTGACTTCGTCATCGTGTCACCCAAAAATCTTCGTCAAAGAGTTTTGCTATTTTCTGATGTCTTGCCATCAGCATGGTTTGGGTGTAAACCTCCTTGTTCATAGGTTGTTTAATTTGTATGGTTGTGATGGTCTTTGCTAATGCAAGCACCTTGTCTACACTCATCTTAATCTCTGAGACTTTCAGCATACGTTCCAATTCTTTGTACACTTTCAAAGTCACAAAGTAGATGCATATATGAGCCTCGATGCGTTTGCGTGTAAAGTGAAACATGGGGCGTATCTCTATCTTTGATTTGGCTATACGGAAAGCCCGTTCTACGTGCCAAAGGTTGTGATATGCTGTGTATACATCCTGTATTGGTATATCCGTATTGGTGAGATATCCTTTTAGACCGTCCCATTTGGAGTCGTCGGCAATACGGTCATAGTTGATGGCGACTTTCACCTCACCATCCATGGATAAAAACTTATTGTAACCTCTTTTGTTGATGTTGCCTTTCGTGAGCGCACCATGCTTGTATGCCTTTTCCAACACTCAACCCTCGGTCTAAGGTGTAGATTGTTACATTTCACGAACACATTTTCTCGCCATGGCAAAGCTTAAGTAAACTTAGCTCTGCTTATCTGGCTTAACGAAAACCTTCGGTTACTAAAGTTTCGCAAGTGAATATCTACAAACTTTAACTTTATTTTGAAATAAAAAAGGCTCTAAAATTTGTGTAACTCACAAAAAACGAGTATCTTTATAATCGTCAAAGAATAAAGACGTCATTTAATTTTCTAAATTTTAGGAGGAACGATTATGACTAAAACAAGAGAAATCTACCGTTGCACGGTTTGTGGCAACGTGGTAGAGGTAGTGAATCCTGGAGCCATGCTCAGCTGCTGCGGTCAGCCCATGAAACTGATGAAGGAGAACACCACGGATGCGGCAAAAGAGAAGCATGTGCCCGTTATAGAACCGATCGAGGGCGGCTATCGTGTAAAGGTTGGAAGCGTAGAGCATCCGATGCTCCCAGAGCATTATATCCAATGGATAGAGTTGCTCACTCCTACCGATGTACTTCGCCATGAGCTACAGCCAGGCGAGAAGCCAGAGGTAATCTTCCTAACAGATGCCAAAGAGGTATCAGCTCGCGAGTATTGCAACCTGCATGGGTTGTGGAAAGGAGATGCCAACACTTCACCTCACGATGAACACCATTGATCTTGGCTATGTAATTCCCGGGGCTTACTCGGGACTTTCCTGAATCAGGGGAGGGTGTGTCAAAACTCTCTTATTCTTAAAAAATCACAAAGCCCTGA
>ERZ1026901.98-NODE-98-length-75945-cov-50.586191_pt1 | contig 75945 bp, 54 predicted proteins | sample MGYA00380179_ERZ1026901 | MGnify/ENA primary metagenome ERZ1026901 (study PRJEB33269, sample SAMEA4719815) | human gut metagenome | biome: human-associated habitat; feature: organic feature; material: feces | place: Cameroon | collected 2013-10 ... | reverse complement strand
ACCTTGAAGCCGTATTTTTCTTGCGCCATCACGAATGCTGACGACATCATCATTACTATAAGCACGAGGAATATGCGCATGCTTACTTGTCGGGTTGAGTTGTTGTGTTTCATAATTGTTTAGTTTTTGCCTGGGCAGCCGAAACATACCCAGAGGTTTGTAAATGTTAATTAGAATATTGATTCTGGTGCAAAATTAACTCAGAAAACGTGAAGCGTGTTGTATATTCCTTACAAAAAATAGCCAATAACTATCATTTTGGTGCTCGAGGTGTTAAAGAACTTTAACCGGGCGGGTAAAAGAGCGTAAAAAGTTCGCGAACATACAAAACGCGAGTGCGTTCAGCGATAGAAGCCTTTGGATGGGATAGTGCAGCGAGTTAGTGAAACAAAGGCGCTTTATCGTTGAAAATTTTTCGTCGCACGGGATATTATTCGTATATTTGCAGCCTATTTGAGGTTTTCTCCTTTTTTAAATGTAAATAATTCAATATCACCTAATAAATGTCAAAAAGATTTCTAACACTCGCTGCAGTGTTTATGCTTGCAGCCTCTGCTTTTGCCGTTCCGGCGAAGCGTGTGAAGCTTCAGGTGCAGCAGCCTGACGGCTCCGTGCTCACTGTGATGTTGCGCGGCGACGAGAATTTCCATTACACAAGTACCGAAGACGGTCAGCCGCTGGTGCAGCGTGCCGACGGTGCCTACTGCTATGCTACGCTCGACGCTGGCGGCATGCTGACAGCCTCTTCGCAGGTGGCGCACAACGAGGGCAGCCGTGGCGCAGGCGAGCAGGCGTTCCTCAGCTACTACTCGACAGAGGCGCAGAAGGTGCGCTCGCTCGGCATGGAGCGTGCGAAGCAGCGCAACGCCCATCGCATGGCGCGCCTTGCGAAGCGCAACGCTATGGACGTTGCGGGCAAACCGATGATGCGTGAGATAATGGCTGGCGCTACCGGCGGCGAGGGTATCGGCGTAACTGGCAAGCGCAAGGGTCTGGTGATTCTTGTGAACTTCAAGGACAAGCAGATGCAGTCGAAGCACTCGCTGGAGGAGTGGAAGAACTACTTCAACAAGGAGGGATACAAGAACTATGGCAACAACGGATCGGTGCACGACTACTTCTACAAACAGAGCTACGGCAAGTTCGACCTTGAGTTTGACGTAGTGGGACCGGTGACGGTTTCTAAGAATATGGATTCTTACGGCGCCAACGACGTATACGGCAACGACGTCGATCCGGCGGGCATGATTAAGGAGGCTTGCGAGTTGGCTTACGCTCAGGAGAAGCTCGATATGACACAGTATGACTGGGACGGCGACGGCACTGCCGACCAGGTTTACGTTATCTATGCCGGCTACGGCGAGGCTTCGGGCGCTCCGGCCACCACCATTTGGCCGCACGAGTGGGAACTGGAGTCGGGAGGCTACAGTCAGCGTCTGGGCGGCGTGCGCATCAACACCTACGCTTGCTCGTCGGAGCTGAACGGCGCTTCGGGCACGTACATCAGCGGCATCGGCACCGCCTGTCACGAGTTCAGCCACTGTATGGGCATACCCGATATGTACGACACGAAGAACGGTGGCTGCTTCGGCATGGACGCTTGGGACCTGATGGACTACGGATCGTACGGCGGCGACGGCTATGCGCCGGTTGGCTACAACACATACGAGAAGTGGGTGAGCGGATGGCTCGAGCCTACCATCCTCAGCGAGCCGTGCTACGTGAAGGACATGAAGCCGCTGGACGAGGCAGAGGAGTCGTACGTGGTGTTCAACGAGAAGAACAAGAACGAGTATTACATCTTCGAGAACCGCCAGCTGCAGGGCACGGACAAGTCGCTGCCTAACCACGGTATGCTCGTGATTCACATGGACTACAACCAGGATGTATGGGAGAGCAACGCTGTGAACAATGCGTACAACCACCAACGCTTCACGGTTGTGCCGGCTGACAACAAGCTGACGTCGGAGACCGTGACGGGCGACACATGGCCTGGCACAACACGTTCTACGGAACTGACTGACACATCGAAGCCTGCCGCTACGCTCTTCAACGCTAATAGCGACGGACGCAAGTTCTTGGGCAAGCCGGTGACGGAGATTGCTGAGAAGAACGGCAAGATCTCGTTCACGTTCATGGGCGGTCTCTCGCTCTCAGCGCCGCAGCCGAAGCTGGTAGACATGGCGGAGACTTCGTTCACGGGTGGCTGGAACGCCGTGGAGAATGCGGAGAGCTACACCATAGAGCTGCGCGAGAAGAGCGCTCAGGGTTCTGCTGACGAGGCGCTTATGCTGAGCGAGGATCTGAGCACATGGGGCGCTAACCTCACAGCCGACGGCACAATCGACATCTCGGGAGCGCTCGACAGCAAGATGCAGAACGTAGGCTGGACGGGCGAGAAGGTGTTCGAGTGTCCGGGCTGTGCAAAGCTCGGCTCGTCGAAGAAGCAGGGCAACCTCACTTCGCCGCTCATCACCGACCACTCGGCTACGAGCGTTACGGTAAGACTCTCGGCGAGCGCTTATGGCAGCGATGCTGCTCAGGCTACGGTGTCGCTGCTCGACAAGGACGACAGTGTTATCTCGGAGGAGACGGTAGGCGTGGACGGCACGCTGACGACCGTGGTGCTTGCGAACGCTAACATGGACGACTATAAGGTGAAGGTGCAGCCGAAGAAGCGTGGCTACGTGTTCTCTATCGCCATCTACGACGGCGACTTCTCGGCTGAGGACTTCCAAAGTATGGGCGTGGCTGAGAAGGCTGTGATGAAGGCTTCGGCGCAGCGCTTCTCAGACATCAAGACGACATCTTATAAGTTTGAGGGTCTGAACGCTGGGGCTACATACCAGTGGCGTGTGTGTGCTGTTGCTGGCAACGTGCTTTCGAAGTGGAGCGACTGGCAGACTGTAGACCTCAGCGCTTGGAGCACTATCGACGATGTGACAGAGGACGCAATGCAGATGGCTGCGGACGATGTTGTGAAGGTGCTCTCTTCGGTAGGCACACAGCTCGGCACGATGACATACGGCGAGTTCTGCGGCAAGAATATGCCGAAGGGCGTGTATGTAGTGAAGGGCGAGAAGGGTGCGCTGAAGGTTGCGAAGTAAAGATTTATTTGTAGCGGAAACTTTCTGCTACGGATAACAAAAAATGCTGCCTGGCAAACTTGCCGGGCAGCATTTTTTGTAACTATTATTTAAAAACTATGAATGCGAAGGTTGCAACTTTTATACTTCGACGGCGCTCGCAGCAATCTTCTTTTGCTTCAGGGCGTCGATAATTGTCTTGACATTTTCTTGGTTGTTGTGTCCATACTAATTCTGTAATTTTGTAATCGGTAGTCATATATAAATTTGTTTGTAACTATTTGAACCCCAACTATAAAGGTATAAAATATTTATGAGGCCACCAACTTTTTTACAGACTATTTCTTATCCCGAACTGGGGTATTATCTATCCAATAGAACTCGCAATAGTATGAAGAGATGGCTTATATGAGAAGTGTAACGCCCAAGTGCAAATGCTATGGTTGCGATTACGACCACCAGGAGAAGATACCATTCGCTACTATATGTTGCTCATATACACATCGTTTTGCAAAATACGTGGTAGAACGCAATGCGTATGGCTTCAGAGATGAAGAATACTTCAAACTGAAACTACACGCATTGCATGATTGTCGTATCACTCGAAATGTCGGATGAACCTATCTTTTTGACCGTTCACCCATAATATTATTATTTTAAGTATTTATCCAAAATCGCTTGCTTGCGCTCTGCGCTACTGCTGATGATGGCTTTGGCTTCGGCAATCTTTGTCTTGTGTGCAGAGATTTCCTTCACAATTTGATGCTGTATTTCCAATAGTGGTACAGGAATCGTATAACGAATTATATTATCCTTGTTACCTCGTGGCATCTTCATCCCTTTAACATCACTCATCACATAGTCAATAAATGTTTGCCGACTGAGCATATAATAGGCAAACTCAGGAAGGACTTCTGATGTGGGACGAAACACCATTACGTCAGAGTTGCAACCACCATCACGGTCTGCAAGCCATATTTTCTTTAAATAGGGACGAATGTTTGACATCAGAATGTCTCCACATTTATACTCCATAACATTACCTGTTTGTGGATCTCCGTCATATTGGCGTATACCCTCAAAATCTTGAAGCATATTATCAGTTGTAATGTAATCGCTCATCGAAATTTTGCCAAAATCTATTCTATCCGTTGCAAATGGTGCAATCGTACGTAGTGTTTTTGGGGTACCATTTATTTTAGAAATAATCTGTTCTATCTGTTCTTTTGCTTTAGCTATCACTTTGTGGGCTTCTTCCACTTCTCTGTCAACCGTCTCGCATTCATTAACAATATCGTCTTGTAATGATGGATAAACTTCTGGATTAGGCAGCGGAATTTTGTGCTTTTGAAATTCCGGTACTGTTAGCTGGGGAGTTGTTCCACCTGTATTCTTGACATTCAAATTATCAATGACCAATTTAAGATAGTCAATACTAATCTTAGATGTATCAGGAATTACAGTTATTAATCTTACAATTGGGAAAAATGGAGTCTCTCTAATAACACAATATCCAAGAGTGCCACGTGCTGAAACTGTTATAGCTTGTTCTGTTACTCTCGCACGGCTTGTGTATCCGACCAATCCATCTTTTTCAACTCCATTTGCATAAACAGGAACTTTGTTTGTAGGAGTTATTTCGTCAGTTGTGTCAATTGGCTTATCTCCACCAGCAAAGATTTCCTTACAAAGAGATGATATTGTTACCAATTCAATTCCTTCTTTATAACTTTCTTCTGTCTCAATTTCACTTGATATATTCGTATTGATTGATTTGTCAAATGCTGTTTGTTTAAAGTCAATCATATCTACAAATTTTGCTTGATGAACATAGGGAGTTAAAATTTCAGGAATAGTTATATTCTCACTCAAAAAGTTCTTGCGGATAAGCGTGTTTATCTTTTCCAAATCATTGAGATTTGAAGGATTAAATAGCGGAGTTTGAATCCCACTAATCCCACGAATTTGCAGCACTGTATCGTCATCGTCTCCTTCATCTTCACTCTTTACACTCTTCTTTTTCAGATGCAAATACTGTATACCCTCATTCCCGTTTCTTTCGCTCCATTCATAACCTAAAAATTTCTTTATTTCTTTGTTTGATTCTTCTTTTTTTGACATTGGAGACTTCACAATGAGTACAGGTGTATCAATAGTAAATGCCAGTAAGAAAATATATACCTTCTCCTGTTCTATGGAAATAATGAAATTGAGCAAAGCCTTTTCTTTCTCCGTTTTCTTCCAAGCATCATTCTGTCTGCGGAAAGTTTGTGTCTTGCTTCTTGTGCGGAAACGGTTGCGTATATTTTTTGCCGCATCGAATACTCCTTTCATCGCATTGCGGTCGGTGCTGTCAAACGATTCACGATAAGCCTTGAACACTTCTGTCTCAGACAAGGTTTCACTGATGATGCCATCTTTAAGGAATATGCGATAATCTTCCAAGCCATATCCGCAATGGTCGCAATAGGCTTGCAGAAGGTGTTCATCCTGATAGATGTCTTCTGCATTGTCGCCTGTAGCAAACCAAGTCTTGACACGGTTATGATAATGCTCCGCTGCGGGAGTGTTGGTTTCTTTCCTGCGCAAAAATAAAACAACGGTATTCGTTCCTGTCTTTCCGAATGTACCGCTACCGAACTCTGTAAGAGAAACAATATCGAAGTTTTCCAAGATGATTTCTCTGGCACAGGCATATATTCCACCTTTGTTGAGTACAGAAACTGGCAACACAATACCGGCAACTCCGCCAGTGCGCATGAGCTGTGCCGAACGTTCCATAAAGAAAGTCTCTATGGCATTGTTCTTTGCGGTGTTGATATTGTTGTCAAATAAGGCAAACGCGGCACGATCATTGTCACTTAGTGTTTCCAGAAACCCAGTTACAGCGTATGGCGGATTGGCAACCAACACATCATAACTGTTTGGTTGCAAAGCTGCATGTGGCTGCAAAGCATCAGCATATATGATATTCGTCTCATCGTGCCCATACATAAATGCGGAAACCTTTGATACTTTAGACAAGCGATATTCTTTCTCTATACCCGTGATATGTTTGTAATACTCACGGATATCCGTATCCGGACGGTATTTGTCTACAAATTCCTTGATTCTCACAGCGTACTCTGTAAGGAAGTGTCCGGCACCGCAAGCATAATCAATGCACGACGGTACTCTTTCGTTTTGGCTCACTATATGCTCTAGAGGAAGAGAAGAAACGATAAAGCGCACAATCGGCATGGGCGTGAAATACTGTCCTTCGCTTTGCTTAACACCCTTTGTTAGGAAGCCTTCGAAAAGGTCACCTAAAAATTGGTTCGTCTCTGTTTCTTTTCCATCTTCTGCCGTAGATCTCAGTTTGATATTTTGGAGCATCAGCAGCACTTCTCGCAGAATCTTTGCGTTTTCCTTGAATAGGCGTTCGTTATGGACGCTGATAAATGAAAAATCGTTATCAGAATAGAACTTAAGTGCACGGAAATACTCCATTACCGTCTTCATCGTTGCATCTGGATCTTTCTTGTACCAACGGAAAGCCTTCTCTATTTGATCGTTTTCGATGTAGGTGACAGTCTCGTTCAAGAATTTCTCCATTCCATCTCGATAAAGTCTCTGCAAGCGGTCTTGCAAAGAGAAATCATCATCATAGGCTGCACCTTTCCAATAGAAATGCAGGTCGTCCGGATTGTTCGTTTCGTCAACTACTTTTGCAAGGAACAGATTGACAAGTTTGTCAAAAGCATTCTCCTTTGCTCCAACATTGTGTCGGCGAAGAATTGTGGCAAACTCGTTATATTTCTTTTTTATCTCCTCGTTGTTTATTGAGACAAGATCCTTGACAGAAAATTTGTTTTTACCGATAATGTAAGGCTGAATGTCAGGTTCAAACAACCCTCGTGTAGCGGCATCGCATTGATAAGTGTCATGCCATACACGGAACAGTTGCTTGTTGTTCTTTGCTTCTTTATAGGTAAGCAGTTCTGAGTTGTTTTTCAACAATTCTTCGTTATCTTGCACGTTAATCAGATAATATTCAGGCTTTGTCCCGTCTCCATCAAAGTCAGATGTGTATAGACATAGAAACTTAGTCGCTTGTTCCTGCTGAAAGTAACTGAATAACTGTGCTCCATCCTCTAGAGTATCTCGCCAAGCTCCGTCAAATTCATCAGGTTTCTTGCACTCGATTATTAACAAAGACTCTTTGTCAGAGGCGATTTCGCCTGATAGGCTATTATGGGTACGTATCCAAATATCAGCATAGCCTCCTTTTTGCGTATGTCCGAGTTTCCATGCAGGTTCTAATTCTATATGCTCAGGCTTATATCCCATCGTAAGTAGGCGATCAATACACTCGAAAACAACAAAATTCTCTGGCTCAGAAAAATTACTTGTTGTCTCACGGCCTACTGTTATACCAATCTCTTTGTAATAGAAATGTTCGTTCCTCACATCTACCTTTAGAAGAGAGCGTACACCTTCATATGATTTTGTGAACATATCGCCATCCTGCTCAAAGTTCAAAGCAGAAAGCAACTTCTTTATGTTGTCCTTGGTTATCATTATATAATACAGAATATCGTATAGTTAACAGGTACTTTATCTTATTCAATCATTATTGCCGCCATTGATAAATTGGCGAGGTTCCATATTCAAAAGTGCTGCAATTTTCACAAGCATATCAAGAGAGGGTTGCATCTTGTGTGGAACACCATCGGGAAACGATCGCTTCGTTCTTTCCAACCAGTTCTGCCAACTATTTCCCAGTCTTGCCATTCTCAACTAACACGACTTTTAGCCTGTTAATCTTTTGCGATTCCATGCGTTTTGATTTGCTCGTGAATTACAATACTTTGATTTGTAACGCAAATATAGTAATAATACTTGAAAAATACCCAATTGAACCTCAAAAAAGTAGCCTAAACGCCCTTATAACCAAGTATATTTGCTATATGTGCATTCACAGAGAGAAGAAAAGAGCCAATAAACGAAGAAAACAAAATTATAGCAGAACACAAGAGAACGTATCCATGCTTAGCAAGAACTCCCATTTTTACACACTCCCTTTTTGTGTATATACAGTTGGTGCCAAATCTCAGTTGGTAGAGCAAAGGATAAAAATCATGCTAAATCTTATGCTAAATCTTTCGACTAAGTAAGTTATCTAATTTATTTATATACCCCAGTTCGGGATAAGAAATAGTCTGTAAAAAGTTGGTGGTCTCATAAATGTTTTGTACCTTTATAGGTGATTTTCAAACAGTTATAAATATATTTGATACGACTACCGATTACAAAGTTAAGTAAGTGATCTAAATTATTTATATATATCATTACTAATGTGGTTCATTTTCCGTTTTATAGAAAAATAGAATTATGAAACCAATAAAAGTACTTGAATTATCAGAGGTTGATCGCCTCAAATTAGAGAAAGGCTATCATAATGGCCCTACTCATAGTTTTCGTATCAGATGCAAATCCATATTGCTGAAGTCAGAAGGTAAATCAGCTCCCAAAATAGCAGAAATGCTTGAGGTAACAGTACCTACTGTCTACACATGGGTAAAACGTTATGAAGAAAATGGCATCAAAGGCTTGGAGACACGTCCTGGTCAGGGGCGAAAGCCTATTATGGATTGTTCTGATGAAGAAGCAGTCCGCAAGGCTATTGAGGAAGACCGTCAGAGTGTGTCCAAAGCACGTGAGGCATGGCAGAATGCGACTGGTAAAGAAGCCAGTGACATTACCTTCAAACGTTTTTTAGAAACATTGGTGCAAGATATAAGCGTATAAGAAAACGCCCAAGGGGCAAACCCTCACCGCAGCTCTACGCATACAAGAAAGAGAAGTTGCAAGAACTTGAAGAACTTGATTCCAAAGGAGAACTTACGCTATATTATGCCGACGAAAGCCATGTCTGTACAAATGGAAAAGAGTCCATCAACGCAGACAAGATTGTGGACTATCTTGACAGATTCTCTTTCAATGTCACGAAGAAGACTGTAATTGTCTTGGACAATGCTTCTGTTCATAGAAATCGGAAAGTTAAAGAACTGAGGAAAATTTGGGAGAAAAGAGGATTGTTCCTCTTCTATCTTCCACCTTATTCTCCAGAACTTAATCCTGCCGAGATTCTTTGGCGTATACTTAAGGGCAAATGGATAAGACCGATAGATTACGAGACTACGGACTCGCTTTTCTATTGTACGAACAGGGCCTTGGCATCTGTAGGTACGAACTTATTCGTGAATTATTCATATTTATAAAATTAATTTTGAACAGTTACTTATATAATAATGTATAGGGGTGTTTAAGTTTTTTTTGTTTATTTCTTAGCTGTGAACGCCTTGTAGGCGGCGAGTAGTTTTGTGTCGTACTGGTTCTTGGCGTATTCGCTGCCATTGTATAGACGTGCGAAAGTAGCCCACTTCTTTGCTTGTAGTGCGGCGTGCATCTGCGGGTTCTTTGTTATGAATCGGCAGAAGGCGAGCAACTGACTGCGTTCGCTCTGGCACATAGCGTTTACGAACTGCGCTACGGTTTTGAATCCGCAGAGCTGATACTGGAAGCCCATAATCTGGAACATTCCCCAACTTGCCGAAGCGTTGGCTGCGTCAGCGTTTATCTTGCGTGCCTGCTCGAGGCGTGCGTATTCGCCGATGCCACCTTTGTAGTGGGTCTTTGTCCACTTCGGGTAGAGTATGGAGGCGTTTGCAGCCTGGTATTTGGCAGGATCTATTTTGCGCAGCTGCAGCTGTCGCCAGAAGATATGACCTTCGAAGAGTAGTTGCGGCTTGCCTGCGGCGAGGAATCCTCCGCGTCCGGCTGTCTCCACTTTCTGCACCGACTTAAGCGCCGCTGTCTCGCAGTCGAGTAGGAGAGCGGCTAATCGGAAGTCGTCTTCAGTGAGGCGTGCGGCTGCCGGGCGCTGATGGAAGAAGAGCGCCTGCCATGTAGAGTAGCCGACGATGCCGTCGGGTGTTAGTTGTAGACTTTGCTGGAATGCCTTTACAGCGGCGAGTGTGCCGGGGCCGAATGCTCCGTCAGCGGTGAGCTTGTTACCTATACGGTTGAGTTCGGTTTGGAGGGTCTTTACTGCGGCGTCGCGCATTCCTATTTTAACTGTTTTCATAGTGGTTCGGGTTTTTAGTATGTTGCTTTTGTGTTTGGTTGTGGCAAATATAGCGAAAAAATGAACGTAAAAGAATAAAAAGGTGAAAAAGTAAAAAGATTTTAAGATTTTTTTTTGATTAGGGGGATAGAAATCCGTTTGATAGCGTAAAATTCCAGTTAAAGAGGATTGCACAACTAAATGAAAAATCCGCTTAATCTGCTTAAAACGTTGTATAAATAGAAAAACAACGGATTAAGTTGATTAAGCGGATTTTGTTTTATTGCGCAAAAATCTGATTAAACAGACTATGTTGCGAGTGGGGAGTATTACTTCACGACGATTTCGTCGGTGAAGAGCCATCCACCGTCCTCGGTAGTGCTGCCCTGCACGCGGATGTAGCGTGTGGTGGCTTTGCCCTTCCATGCGAAGTTGCGGAAGCCGAGTTGTATGTCGCGGTCGACGGGAGTAGACTTGCTGTAGACCTCCTTGAAGTTCTTGCCGTCCTCGCTGAACGAAATCTTGTACTCAGACGGGAAGAACACCCATGCTCCGTATGCCTGCATGAAGTCGGCAGCCACAGACGAAATCTTCTGCACCTTGCCGAGGTCGATGGTGAGGTCGAGACAGTAGCCCTTGTTGCCGAGGAAGCCCTGCCATTTCTGGTCGCCGTATGTCCATCCGCCGTGCTGTCCGTCTACGAGAGTCTTGTCGCCCTGCGCCTTGTACTTGTCCTCGTAGTGGTGGTTGAAGGTGATGTTGCAACCGAGCGCCTTGTGCTTGGTAGTCTTGAACGACTCTGGGCGTTCGCCGCGCTCCTTCTTGAGGTCGAAGGTGTTGACGCCCTGCTTGTGGAGACGCTCACACTCGACGATGGCACGCTTGCGGAACTCGGGGTAGTTCTTGGTCTTTGTGCCGTTCCATCCGATCTCGGCGATAGCCAGAGCACGCGGATAGAGCATATATTCTACATGCTCAGCTGTAGGCACGTATTCGGTCCAGAGGTTAGCCTGCACGCCGGTGATCTTGTTGCGTACGTCCTCGGGCAGAGTGCCGCCAGGCACGTAGCTGTATACCTTTTCGAGCGGAAGGAAGCCACCGATAGCCTCAGGCTGAGTGTCGGGAGCGTCCTGATAGTAGTCGAGATACCAGTAGCCGCTGGGCGAGAGCACTACGTCGTAGCCGTGGTCGATAGCCTCCTGCGCCTTTTCGAGACCGCGCCAAACCATTACGGTGGTGTTCTTCTCGAGGTTGCCTGCAATCACTTCGTCCCAACCTACGAGCTGTCGTCCGTGTTCGGTGAGGAACTTGCCGAAGTGGGCGATGAGGTGCGCCTGCAGACCGTCCTTGTCTGTGCCGAGCTCCTTCATCTTCTGCTGGCAGAGCGGGCAAGAAGGCCAAGAAGCCTTGTCAGCCTCGTCGCCACCTACGTGGATGTACTTAGACGGGAAGATGTCCATCACCTCCTTCAGCACGTTCTCGAGGAAGTCGTATGTAGCCACGCTGCCCGGGCAGAAGTCCATCTGCTTGTACGGTTCGTGTGTGCAAGAGAGTTCGGGATAAGCGGTGAGCACCTCTGCCGAGTGTCCCGGCATCTCGATTTCGGGCACGATGGTGATGCCACGCTCAGCAGCGTAGCGCACGAGGTCGCGCAGCTCGTCCTGAGTGTAGTAGCCGCCGTATGCGCCCTCTTCGCCCTCGTGCTTGTACTTGCATCCGAGCTTGCTCCACTCCTTCCAGGTCTTTCCTTCGCGCCACGCAGCGAGACTGGTGAGACGCGGGTAGCGCTTAATCTCGATGCGCCATCCGGCAGCGTCGGTAAGGTGGAGGTGGAGGCGGTTGAACTTGTACTGCGACATCACGTCAATCTGCTTCTTGAGGAACGAAATGGGCTGGAAGTGGCGCGACACGTCGAGCATGAGCGAGCGCCACTTGAAAGCCGGAGCGTCGACGACGTCGCAAGCCTGGATAGCGTTCTTCTGCTTCAGCTGGTTTACGGTCTGCCAAGCGAAGCGGAAGCCGTCGGCAGAAGCGGCGCTGATGAGCAGCGTGTCCTTAGTGATGTGGAGACGGTAAGCCTCGGGCGATGAAGCGCCGTCGAGACGTGTGAAGCGCACCACCTGACGAGCGTCGTCTGCGGTGTTGGCTGTGAACTGCTTCGAGTAGATGTTCTCTGCCTCGGCGCCAACCTCGTTGACAACCTTCAGCTTTGCGGTAGTGCTGAACGCGCCCTTGCCTGCAACGAACGACTGCGGTTTGGGGAGCAGCGACTGCGCAGAAGCGGCAGAAGCTGTGAGGATGCAGCCGAAGAAGAGGGCTGCTAATGATTTGTTTGTCATCTTTGTAGTGTCAGTTTTTAAAAGTTATACAGGGTGATGTTTTCATTTGTCGAGGAAGTAGGCAGCGTATACCAGCACCAGCATGAGAGCGGCGAGTATCGACACCACGACGAACATAATTCGTGCGTACTGCTTCCTTTTGTGTATAGCACGCAGATTGTTCTCGCGGAAGATGTCTATCTCGTCGCGGTGGTGTCTGTGGCTGTGATTGTGTTTATGTTCTGGCATCGTATGAGAGTTTTAATTGTATGACAAATCAAAAAAAGGGTTTAAGTATATGGGGCGTTTAGAACTTCACGTCGAGCTCCAGGTCGAACATGTTGTAGTTCGACTTGTTCAGGCTGCGGTCGTTTACGCGAGCGTACTCGGCTGCCACCATCACGTGCTTGCCAATCCAGTAGTTGGCACCGATCTCATACTGAGTCTTCGATGTGTGCCAGTTAGCCTGCGGACGGTAGAGGTCGTAGCGAGCCTTTGCGTAGAGCTTCTTGCTTACAACCGGCGCAATCATGAGCGCGTAGAAACCGTCAGCCTTGTCGCCTGCAGCGTAGTTGATAGTGCAGTCGGTCTCTTTGCCCGAAGCGTTAGACGTCTTGAAGCCGTAGCCCTGACTGTGGATATACTCCGAACGCACGGTCCAGTCGTGAGCGGCATACTCGGCGCTGATGGCATAGCGGTTCTTCTCGAGCGAGCGCACGCCGTTCTTTGTCTGCTCCACGCCGTTAGCGTCCACCTCAGTCCATGTGCCCTTGCGAGCATACGAACCGGTCCAGCCGAACGCACCGATGCGCAGACCCTTTACGGGAGCCACCCATACGCCGCCTATTACGTCCTTGCGCTGGTCTACATCCTTCATGTTGGTGCCCTGACCGTTGAACACGCCCACCTGATAGTGCAGGTAGTGGTGTCCGTCGTTAGCCTTCAGCAGATCGCCCTGCAGCTGCACGCCGATGTCGCGTCCGTTGCTTGCGTGTTCGCCTACGCGGTCGCTGAATCCGGCGAGCTTAGTGACGTTCTGCGAGTAGCTCATGAAGCCCTGCGTAATGGGGTGCATGGGGTTCTCGAAGGTGAACGGGCGCTTGAACTGACCCGCCTTCACCTTGAACGCGTCGTACTTCTGCCATTCGGCAAAGGCGTCCACCATACGTGGCGACACGGTGAGGTTCGACGTGTTGCCGTTCACCTGCAGCTGCGCCTTCCAGTAGAAGTCGCCTGCCACACGTCCTTCGAGCGCCATACGCACCATGCGTATGTTGAACGAGTTGATATCCTTTTCGCCCTTGTTGCTTTCCTTGTCGCTGTACTGATACTGCGACATGATGTAACCACTGAACTTGATGTCGCTGAGCACCTTCAGCTTCGCTTCTTTATCTTGTGCAGACACACTGCCGAAAGCGAGAGCGGCGAGTGCGAGAGTTGCAAATGTTTTCATTATGAGTTTTGATTTTTACAGTTTTTCTTCCAAAAGAACTACGTTCTCCACGTGCGGCGTATGCGGGAACATGTCCACCGGCTGCACCGCCATCACCTTGTAAGCCACATCGAGCGCCTGCAGGTCGCGTGCCTGCGTAGACGGGTTGCAGCTGACGTAGACGATGCGCTTCGGGTGAGCGCGCAGGATGGTGTCTATCACGTCCTGGTGCATACCGGCGCGTGGTGGGTCGGTGATGATAACATCCGGTCGACCGTGCTTCTCGATGAACTCGTCGTTGAGGATGTCCTTCATGTCGCCGGCGTAGAACTTGGTGTTGCTGATGTTGTTCACCTGAGAGTTCACCTTTGCGTCCTCGATAGCCTCAGGAACGTACTCGATGCCTATCACCTCGCGTGCCTGACGAGCCACGAAGTTGGCGATGGTGCCCGTACCGGTATAGAGGTCGTACACCAGTTCGTCGCCGGTGAGCTTGGCGAAGTTGCGAGCCACCGAATAGAGGTGATAAGCCTGCTCGGTATTGGTTTGGTAGAAACTCTTCGGACCGACCTTGAAGCGCAGGTCCTCCATCGTTTCGAAGATGTGGTCGTTGCCCTTGAACACAGAGAGGTCGAGGTCGCCGAATGTGTCGTTGCACTTCTGGTTGTCGACGTACATGAGCGACGTTATCTCGGGGAACTTGTCGGCGATGTGCTGCAGCAACGCCTTGGCGCGCTGCTCGTCGCCCTCCTCGTCGTAGTGGAACTGTATGAGCACCATCCATTCGCCCGTGTTCGAGTTGCGTATCATGATGTCGCGCAAGAGTCCGTGCTGCTGTCTGAGGTCGAAGAAGGTCATGCCGGTAGAGTAGGCGTAGTCGCGAATGGCGTTGCGAATCTTGTTGTGCAGGTCGTCCATGAGCCAGCACTTCTCGATAGGCAGAATCTTGTCGAAGGCTCCGGTGATGTGGAAACCGATGCCGTTCATGTTGTCGAACTGCGTGCCCTCGGCAATCTGCTCGCGTGTGAGCCAGCGCTTGTTGCAGCAGCCGAACTCCAGCTTGTTGCGGTATTCCTTGATGTGTACCGAGCCCATGATAGGCATGAACTCCGGCAGGTCTATCTTTCCAATGCGTGTGAGCTGGTCGAACACCTGCTTCTGCTTAGACTTCAGCTGCTCCTCGTAGGGCAGGTTCTGCCATTTGCATCCGCCGCAGATGCCGAAATGCTCGCACATCGGCTCTGTGCGTACGTCGCTCTTCTTGATGAAGCGTATTACTTCCGCCTCGCAGTAGCTGTGCTTCTTCTTGCGCACCTGCAAGTCAACCACGTCGCCGGGTACGGCGAACGGCACGAAAACAACCATGTCGTTGACGTGTGCCAGTGATTTTCCTTCGGCAGCAACCGCCTCAATAGTTACGTTCTCGAGTATTGGTAGTGGTTTCTTCTTTCTTGACATTATTATATATGTATTGTTTTAAAATGCAAAATTAGAAAAATAATTTGAGATTTTAAAATAATATACAAAAAGTTGGAATAAGAAGGGTTGAATTGCACAGAAAACAAACAGTAGGAGGCTGCGGCATTCCTGCCGTAGCCTCCTACCATTAGTATTGTTATCTTAAAATCACTTGACGCCCAGCTCTGCAAATCCCATTGCCTCGCCAGCTACCACCATACGCTCAGCGCGCAGCTTCACGTAGCGTGTCTTTGTAGCGTTGAACGATACGGTCTGCAGAATCGGGTTGTTCTGCAGGTTAGAGAACTCGCCGCTCTTCAGCACGCGCTCGTTGCCGCCCTTGGCGTCGCATGCCGCGATGGTGTAGGTATGGATGAGTCCGCGGCGACCTTCGCTTTGGTCGGGCAGATACTGCAATGCCGACACCTCCTGCTCGCTGCCGAGGTCGAGCACCACTTCGTTCTTGTTGCAGAACCAAACGGTCTGCGGGTTGCGGTCTACAGCCTTCTCCCATTCAGCCTTGTCGGTGCCGAGGATAGAGAACGGAACCGACTTTATAGCCTCTGCCGTGGGGTTCCATGTGAGCTGTGCGTCCTTGCCGCCGTAGTAGATGCCCACGTTGTTCAGACAGATAGGTCCGCGCGAGTCGATGATGCGCACGCGCACGCTCTTTGCCTCCACCGTGCGGAAGCGCAGCAGACGCTTGTAGCCGATGGTTGTGGTCTCCTCGCCCTGCTCAACGCTGCGCCATGTCTTGCCGTCGAGATACTCTACGGCAAACTTCTTCACGCGCTGTCCGAGCGGTATGTACTCCTGCAGCATGATGCGGTTCATGAGCTGCGGCTTCTTGAAGTCGAACGTGATGGTAGCCGATGTGACGCCGTCGGCAGTAGCCCAGTAAGTGTCCCACGAGTCGTCGGTCATTGCCTTTGCTGTGAACTCGCCGCCGCGCTCGTTGCTCACCTTCGGCGTCAGTCCAGCCACGAGGTTGTGCTGCAGCTCGCGCTGAATCATCTTGTGGAAGTTGACGGCGTTAGCCGAGTCGGTGGGGTGGATGAGACCTTCGCGGTCGACGGGGAAGTTGAGCAGTAGCGTAGCGTTGTGTCCTACCGAACGATAGTAGAGGTCGGCAAGCTGTTCGGGCGATTTTACACGATCGTCCTCCTCCGGATGGTAGAACCAGCCCGGACGGATAGACACGTCGCACTCGGCAGCCGTCCACTGGTCGCCGTCGGCGTGTCCGTACTGCAGTTCGGGGTAGTTGGGATAGCCCGGATAAACCGTGTTCTTGCGCAGGAACGCCCAGTTGGTCTCGCCGGCGAAGCCCTTCTCGTTGCCTACCCATCGGCATCCCGGTCCGCCGTCGCCGAACACCACGGCGTTGGGCTGAATGCTGTCGAGCATGGCGAAGATATGCGGGTAGTTATAGTAGTTCTTGCGGTCGATAGTGCGCGAGTCCTTTGCGCCGCCATAGTAGCCGTCGCCGCCGTTAGCGCCGTCGAACCACACCTCGAACACGTCGCCGTAGTTGGTAAGCAGGTCGTGCAGCTGAGCGTAGAAGTAGGGCAGGTAGCCTGGCGTAGCGTAGTCGGCACGCGAGCGGTCCCACGGCGAGAGATACACCGCGAACTTCAGTCCGTACTTCTTGCAGGCGTCAGACAGTTCGCGCACGATGTTTCCCTTGCCGTTCTTGTACGGCGAGCGTGTCACGTTGTAGTCGTTGCCCTCGAAAGGCCACAGACAGAAGCCGTCGTGATGCTTTGCTGTGAGGATGACGCCCTTCATGCCCGCTGCCACGAGCGTCTTAGCCCACTGCTCGCAGTCGAGGCGTGTGGGGTTGAACGTTGCAGGGTCGGAGTCGCCGTAGCCCCATTCGCGGTCGTTGAAGGTGTTCAGACCGAAGTGGATGAAGGCGTATGTCTCCATGCGCTGCCAGTCGATCTGCTTCTGCTCGGGGAGCGGCAGGATTGGCGCAGGCGCCTTTACTGAGCTCTGTGCCGACGCGGTGAGGCTGGCAAGAGCTATTGCTGACGAAAGGATTAGTTTGCGGTTCATTGCTTGTATATTTTGATTTTTAATACTTCGTGTGTAGATTCTTTCAGCTCTGTATGCTGATTTTAAATAGTAGCCGTTAATTCTGCAAATTTACTGCTTTTTTCTGACAATATGCTTGTTGTAGCCACTTTTTTGTTGTGCTTATATTATATATAATGTGTGTAAAGCTTTATGACTGCACCAACAAAAGTAGCGGAGGTCTCCGGCCTCCGCAGCAACCAATAATGCCGATATACAGTTTGTGTTCGACTTGGTGCTGCGGAGGCCGGAGACCTCCGCTACTTTTTTAGCCCAGTTTGCAGCGTTTTGTCATCGTGCTCCGTTCGCCGTCCGATCGGATTCCGTCCGCCGTCCGATCAGATTCCGTCCGCCGTCCGATCGGATTCCGTTCGCCGCCCGATCAGATTCCGTCCGCCGTCCGATGATAAGTGTTGAGCTTTTGGTGTGCGCAAACAGAGCGGAAAAGTGTCGTTACGTCACCTGATTGTGTATAAAATTTAGCATTTTATAGCTTGATGTTAAACTTTTTTAGTCGAAATGTCATTGGTTTCAAGATTATGTAGTATATTTGTGGCGAAAATTCTAACTAAAATCATCGTATTATGAAACACTACTACATGTTAGGTCTCGCGATGGCTGGCTTGTTCTGCCTGCCTTCGTACGGACAGGGTGGCGTGCATCAGTTCCCGAAGCCGTTCACACCAGCGACAGCCTTTGCTGCTCCGGCATGGGCACCAGAAACCCCATCATTGGTTCCTTCTGCAATTGATGACAAGTCGAAAGGCGTCACCATCTATGCCGCCGAGCGCATGGATGCGAGCAAGAAGCGTTCGCTCATCAAGTTCAAGTCGAAGAATCCTGCCAACTTCGAGTCTATCCGCTACTATCAGTATAACGATGAGGTGGGTAGTCAGATGTATGGTCTGACATGCGGTGCTTCAGACGGCAAGTATTACTATGGCTTCTTCGCCTACGACTACACGTTCAGCCAGATGGTAAAGCACTTCTCAAGAATTGACCTTGAGACCGGCGACACCCTGCATATCCGCTCGTTCACCGAAGATGAGCAGAAAGCATGGTACGGTAACGGCTATGGCGGTACACTGCGCAACGCGCTCTACGACATGGCTTACGACCCGTCGAGCGACACATTCTTCGCTGTGGGCTACGGCTGGAACGAAGACGGCTCAGTAGGCCATTCCATTCTCTATACCATTGATGTAGAGACTGGCCAGTACGAGAAGGTGATGGACTTCGACAACGACATCATCTACGAGTTCTGCTTCGACGCTCACGGCAGAATGTACGTAGTACGTCCGAAGTGGATGACAAAGAAAAACGAAGAAGGCCAGGAAGTTGAATACAACGGCGGTACCGAACTCGCAGTCTATGACAACAACTTCCAGCAGATTTCTGCTCATGAGATAAAGGACGAGAGCAACTCGGCTATCATCCTGGCACAGTTCGGCTCTGTATCTGTCGACAACAATACGGGCATGGTCTATTGGCTGCCGGCATTGGAGACGGGCGCTACACGCATCTTCACTATCGACACCGAAAAGCTTACGAAGAAGAACTGCTACACAGCCGTTCAGCACAGCAGCTTCCTGCCAGGCAACTGGTTCGCAGGTCTTTATATGCCTTACCTCGCTGCCGACAAGTCGACAGCAGCCGGTCAGGTGAAGAACCTCAACGCCACACCCGACGCTGCAGGCGCATTGAGCGCAACGCTCTCTTGGACCAACCCATCGAAGGCATGGGACGGATCTGACCTCAGCGCCCTTAAGGAAGTGCGCATCTACCGCAAGAAGGACGGCGTAGCTACAAGCGACCGCATCACTTCCAAGGAACTGCTCTCGTCGAGCGTTTCGGAACTCATCGCTACTGTGCCTGCCGACGGCAAGATGGGCGAGGCAATGCAGTACGTAGACAGCAAGGCGAAGAACGGCGTCAGCACATACTATGTCGTTCCGTCGCGCGTATCGGGCGAGCTTGGCGTGCCTGACAGCATCCGCTGCTGCGTAGGCTCAGACGTTCCGGCTGCTCCTGCCGATGTTGCTATCGAGAAGAGCGGCGACGGACTCAAGATTTCTTGGAGTGCTCCGACCGACGGCTTGAACAACGGCTTCATCGTAGCTTCTGAACTCACATACAAGATTACACGTCTGCCCGACAACAAGGTGGTTGCTGAGAACCTCAAGGCTACCTCGTTCGTCGACAATACTCTCGGCGACATCGCTAAGTATTCTTACCTGATTCAGGCTTGCACAAAGGCAGGCGCAGGCGGCGTGGCTAAGACCGACGCCGTGATGGCTGGTGCGGCTCTCGTTCCGCCGGTTGACTTGCTCACCGACACACAGGACAAGGCAGACCTCTGGACCAACTACATGTACGGCGGACTCCAGTTCTACTTCGTTGAGTGGAACCAGTGTCTTACCGCTTACGGTAGCTCAAGCGACATATCTGGTACATTGTTCTCGCCGGCTCTCCGTCTGAAGGGTGGCAAGACATACCGCGTCGCTGCCGACTTCTACGAGAACGAGATGAACTGCTCTTACGACCTCAAGACCACTATGGGCAGAACCAACGAGAACATCGACGGCGCAACTGTGCTCACCGACGAGCCGGCTATCGAGTGCAACGGCTACGAGCGTTCATGGATAGAGGATAAGTTCACCGCTCCCGAGGATGGCATCTACTACTACGGTCTCTCTATCGCTACACATCAGGAGTACAACTCGTTCCGTCTGTACGGCTTCAAGGTTGAGGAAATCATGGAGAACGATATGCAGGCTACAGAGATTGGCGACATAAGAGAAGCTGTAGCCGAGCGCGACAATACCTGCACCGTAACCGTACGCAACGTCGGCTCTAAGGAGCAGACCAACTATAAGGTAAGAGTGCTCTGCGACGTTGACGGCGAGAAGGTGGTTGTAGGCGAGACTACAGACGTGCCGGCTATCAAGCCCGACGCTACAAAGAAGGTTCAGGTTAAGTTCCGTCCGACCGTTGAGGGCATCTTCAACTTCTACGGCGAGGTGGTGCTCGAGGGCGACGCTAACGCAAACAACAACGTTTCTGATCCTATCGAACTGAAGGTGCTCGACAAGGACAACGCTGTTTGGAACAAGGTGGTTACAAGCAAGAAGGACGAGAGCGTAGATACTCACGGTCCGGTTGTCTACTGGTCTACATACGACCACACCGAGCATATCTACTATGCTAAGGAGATCAAGGGCGAGGCTGGCGACCAGATCAAGCGCATCGGTTACATATACAGCGGCAACAGCAACCTCACCGACCGCACAGCCGAGAGCGAAGTGAAGATCTATATGGGTCACACCTCTATGAAGGGCTTCGCTTCTGCCGAAGACGCAATGAAGCCGAGCGACCTCACACTCGTATACGACGGCACAATGGTGCTCGAACCGGGTACTGACAACATGCTCACCTTTACGCTCGACACTCCGTTCGACTACGACCCGACACAGAATCTCGTTATCGTTGTCGACCGCGTGGGTGAAGTGCCTAAGGAGCAGCGCTTCTGCGCTCTCTTCAACGTCTTCAGCGCTAACAGCAGCTCGGGCGTGAACCGCTCACTCTCGTTCTCTGAGTCGTACGAGCACACTATCGGCAAGGCTACCCCGTGGGAGTCGGCTGCATTGCTCTACCTCGCTGTTGAGAACTCTACCGGCATCACCTCTACAAAGGTGCTCGGCACACAGTTCAGCTACGACGGCAACAGCGGTGTTCTCTCGTTCGAGGACGCAGTAAGCAAGGTGGCTGTATACAGCGTGGACGGCAAGCTCGTGAAGAGTGCTGACGTGAAGGGCGGACAGCTCTACCTCGGTCTGGCTAAGGGTATCTACGTGGTGCGCCTCACCGCTGCCGACGGAAAGCAGAGCAACGTGAAGCTTTACGTTACTAAGTAACAGTAATTTCCAAACAAAACATTCGACAATGAAATCATTCAGAAATTCTTTATTTCTGCTTGCACTGACAAGTCTACCCCTTACCGGGGCAGACTTGTTTGCGCAATCAGCCGACGATACAATGCGACTCGGTTATTGTACGACCGAATACAGTAGCGGACTCATTCTGCAGGGCGTGGAAGGTCCGGGCATCTACCAGGCTGCGGCTTACTTCACCTCCGACTTGCTCGACAAGTACGAGGGCGACAAGATTACAGCCGTGGAGTTCGCCGTGAAGCCGAAGCGCGGCTCAGAGGCTAAGGTGTTCGTGTGCAACCATATCAACTATATCAGCACAACAACGCTCGGTTCGGGCTCTACAACCGACTATGCTGAGGGCTGGAACACCGTGAAGCTGACCAAGCCGGTCACTATATATAAAGGTATGGACCTCTATGTAGGCTATCAGCTCATGCTCGAACAAGGCGAACCGTTCGACTGTATTCTCTTCGACCAGAGTCCGTATGCGGTGCCTAATAACAACCTCTACGGATTCAATACGGGCGAGGACAACTGGTACGACAACACGTCGGGCATTAACAAGAATGTATGTGTGCGTGCCGTGATAGAAGGCAGCAAGTCGCCAGAGAACGATATCTCGTTCATAAAGATAGAACCGGCGAACGGCAGCGACTATATGACGCAGAACGAACCGCGTTCTTACTACGCTTATGTGCAGAACAACGGCAAGACTCCGGTTACGTCGTTCACGCTCTCGGCTAACTCGAAGACTGCTTCGCAGACCGTGAAGAACGAACTGAAGTTCGAGGGCCTGAACATTCCGAACAACGTTCCGCAGAAGCTGAAGCTCGACGGCATCGCCATTCCGGTGGAGGGCAACGTAACGACCGACTTCACTATCAGCGAGGTGAACGGCGAGAAAGATCCTTATCCTTCTGACAACACGCTCAGCCGCCTCGGTTACAGCATCAAGGAAGGCTCTAAGGCTGTAGCACGCAAGGTGCTCTTCGAGCAGTTCACGTCTGAAGCCTACGACGGCATTCCGGCTGCCGACGAGATGTACGCATCGGTGTTCAACGACCGCGAGGACAAGGACGACTTCGTGTGGGTGAAGCATCACCGCAACTATAAAGGCGTCGACGACCAGTTCGTGATTGACGAGGACGACGACTACGAGGAGCTTTACGGCAAGGCTAAGAAACCGTTCGTGCCGGCTGTTTGCTTCGACCGTCTGCCTATATCAGGCATGGAAGACCCGGGTCCGGCTTACTTTGTCGACTATGAGGAGCAGACCAATGCTATACTCAGCGCCGTGAAGCAGGAGCCTTCGTTCGTCTCGCTGAACATCGACAACAAGCTCGACGGCAAGGTGCTCGACATCAAGGTGAGTGGACATGCAGGTGTTTGCGAGATGCCGATGCAGGATGAGCTGCGACTCACTACTTGGCTTGTTGAGGACAAAATCAAGAGTACGGAACAGGAAGGTGCTACGGGAAACAGCTACGTGCAGGACGGTGTGCTCCGCAAGGTGCTCAGCAGTTCGGCTTGGGGCGACAAGCTCGATATCACTAAGTACGACTTCGAACAGAACTACTCTGTAGAGCTGCAGGACGGATGGAACGTTGACAACATGCGCGTCGTTACATTCGTAAGCAACTTCAATACCGACGCTCTGAAGCGCCGTGTATACAACACACAGCAGCTGGCTTGTACAAAGACTACCGGCATCACTTCTGCAACCGTAGGCGCTGAGCGTCCGTTCTTCGTGATAGGTGGCGTAGTGGTTGCCAACGAGGGCTTCCGCATCATGGAGGTTTGCGACGTTGCTGGTCGCAAGGTGTCTGCTCACAACCTCGGCGCAGGTCTTTACATCGTGAAGGCTACCGACGGCGAGCGTGTTTATACTCAGAAAGTGATTGTAAAAAACTAATTTAAATTCTGACTTATGACTATTAATAGAAAGCAATTCATAGCCGTTGTCGCTTTGCTGGCGATGATGTTCTGTCTGCCTATCAATGCGGCTAAGACCTATTGGGGCTATTGCAACGGCGTAGACCCGGTGGCGTTCGGCACAAAGACTGCTGCGAAGGGTGCAATCTATATTCCGGCTGAAGTGGCTCAGCTCTATAAGGGCTTCACCGTTTCTGCCGTGAAATGCGGCTTGGCTGCGCAGGCTGACGACGTAGAGGTGTTCGTGACGAAAGACCTCAACGCCGACCCTATCGTTACAAAGAAGGCGTCGGTTGCTTACAAGGGATGGAACGAAGTGGCGCTCACTACGCCTTACGAGATTGACGGCGAAGGCTTCTACATCGGCTATAGCTATACTGGTTCGGCTGTGTCTTTAGGCATGACTACCACTTTCTCTGAGAATGGTTGCTGGGCTGACCTCGGCGACGGCTGGCAAAACTACGCTACACAGAAGGGAGAGTCGGCAAAGGCGCTTGCTATCCAGGCAAGAATCACGGGCGACAACCTCCCGCTCGACCTTATGCTCTACACCGACACTCACGAATATGCTGTTGTGAAGGGCGAGCCTTGCAAGTTGGAGTTCAGCGTGAAGAACCTCTGTTCTGTAGCTGTGCGCAATCTGCAGGTGGGCTATTCGATTGATGGCGGCGAGGAGACCGTTTGCGACTTCAAGACAACAATGGGTTCGAACATCGACAAGTCGTTCGCTATCGAGCACGAGGGTTTCAGCACTACTGGCAAGCACTCTCTGAAGATGCGCGTGGTAAGCATCAACGGCAAGGACGACGCTTACGCTGCGAACAGCGAACTTGTTCTCGGTCTTAGCGTGAAGAACTCGCTGCCCGTACAGCGCCTCGTAGTGGAGGAGGGCACCGGCACATGGTGTCCGAACTGTCCGAGAGGTATCGTAGCTGTCCATAAGGCTTCTGAGGCATTCCCTGACCGATTCATCGGTATTGCTGTACATAGGCAAGATGCGATGGAGACGAACTCTTACGCAGAACTAAAATTCGATGGCTATCCCAGCAGTTACATCAATCGTAACCTTAAGTCGTCGATCGATCCTTCTTTTGATGCATTCAAGACGGCTGTCAACAGTGTGTCTGAAAGGGTTCCGGTGATGGGGGTTGAAGCTAACGCCGAATACACCGACGCTACCAAGTCGAAGATTTCTGTTGAAGCATTGACAACGTTTGTTAGCGAACATAAGGGCATTGACTACCGCCTCTCGTTCGTGCTTGTTGAGGATGGCGTGAAGGGCTATACACAGGCTAACAACTATGCTGGTGGTTCGGTAGAAATGGGCGGCTTTGAAAAGCTCGGCAATCCTGCTGCTGTAGACATGGATCATGTGGCACGCATGAACTATAGCTATAATGGTATTGAGGGTAGTATCCCTGCTGATGTTGAGGCTGACAAGACTCTTACTTACAAGACAACTTTGGATATGCCTTCTACTATTCAGAACGCTGACAACTGCGACCTCGTAGTCCTCGTTATTGATGCTGCTACTGGCAGAATAGAGAATGGCGTGAAGGTGGCTCTCGGCGAACATACAACTGGTATCCGCGACGCTGAGAAGGTTGTAGTGCCCGACTTCTCGTTCAGCGGCGACCGTCTGAACGTTGACGGATTCGCTGGCTCGGTACGCCTCTATACTGCCGACGGCGTTGAGGTTTCTAACAGCAACCTCGCTCCGGGTATGTATATCGTGAAGGCTACTGCCGGCAACCAGACCGTAACGAAGAAACTTATCAAGCGATAAGCATTCTGCGCAACGACATAAAACAAGCTGCAAGACTGCTTGAAAAGGAAAGTCTTGAAAAGAAAGAATAAAAAGAGTAATTAGATAAGTAAGTTTATAAAGAAATAAGGATTTTGCAGGGTTGGTGCTGTGTCGGGGCAAGACACAAAGCATGTAGTCTCGGCACAGCATCGACTTCGCAGAACAAGTTCTTAATTTTCTCAACCAAAAACCTGAAAAATATGATGAACTTTACCAAGAAAGTATTTCTCGTTGGTGCGCTCGCTATGCTGACCGCATCAGCCGGTGCACAAATGAGAGACCGCTCGGCGGCTACTCTCCCGTCTACAACCGTAGCTTCGATGATGAAAGCACCGAAATCTGTTGAGAGAGCACCGCGTCTGGTGAGCGTGAAGAAAGCTCCTGCCGACTATGGCAAGGAGGTGGACATCGTGAAGGAGGACTTCGCTAAGATGACGACGGGTTCGCAGGATGCGCCCGACTACGACACCGACTTGAACGATTATGAAATGTATGACAATGCGTGGATTAATATGCTCGCCGATTTTACTCAGACTCCGGGCTGGGGCTCGCACAATGCTTACTCGGCTGGCGGCGCTATCTATCTTGAGGCTGACAACGAGACTCAGGGTCAGCTGAACACGCCGATGCTCAACGTTTCGCGCAACTCTGGTATCTGCTTCCTGCAGTTTGATGCTCGTGTGCCTGAGGACAACGAGGTTGTGGAGCAGGTTGTGGTGGAGGCTGCCGAGACATACAACATGCAGCCGTCTTGGAAGTTCCTGGGCAATACCCAGCTGCCGCAGCTCACTACCGATTGGCAGACATACACCATACAGTTCTATGAGGGCGGGGAGTATACGCTGTTCAACATCGTAAACTATTCTGCTCCGGTGCTCATCGACAATGTTCGCGTATTCCAGGTAGACCAGTATGTGGCTACACCGACACCTAACCCACATAAGAACTACGCTCGTGTGGACGACAACACAGCCAAGTTCGACCTTAGCTGGAGTGCTGTTGACGGAGCTGAAAGCTATGTGCTGAACGTTTACGACAAGGATGCTAACGGTAAACCGCAGAACTATATCCAGAAGGATGTAGAGGTTAAGGACAACAAGTTCACGGTTGACAACGCTGTTACCGGCACTATCTATTATTATACCGTAAGCGCTAAGAAGGGCGAGCATGTGTCTATGCCGTCTGTAGAGGTGCAGGTGAAGGGCATCGTTGAGCCGGTTCTCAGCGTTTCAAGTCCTATCAACGGTGATAAGTATACTGCTGAATGGAAGAACGTGGGCGGCGCAGAGCGCTACAACTACATCTCTTACTTCAAGCAGGAGGCTACAGAGGACTGCCGTATGGAGGTTTCTAAGCTCAACCTCGTTGGCATGAAGTATGACAGCGATGATATGGAGGTGGAGTATTCTGTAGACAATCCTTCTTCTTACACATTGGATCGCGGCGCACTTGCCGACGAAATCGGTCAGGCAGGCTGGACTGTAAAGCATTATGCTATCTACAAGGACGCGCTCACCATCGACGCATTCTGGACTGTTGAGGCTAAGAGCGACGCAGGTCTTATCTCGCCTGAGATGGATCTCTCTAAGGACGACGGTAAGTTCCGTGTTAAGCTCAGAGCTTGTGCCGAGTATCTGCCGGCTTACGAGGCTTATCCGCAGGCTGCCGTGGCTCTCTTCAACTACGACGAGGAGAAGGGCGACTACGTACAGAGCGAGCTTATCTATGCTGGCGACAAGAACGTCGACGGCGACTGGAAGCGCTACGATTGCGACTTCACAACCGGTACTGCACGTTCTATCGTGGGCATCTACGGCACATGGGCACCGGGCAACCTCTATCTTAGCGATGTGGCTATCCACCAGAACTACAAGAAGGGCGACTCGTTCCTCAATCCGTTCCACTATCTCAACTGGCTTGTTCCGGGCACTGGCGAGACTACATCTGTAGAAGTAACCATTCCGGCAAAGGCTTACGAGCGCGAAATCTATCATCAGGCTCAGTCGGTACGCGTAAAGGCTGAAGGCGACCAGTTCTCTGGTGCTACTTTCCTTGAGAGCCGCTTCTCTGATCTCCAGAAGGTTGGTTTCTGTCCGCTTACAAACGGTGTGAACGATGCTAAGTTGAACGTTTCTGGCGCTACTGTAAGTCTTGCTGGTAACAACATCGTTGTAAACAACCCGCAGAAGGCTGCAGTTGCTCTCTACACACTCGACGGAATGCTCGTTGCTTCTGACAACAGCTGTGCAGAGGTTGTCACTCTTCCTGTTGCTGATCACGGCAAATACGTTGTTAAGGTTGGAAAGCAGAGTGTAAAACTCGTATTCTAATACTTTCGTTAATTGAGAGTTGAAGGTTGAGAGTTTAGAGTTATGATATCTACTGTTGTTACAGTTTTGTTTCAAAGTAGTTAATGGTAATCATCGCTCGGCTTTGCCGCTTGCCTAAGCAAGAACTCTAAACTTTCAACTCTCAACTCTCAATTTTTTATTTATTTGTTGTAATTTTGTATTTTGATTGTTCAAGCAAAACAAATACAACAATGAACCCACAATATCATTTTATTGGTCTTTCAGAGCAGCAAGTAGCTGACAGTCGTGCCAAGTACGGCATTAACGTGCTCACGCCTCCGCCCACTACGCCGCTCTGGAAACAGTTTCTTGAGAAATTCCGCGACCCGCTTATCATCATTCTTCTTATTGCCGGCGTACTCTCTGTTGCCATTTCCATATACGAGTACATCGGACTGCATCAGGGCGCAGAGGTTTTCTTTGAGCCAGTAGGCATCTTCGTGGCTATATTCCTCGCCACCGGACTCGCCTTCTACTTCGAAACGCAAGCCGACAAGGAGTTCTGCGTGCTCAATCAGGTGAACGACGACGAGCCGGTAGAGGTGATTCGTTCGGGCAACCATACGCAGATTGCTAAGTGCGATGTGGTTGTAGGTGATATTGTACGCATCGGTATAGGATGTGAGATACCTGCTGACGGCGAATTGTTGGTTGCTACGCAACTATCAGTTGACGAGTCGACGCTCACCGGCGAACCACTCTGCCATAAGACCACCGACCCTGCGCTGTTCGACCTGAAGGCTACTTATCCCAGCAACCGCGTGCTGCGTGGCACGAAGGTGATGGAGGGGCACGCTCTCATGCAGGTAACGGCTGTGGGCGATGCCACTGAGAACGGCAAAGTTTACAAGGCTGCGCAGATAGACAATAGCGTGAAAACGCCGCTCAGCGAGCAGCTCGACTGGCTCGGCTTGTGGGTGAGTCGTCTTTCGTGCAGCATAGGTGTGGCTGTCGTCGTGGCGCGCATCGTGATGTATCTGGCTCAGTACGACTTCTGCTTTGCCAATGTGGACACACTCGCATTCATAGCATACATCTTGCAGACCCTAATGATTGCGATGACGCTCGTCGTTGTCTCAGTGCCCGAAGGTTTGCCGATGGCTGTCACGCTGAGTCTTGCCTACAGTATGCGCCGTATGCTTAAGAACAACAATCTTGTGCGTAAGATGCATGCTTGTGAGACGATGGGCGCTACTACCGTCATTTGTACCGACAAGACGGGTACACTGACGCAGAATCGCATGAGCGTTGAGGAGGCTTGTTTCTATAGTGGCGGCGAAGATTGCAAGTCTATTGTCGACGCCAACAAGATATTGCTTGATTCTTCCGATTTCTCAAACGAGATAAAGGAAGGCATCGCCGTCAATTCTACTGCGTCGCTCGACCTTTCTAATCCTGCAGCGCCTTCGGTATTGGGCAATCCTACCGAGGGTGCGTTGCTGTTGTGGCTGCACGCAAAGGGCATTGACTATGAGGCGCTGCGTGAGGAGGTGAAGGTGGTGGAGGAACTGCCGTTCACAACCGACCGCAAGTATATGGCTACCGTTGTTGAGTCGGCTCTTATGCCTGGCAAACGAATGCTTTATGTGAAGGGAGCGCCAGAGATTGTTTACGATCTTTGTGCTTCTACAGACGGCATTCCGTTGAAGGCTGCTGTCGATGTGCAGCTCAAGCAGTATCAGCAGCGTGCCATGCGTACGCTTGGCTTCGCTTGTCAGGAGATTGGCGATGAGAAAGTGATTGTAGACGGAACCATACACGCCGACAAGCTACGCTTTCTTGGCATCACGGCGATAGCCGACCCTGTGCGCAACGAGGTGCCGGAGTCGATAGGTGAGTGTCTGAATGCTGGTATTTGCGTGAAGATAGTAACTGGTGATACTGCCGAAACGGCTAAGGAAATCGGTCGCCAGGTTGGGTTGTGGACAGATAAGGATACGGATAGAAACATAATCAGCGGACCTGAGTTTGCTGCGCTTACAGATGCGCAACTCGATGCTTTGGTTATGGATATTAAAATAATAGCACGTGCACGTCCGATGGACAAGAAGCGTCTTGTTGAGGCGTTGCAGCGCAAGAATCAGGTTGTGGCTGTAACGGGTGACGGCACTAACGATGCGCCTGCGCTGAAGGCGGCTCATGTCGGACTGTCTATGGGCGACGGCACATCGGTGGCTAAGGAGGCGTCCGACATAACCATCATCGACAACTCTTTTAAGAGTATCTGCAAGGCAGTGATGTGGGGTCGTTCGCTCTATCTGAACATACAACGCTTCCTTCTGTTCCAGCTTACGGTGAACGTTACGGCGTGTATGCTTGTGCTCTGTGGAGCGTTGATGGGCACGGAGGCTCCGCTAACGGTGACGCAGATGTTGTGGATAAATCTTATCATGGATACGTTCGCTGCAATGGCGCTTGCGTCGCTTCCGCCGTCAGAGGCGGTTATGAACGACCGCCCTCGCGACCGTCGTGCATTTATTATCAACCGACCGATGCTTGCTGAGATTGTGGGCGTAGGTGGCTTCTTCTTCGCCCTGCTCGTAGCCCTGCTTTATATCTTTGAGCATGCCGATATACAGCAGCTCACCGACATAGTGCGTGTGCAGATAGGCGAGAGCAGCACCGTAACGCCGTATGAACTGACACTGCTCTTCACTATCTTCGTGATGACCCACTTCTTCTACCTTTTCAATGCTCGTGCCTTTGCCACGCATCGCAGCGCTCTGCATCTGAAAGGCTGCAAGGGATTGGTATTCATAAGCTCACTTATCTTCGTTACGCAGGTCTGTATGGTGGAATTGCCGGGTGTTCAGCGCTTCTTCAACGTAGTAAATCTCAAATCGCTCGACTGGCTTATAATCATCGTAGGTTCTTCTTTCGTGCTTTGGATACGTGAACTATGGAGCTTGTTGCGGAATAAGAAATAAGAAGCAGTAGATAGTTTTCAAACAGATAGCTGTCTACTGCTTAACAATGCATAAACAAAAAGTGTAAGCATGAAAAAAGCTGGCAATTCAAATTGCTTTTGCAATCGAATTGTCAGCTTTTCATTTTGAATGAATTCTCTATACTTGAAATCTCGCTTGAGAACTTCTGGTCTATCTTTAGTCGTTGCTCCACCTGGTTGCAACTGTAAATCACCGTGGCGTGGTCTCGTCCGCCAACCATTCTGCCGATGCGACTTGCAGAGAGCTTCGTGTATTTCTGTGCAAGGTATATCGAAACCTGACGTGCCATCACGTATTCCTTCTTTCGGCTTCGGCTGTTTACGTTTGCTGTTGTTACATTGTAGTGCTGGCAAACGCTCTCGATAATCTCGTCGATAGTGAGCGGCTCCTCGTTCACCTTCACCGAACGCTTGATGATGCGCTGCGCAAGTTCCATGTCTATCTCGCAGTTGTATACAACGCTATAAGCCATGAGCGAGTTTATAACGCCCTGCAGTTCACGAACCGATCCGTTAGCTGTCGAAGCGATGAACTCTATAACGTCCTCCGGTATGTTCAGCCCGTCGTGCTTTATCTGTCGACGCAGGATATCTGCACAAAGCTGCACGTTAGGCTTCTCCATCTCGGCGATAAGACCGCTTGAGAAACGTGTTATAAGGCGCTCGTTCATTCCCTTCAACTCAACCGGCGGACGGTCGCAAGCAAGGATTATGCGCTTTCCGTTGCGGAAAAGGTGGTTGAAGATGTGGAAGAACGTGTTCTGAGTGCCCGTCTTACCTTCCCATTCCTGCACGTCGTCTACGATGAGCACGTCGATGGTCTGGTAGAAGTTGATGAAGTCGTTGATAGTATTGCGGAGCACAGCGTTTGTATACTGTACCTCGAACAGACGTGCGCTGATGTACAGCACTCGTTTTTCCGGGTACATGCGCTTTGTCTCTACACCCATAGCGTTGATGAGGTGTGTCTTTCCGCAACCAGACGGACCGAAAACAAAGAACGGGTTGAAGCTGGTCATCTGTGGATGCTCCGAGATAGACAAACCGATTGAGCGTGTCAGCTTGTTGCTGCTTCCCTCCAGATAATTGTTAAAGGTGAGATGCGGGTTAAGCTGTGAATCGATTTGCTGTACGGGCGAAGCGTCAAGCATTGTAGGAGCCTGGTTTGCGCCTTCGCGCTGACGCGGCTTCAGTGCTTCGTCGGTAGGCTCGTCGCTCTCGATGGTTTGTGTCTTCTTGTTTTCGTTGTCTGTAACAATACGGTACGAAAGATTGATGCCTTGTCCGAAGTTGCGTGTAAGGACCTTGCGCAACAAGTCGACATAGTTCTCCTCAAGGTACTCGTACACGAAAGGACTCGGTACGCGTAACAGCACCGTCTTTGTTCCCTCGTTGAAGGACTCAAAGACGATTCCCTTGAACCATGCGTTGTATTGTTGCTCTGATAAATTCTCGCGAATGAGCGCAAGACATTTGTCCCAAAGCACATTAGGACTTACATTCATCGGCTATTAATATTGTTTTAAAAGAAGTCTTTCGACCATGTTGTTATAATTCCGTTTGCAAAGGTACTCATTATTTTTGAGGTGAGCAAATAACTTTCACTTAATTGCTTGTATAATATATTGTAATTAATTAGTAATCTGTAAGTTAGCGTTTCTTTTGTTTTACTTGTATGTTGCTGGCGTTCAAACGGGTTAACTTGCTGATTTCGTGGAAGTTAATTGTGCTTATGTTGTTTGTTGCGCAATTTGGTGAAACATTTTGCCCGAAACAACTAAATATATCAGAAAAACAACGTTGTACGTTAAATAGGAGCGTGAAACACTTATGTATTTTAATTTGTATAAAATCTAAATACTAAGTGCTTCACTTACCTTGTTTCTGTTTGCTATACATTATATATATATAGTACAATTTGCGCCATGTTATAGCTGCTTTACTTGTCCTTTCTGCCGAAGACAGAGAAGTGAACGTAGCGCTTCGGATGCTGCTTGAGGTCGATCATGAGCGAATCGGCGTGCGAGACGGTAGAGTTGAGTCGATGATACAAGCCCGGGTCGTTGAGCAGCATGCTTACTGTGCCGTCCTTGCTGTTCATCTTGTTTGTTATCTCGTTCACGTTGCTCAGCGTTTGGTCTATCTGCTGCTTAGTAGAAGCGAGGTCGAGTGCAGCGAGGTTGCTTGTGAGTGTTGTAGTGTTGTCGAGCACTCCGTTAGCCTTTGTCATGAGTGTAGGCACGCCCTTGTTGAGAGTGCGCATGAGTGTGTTTAGCTCGGCTGTAGAAGTGGTGAGATTGCCCGTGATAGTCTGCACGTTATGCAGCGACTGAGCCAGAGCCGGGTCTGCAAGCAGAGCGTTCAGACTGCCGAGAATGCTGTCGAGCTTAGGCAGCATCTTCTCTATCGTAGGCACCATTGCTGCTACTTTGCCCATAGCGCCGCTCTGAATGGTGCCGCTGATTGTCTCGCCCGGCATAACACGCTCACGCGGATTGTTGGCGAGCAGGAGGTTCACCTTCACGTTGCCCATGAGGTCGCTCTCAATCTCTGCCGTACTGCCCTTCGGTATGCGTATCTGCTTGTCGAGACCTACCACTACGCGTGTAGGATGCTCGTTAGAGTAGTCGTAGATAACCGACTTCACGGTGCCCACCTTGAAACCGTCGGCGTAGATGGGGCATGACGAAGACAATCCGCTGATGTCTTTGAACTCTATGAAATAGTCGTCGGTAGACGAGAATAGATTCAATCCTTTGAGGAAGTTCATGCCGAAGAAAAGTATTATCACTCCAGCTATTGCAACCAATGCAATCTTTACTTCTTTTGTCAGTGCTTTCATATCTTTGGGTTGTTTTGTTTCTAATGTTTATAACTCTTGTTTATCTGTTGTTTTTGAACTCGCGTATGCCGGCGTTCACGTTGATCTTCTCGCCGTTCTTGAAGGCAATAATGAAGGCTCCGTTGAAGTCTTCGCCCACTTCCTTGAGTCGCTTGTATACAATGTTGTAGTTGTTTGATGCGCCGCAAGTGTACTTGTACAAGCCGTTCTCCTCGTAGCAGTCTATATCTTCAAGACCCTTGAATATCTTGTCGCCAGCCTTGTATTTGTTCTTGCTCACGAGAATCTGAATCTTGAAGACCGGTCGGCTGTTGTCAATAGGCGCATTGTTCTGCACGCGCTCCGGCTTTCTCTCCACCTGCTTGCGTGGGGTAGGGCGAGGTTCGTTTGTGGACGGCTGAACAACTATGTTATCTTCCTGCTTCTGCTGCGCCACATTGTCTGGCGTTGAGTCCGTGGCCCTTGTCTTCAGCGCTTTAGCAGGCTCTGCTGCAGGCTCCGGCAGCTGTTCCGACATAGTCTTAAACGGCACCGTGATGCCCTTGTCGTACTTGTTCTTGTATTCGGCGAAGGCGTTGTAGATGGCGCGTCCCATGATGTCGATGCTCTGCTTGTTGTTAAGGAAACGCTCCTCGTCTGGAGTGGATATGTAGCCCAACTCGATGAGGCAAGCCGGCATCGAAGTGAGACGCAGCACAGCCAGATTCTGCTGATGAACGCCCTTGTTCGGTCTGTTTGCATCGCGGCAGACATGCTTCTGCAACATCTTTGCTAAGTCGATGCTCTTCGAGAGGTTCTTGTCCTGAATCAGTTCGAACACGATGTTGCTCTCCGGCGAGTTAGGGTCGAAGCCTACGTAGTGCTGCTTGTAGTCTTTCTCGAGATAGATAACCGAGTTCTCTCTTTTCGCCACCTCCAGGTTAGTCTCCTTGGCGTGCGAGCGTCCGTCGCCCAGCGTGTATGTCTCGAAGCCTCGCGCCGTGTGCACGCCCTTCAGCGCATTGGTGTGTACCGATATGAAGAGGTCTGCTTTGCAGTTGTTCGCTATGTTGGCGCGCTCGTACAGCGGAATGAACACGTCGGTCTTGCGTGTATATACCACTCTCACGTCGGGGCAGTTCTGCTCCACGTATCGTCCGAAAGCCAGCGCCACATTGAGGTTTATATTCTTCTCTACAGAGAAAGTGCCAGGCGCTCCGGCGTCCTTTCCGCCGTGTCCTGGGTCGATAACGAGTGTGAATTTTTTATTTGCGCCTGCCATTCCAGACACAAACGATATGATGAGTATTAATATGAGCAGTATCTTTTTAGCCATATATCTGTGCGTTAAGCTAATAAGAGATTAATCTTTTTACGTGCAAAGGTAGGAAATAAATTGAAAAACCGTGCACAATAAAATAGTTTTTAACGCTTTACATGTATTTCTACGCCAGCGCCTTGGCAGTCGGCGCCCATCGGCGGATTGCATTTGGTGATGTGGAGCACTATTGAGGTGATTTTGGCGTATTCTGCCATTAACCTGTTTGCTATACGTCCTGCCACGTGTTCTATAAGTTTTGACGGTACGCCCATCTCTTCTTTCACGATGTTGTACACCTCAGCATAGTTGAGCGTGTCTGCCACGTCGTCTGTCTCGAATGCCTTCTTGATGTCGTAGCCGATGCGTATGTTCACAATGTAGTCGTTGCCCGTGAACTGCTCCTGAGGCAGCACGCCGTGCAGAGCGTGCAGGCGGATGTCGTTGATGTAAATGTATGATTCGGTAAGAAGCATGTTAAAAGTAAAAAAGTAAAAGGGTAAAAAGTAAAAGGATAAAAAAGTAAAAAGGTAGAAAGGGTGAAATTGCAACAAAGTAATTGTAGTGCCTACGGCAAGAATGCCGTAGGCTCCTACTGTTTGTTTTCAACTCTCAACTTTCAACCGAATAAACTATCCGCAGCGTGATGCACCGCAGTTCTTGCAGATGAGGCAGCCTTCTTGGTACACAAGTGTCTCGTGTCCGCATACCGGACATACCTGACCCTTAGCCTCCGTGCCGTCAACTACATACTTCTTCAGCGCACGCTCCACACCGTTCTTCCATGTGTTGATGCTCTGGTCCTTCAGTTGCAGCGAGCTAACGAGCTTTATTACATGGTCGATAGGCATGCGGTAGCGCAGAACGCCCGAGATGAGCTTCGCGTAGTTCCAATACTCAGGGTTGAACTTCTCCGAGAGACCCTCAACCGTCGTCTTGTATCCGCGCTTGTTCTCGAACTGGAAGTCGTAGCGGCGCTTTCCGTCCGGTTCAATCTGCTTTATAATCTTGCCCTTCGTCACGGTCTTAGGCAGGGCGATGCCCTCCTCGTCGTCTTGCAGACCGGTGAATATCTCGTACGGATAGCCGTCGAGCAGACCCACGAAAGCCACCCATTTCTCCTTGTTGTTCTGGAAGCGCACCACGTCGCACTCCAGTTCCTTCGGTCGCACCTCCACAACGTTGTGCAGCGGTTTCACAGGCATATCCGTAGCAACCTCCTTCTCCTTGTCGGCCTTCTTCTTGTCCTTCTTCGACACGGCGATCATCACTCCCGAACGGCTTCCGTCGCGATAGATGGTGCAGCCCTTGCATCCCGAACGCCATGCCTCTACGTAGAGCTTGTTCACGAGTGCCTCATCTACGTCGTTCGGCAGGTTCACGGTTACGCTGATTGAGTGGTCCACCCACTTCTGTATAGCGCCCTGCATGCGCACCTTCATCAGCCAGTCGACATCGTTAGCCGTAGCTTTATAATAAGGTGATTTGGCTACGAGGGCGTCAATCTCCTCCTGCGTGTATCGCTTCTCGGTGTCGATGCCGTTGACGCGCATCCATTCGAGGAACTTCCTGTGATAAACGATATACTCCTCGAACGAGTCGCCCACCTCGTCAACGAAGTCGACATGCACGTCGGCATCGTTCGGGTTCACCTTGCGGCGACGTTTGTATACGGGCATGAACACCGGCTCGATGCCGCTTGTTGTTTGTGTCATCAGCGACGTTGTTCCCGTAGGCGCAATAGTCAGACAGGCGATGTTGCGTCTGCCGTACTTCAGCATGTCCTCGTACAGCTGTGGGTCAGCCTCCTTTATGCGCAGGATGAACGGGTTGTTAGCCTCGCGTTCAGCGCTGAATATCTCGAATGCGCCGCGCTCCTTAGCCATCTCTACCGACGAGCGGTATGCAGCCAGCGCCAGTGTGCGGTGCACATTCACGCTGAAGTCGGTAGCCTCCTGCGTACCGTAGCGCAGACCCATTGCCGCTATCATGTCGCCCTCGGCTGTGATGCCTACACCCGTGCGGCGTCCCTTCGAACTCTTGCTCTTTATCTTCTCCCAGAGGTGATACTCGGCGTGCTTGATGTCGTCGCACTGCGGGTCGTTCTCTATCTTCGACATGATAAGGTCAATCTTCTCCAGCTCCAGATCGATGATGTCGTCCATGATGCGCTGCGCCTTAGCTACGTGCTTCTTGAACAGTTCGAAGTTGAACTTCGCCTCTTTCGTGAACGGATTCTCCACGTACGAGTATAGATTCACCGAGAGCAGACGGCACGAGTCGTACGGACAGAGCGGAATCTCGCCGCACGGATTCGTCGATACGGTCTTGAAACCGAGGTCGGCATAGCAGTCGGGGATGCTCTCGCGTATGATGGTGTCCCAGAACAGCACGCCCGGCTCGGCGCTCTTCCATGCGTTGTGCACAATCTTGCCCCACAGCTTCTTAGCCGAAATCTGCTTCTCCACGAGTGGATTGCTGCTGTCTATAGGGAACTTCTGTGTGTATGGCTTGTCGGCTACGGCAGCCTCCATGAACTCGTCGTCAATCTTCACGCTCACGTTGGCGCCCGTCACCTTTCCTTCTGTCATCTTCGCGTCGATGAACGCCTCGCTGTCCGGGTGCTTGATGCTTACCGAGAGCATGAGCGCGCCGCGTCTGCCGTCCTGCGCCACCTCGCGGGTAGAGTTGCTGTAGCGCTCCATGAACGGCACCAGACCCGTCGACGTGAGAGCCGAGTTGTTCACCGGCGTTCCCTTCGGGCGAATCTGCGAGAGGTCGTGACCCACGCCGCCGCGACGCTTCATCAGCTGCACCTGCTCCTCGTCGAGACGCATGATGGCGCCGTACGAATCGCCGTCGCCGTCGATGCCAATCACGAAGCAGTTGCTGAGCGACGCCACCTGGTGGTCGTTGCCGATGCCCGTCATCGGGCTGCCTGCCGGAATGATATAGCGGAAGTGGTCGAGCAGTTCGAAAATCTCCTCTGCCGACATCGGGTTCTCGTATTTCTTCTCTATGCGAGCTATCTCGTTAGCCAGACGATGGTGCATATCCTCTGGCGAACACTCGTAGATATTGCCGTAGCTGTCCTTCATCGCGTACTTGTTCACCCATACGCGAGCAGCCAGTTCGTCGCCGGCGAAGTAGTTCAGCGAAGCCTTGTAAGCCTCGTCGAAAGTGTATGTTTTCAAGTTTTCCATTATTTAAATGTATCAGTAATTCTGCTGAGTTTTAGTTTCTGTGTGCAAAGATAGTGTAAATCGCAGACACTGCAAAACAAGCGTACCGGTTTTTCGCTCACTTGATCGGTACGCCGTGCGTATTTTTCACCTCCTTCATAACGAACACGCTGTGGAAGTAGCCCACGCTGTCGATGTTTCCGAGCTTTGTGCGCATGAACTCCTGATACGTGTCCATGTCGCGCGTCTGAATCTTTAGCGTGAAGTCGTATTCGCCGCTCGTGTTATAGCACTCCGTAATCTCGTCGATGCTCTGTATGGCCTGCATGAAGTCGTCCATGAGCATCTGCGAGTGGCGTTTCAGGCGCATGTTGCACAGCACGGTGATGCCGTTGTCTGTCTTCTTTGCGTCCACTATGGCGTGATAGCCCTGAATGAATCCCTCTCGCTCCAGTCGTTTCTGGCGGTCGAAGGTGGGCGAAGTGGAGAGATTCACCCTCATTGCCAGCTCCTTTACTGTGAGCGTACTGTCCTCTTGTAGTATGCGCAATATCTTGCGGTCGGTGTCGTCAAGTTCCGAAAATTTCATAATTCGCCGAATAATATTCTGTGATAAGTGATAAACCGAGCACAAAAGTAGTATAATTTCCCGAATTTGCAAAATATTCTTTGCCGGTAAACGCCGTCTTCATACCTTTGCAATCGAATCAAGCAGAACAAAACAAGTAAAGACAATAAAAAACAACGATTATGACAAAGACAATCAACGGTATTCAGGTTCCGCAGCGAGCCGATTTTGTAGGCAGTTTCCTTCGTCCGGCAGACCTCTCCGACGCCAATCGCGACGAGTATGTAGCGCGTCTTGTGCAGAAGCAGAAAGAGCTTGGCTACACGCTTCTCACCGACGGCGAGTTCAACCGCACATTCTGGCATCTCGACTTCTTCTGGGGCTTCGGCGGCGTAACTCATGAGACTGGCGGCGACGTAGCCTTCAACGGCGAGACAGCGCGTCTCGACCGCGTCTACCTCAAAGGCAAACTCACAGCGCAGCCCCATCCCTTCATCGAGGCTTACAAGCGTCTGAAGCAGTTGGAGGATGCCAGCCATATCGCCAAGCTCACTGTCCCTTCGCCGGCACAGTTCTTCCAGCAGCTCACCATTCCCCAGAACTTCCTCGGCACAAAGGCCATTTATCCCAGCACCGACGACCTTATACGCGACATTGCCGCCCTATATCAGGACTTCATTCGCCAGTTCTATGCTGTCGGCGGACGCTATCTGCAGTTCGACGACTGCACATGGGGAGCCGTCGTAGGCGACGCAGCAGCACAGCGCTACCAGAATCTCAACTGCAATCTCGACTTCGTAAAAGATCAGCTTCTCCGTGTCAATAACCTCGCCCTCGAAGGCCGTCCTGCCGACCTTGTTGTGGCTACACACACCTGTCGCGGCAATTACCATTCCACATGGTTCAACAGCGGCGCCTACGACTCTGTTGCCGATTGGGTGTTCGCCCGCGAGAATGTCGACGTGCTCTATCTCGAATACGACGACGAGCGCTCTGGCGGCTTCGAGCCGTTGGTTAAGGTGAGTCCCGACAAGCATGTGGTGCTCGGACTTATCACTACGAAGCGTCCCGAACTCGAGGACGAGGATACCGTTATAGCCCGTATTCACGAGGCTGCTAAGTACATTCCGCTTGAGCGTCTCTCGCTCTCGCCGCAGTGCGGCTTCGCCTCTTGTGCCATTGGCAACAAGCTCACCGAGGAGCAGCAGTGGGCAAAACTCCAGCTTGTGAAGCGCATAGCTGAGAAGGTTTGGGGATAAACGAATCATATTCATTATAGTGCTGACTCATTCTTATACATTAAACAATCTGCGTATCTCGCATACATATTTCTACAACTTTATAGTATCGTTTGAATTGATGCGACATATGCAGTTTTTTTGATTTTTTGTTTGAAAGTAATTGGCAATAAGAATAAGCTCTACAATTTGCTTATTTTGAACTTCTTTCTAAAATACCCCTCAAACCATTGGTACTCATACAATAACTGCCAGTACAAATCATGTTTCATGCGTTTTGCCTCTTGTGTTGTGAGGGTTGTGTCCATTAGAATTTCCTCTCTTATTGTCTGTTCTTCAATGGCAAGAGCAACTTCATTGGCGGTGTGATATTTCACTATTGATGCCCAAGCTTTTCTTATCAAGCGTAGGTTATCTGTTGTCTCTAATCTTAACGCTTTAATACTTTCCTCGTATTGTGCAGGGAATGACAGAGAACCGTCTGACTCATATTCAAAGGCTTGTGTCTTGTAAAAGAACATCGGAATTACACGTTTCGTTCCACGTGGATTGTTGCAACATTCATGTAATTTTGATGGGTATTCATCACTCGGGTTTTCTGTCTTGTATATTGACCCACTACATGACAACACTAGGTTCTCGTATGCGCAAAAATGTGGGTATCGTCGATCGTGTTTCAAACGAGGTGTATCTTTACCAATAAGTTTAACTCTTACGTTTTTTCTCAGATGCGGTACGTGTGCATAGTAAAATGCTACATCTTTGTTTCCAACCTTGTGAGGCATTATGTGTTCAATGGTACATTTCCCTTTTTCCTTCAGGTCCAACTTGCGCATGCAATAACAGCAGTAACCTTCTTGTTCATTATACAATAAAGATTTAAATTCTTTGTTTTTTTTAAATGTGTCAAAATCGCAATTTACATAGCTTTTGGAATAATTGTCCCAAGCGTTTCTGAGAAAACGATTTACAATCCGATGAGCACGTTTGCGATTGTTCTTGTTGCGTTTATTTATCCATCGCATAGTATAACCTTTCAAATTAAACGTTTTCTTATCTCCTCGACTATCGCATTGACTCTTTCCTCAGAAACCAATTTTCGCAGTTCACCTAGTTTCGCTTCAATCAAATCTGAATCATTTCGCTGATAGGCACGTCTTAATGAATTCTTTATATAAGTCATGTCTTCATTTGTTGGATTAACCCCCAAAGCGTCAGAAAGACCAGCGTTATAATCAATTCCATATAAATCAGGAAGAATATGAGGTTTTTTTTCACCTGCCACCAATCTTAAAACCTGATTTTTCCCTTTTTCTGCCTTCAAACTTGTAACAACAAGTGGTGAGTGTGTCGTCATTATAAACTGAATACCAGGAAATGATTTTTGAAATCTTTCGACTACTTCCATTGCCAATGAAGGATGCAAATGAAGATCCACTTCATCAATTAAAACCAGTCCAATAGCCTCTTTGGGATTTTTTCTGTTAATAAGATATGATCTATAGGCTAAATCTAATACCATACTATATAATCTATGGTAACCGGCAGGTAGCATGTCAAATGCTAATTCTTGAGAAGATTTTAACTTGAGCCACAACTCTGGTTTTTCACCATCTTTGAAGGAGAAAAATACTTTTACGATTTCAAAACTATCATCAGCTTCATCATTGATTGTATGAGAGAATGATTTAAGAGTTTCTGAAATATATTCTACCTCTTTTGCAGCAACAGAATTTGGCTCATCTAATGACAGGCTTTTAGCCATGACATTAAGCAGTCTCATTTGCCAAATAGTAGTACAAGAGGTTTCGTTATCCCATTGATAATAGCCGAAGTTTCTTAAAATTCCTTCTGTATTATTGATTTCACTCTTAGCAAAAGTTGAAATATTAGTCTGTTTGTGAGGAAAGGAATCTGAGAAATAAGCTAACAATGGTAATTTCCCTTTCTCTTTTGATATTGTCATGATCTGTCTGTATGCTGTAACATACTTGGAAGGGAACAATGAAGCTCCTGGTACAGATTTTTTATACATATCCCAAGTAATATCTTCGCCTTCAAATGTCATTTTACCATGAAGATTGGAATATTCAACAGACTCCCCACTTTCTTTAAATCTGTAGAACTCGTTATATTTAATAGAGGACATTTTTAGGTCTGGGTTGCCAGAGGATAGAAAATTATCTCCCATGGAGCGGTCGTTGGTAAATAAGAAATTCATGAGATAAACTAATCCTTTAATAAGGGATGTTTTACCTGCACCATTCCGTCCAATAATTACATTGGTACCGCTTGTGAAGTTTGCTGTAAAGTGCTTAAAGCATGCAAACGAATCTATTATAATGCTATTTAGAAACATATTTCAAATATTTATTGAATAAATCTGCTAATTATAAACTTTAATCAAACTATATTAATTTACAAAATTAATATTTATTCTTATATACACAAGAAAGCCGATGTTAAACTTTATAAAAAGCAATGGGTGCTCTATCTCGTTTACTTCTATATCTATACATGTTATAAACGTTCTCAATGCAATAGGTATCTATCAAATCTACACAACTTAGTTGTCACAAATACCAAACGACTAGTCATCTACCAGCCGCTACAGCACAAAACCATTCGCCCTCTTTTATAACATTACTTCTTTTCATGCTCTTGATGATGTTTAATTCCTTTTTTGCACCCTCTATATAAAGACGACTAATTTGTTAATATACGCAATAGGAAAATTATATCACAGCCTTGCATTTCTTTTACTAATGCGCTAAGTTTATCAGGCAGAAGTTGTAGGTCTGCAAACAAAGAATCCATTAATTCGTATAGTTTGTGCTGATCAGACAATTTTGATAATATGTATTTCTCTTTTTCTTCTGTTGTTTCTAAAATTGGAGGGTCATTCGGTACAAAGTCACATCCATAATGAAGTCCATATTGCTCATAAATATAAAGATATACACCTTTAAGAATCTCCATCATCGTTTTATTGTCACACTTTGTGCTTTTTATTATGCTACAGACTTCCTCAACAACACCAGTCGGATAAGCAAAGCCTTCGTTTTCTAAACAATAGACATTGCTATTTAAAACAACAACACATTTTTCTGGATAATGAGGTTGATAGCATACTCTAAAAGTATAGACACCATTTTTTGATGCGCCTCCAAATGTATAAACAGAATCTATCAACACTCTCGCATTATAGGGCTCTTCATAGAAATCGTACATCTTTGCCACTACATCTCTTGGCAATTCTATGCCCACATTATTTATACGAGGTGCAGTTCTTGTCTTACATGGTCTGCCTGCATAGCACGCACATGACAAGAACAATAAAAAGAGTAAGATGAGGTTTCGTGATATTCTATTCATCGTATATTAATTTAAGCCACGGATATTTGCAACTGTGCCTATATTAGTCGATGTTGACTTTTGCTTTATAAAGCTGATAAATTTCTCCTTTATTATTGAATTTAAATAGAAAAGCATCTATTGTAGGTGAGCCATAAACACCAATCTTTCTGTCTTTTGGTAAAATGTCGCATCTTATCATTCCTTTATATGGTTCCGAGAAAATAGCGATATATGTGCAAGAATCGCTGACCTTAGAACCGAACATCGCAGCAATTTTTTCACAATAAACAGGATCATTCCATATAAAATCTTTCTCTTTTCGATAAGAATCTAAAATTTGTTTGGTTTGATTATCAACCATATCTGAAAATAGAAACCATTCAAGATCTTCAATAGAATCTGATACACACAATTCGTTTGAATGATAATAAACTTGCAGAAGAGTATATGCCATTTTTATTGCTCTCTGTTCTGTTTTGTTACCATAAATGTTGTTCTTCGCAGACATTGTCAAAGAAGCCCACCCAAAAACTATTAAAAATAATATTCTCACGATTCTCATTTTATTATAATATAATAAGCCTTTTTACCCATAGAATCATTGAACTTCAAAGAAGTTAAAGCAGAATTATTGAAAGGAATAATATTGCCATCTCCTAATGGAATTGCTTTATAATTTAACCTTTCTCCGTAATTAAACCCTTGTTTGTTCAGTTCATTAAGGATGTTTCCCATAAGGTTATACTTATAGGAGGTAGAGAAATGGTTGTTGCGCTTGTCGTTTTCGAGATAACTGGCAGCCGTCAGAGGCGACATTCCGTCATAACCGATGCGTGTTGGCATACTTTCTATTTTTTTTATTTAGCTGAGGGCAAAGGTAAGAAAAACAATTCCTCATCATTTCTTTTACAATAGACATTAGTGTCCCGTTAAAATCGGGACCAGTTAAATATTAATCAAATAACCCCGGAAAGAGGGGACAATCGAGTTCTTTGACATTATTGAAATCAGTCCTTTCGAAGAGATCAACGAGTGGTGTCTTATCCATAAGAGAAATGCTTAGAATCTGAAGAACCTCATAAGTTGATCGCTTAAGTTGCAAATCATGTTGTACGATAGCAACAAGGCAATAGGCTATGATTGCCGATGAGATTTGGATTCTCACAGCATTCTCTGTAGTACCCCAAAACTTCTTGATCTTGAGGTGCTGCTTTAGCCATTTGAAGAACAGCTCTATCTGCCATCTGTTCTTGTAAAGGTTGGCGATTTCAGGAGCTGTTAGATGAAAAGCATTTGTCAGGAAGGCAAACTCCCTACCTTGTTCTTCATCATAGAATTTGACGAGTCTGAGTTTCTCCGGATACTTCCGGTATGAATTGTATTCAGTGAATTCAATCACAGCATCTGTCAATATATTCTTTGGCAACCTGCGCCTCCATTTACAGCATTTGTATTGCAGATTCTTCTTGGCTCGCACAACAAAGAACGATTCATGCTGATGTATTTTGAAAAGTTCCTTGAATGCATTGTATCCACGGTCAAACACATAGTAAGAACCTGATTCATAAGGAATTTCCTTCATAACCTTTGAGTCGTAAACTGATGCTGTAGAGATGTGGAAGAAAGCTGGAACCTGAGATTCGAGGTCATATAGCACATGTGCTTTTACTCCTCCATTCTTCTTACGGAACTTTGCCCACCAGAAGACCGACAAACACAATGGAATGGTCGTTGAGTCGAAAGCATACACATTGCCTTTCAACTTGAAGATATCCGTTACTCGTTTCTTTCTGGCTTGCTCCATCATATAGAAAGCAAAGTCTTCAAAGATACGGTAGTCACGATTCTGATTGGCAGAAGCAAATGTCGTTTTCGCAATAGGCTTACGCCCTAATCCAAGATGGTATTGCTTTGCTCTATGTGCTTCAAAAGCAACAATCAAATCTCGCAAACTCTCTCGATTACTCAGTTGACCAAACATCATAGCAAGCAACTGATTCCAACAAGTGAAATGCTTCACATAGCGGTTTCCATCATACTTGCGAACATAGTTGTTAAACTGAGTTCTGTTCAAAAAAGCGGTGAGCTGGGCAAAAACGTATTTGTCTTGGAACATAGCAGTCATTTTAATTTGACTGCAAAGTTACGAAATCAAGTCCGTTTCATTCCAAAATACCACCTAATAGACTGTATTTCAATTAATTCAAAGAGCGATTAGTCCACTTTAACGGGACAGTAGTGATATTTTAGTATCAACAGCTTTGGGGATTTGGTCGTATTTTGTCATAAGCGATAAATTAAAATAAGTCCTTTATATCAATAACCAAACCTTTAGCAATTTTATAAATGCAAGTAAGGGATGGATTTCGTTCTTGCCGTTCAACCATGCCAATGTATGTTCGGTGTAATCCAGCTTCTGCAGCGAGTTTTTCTTGTGAAAGTCCAAGCTGCTCTCGAAGTGTCTTTACCTTTGAGGCAAACATCTTTAGATAGTCTGTTTCTTCCATGTGAATATACTGTTGTATTGTATTCTATTGTAATTTAATAATATAAGACTTTGTCAACATACAATTGTATGCAATAATGTTAAGCTTCATATTAAAATAACAATATTTTATATAGTTTAATATTAATATAGTGTTAATGTGTAAGGAAAACAATTTTTTTGTTGTATTTTTGTTGAAAATTTATCAATTTAAAGCAAAAATGTATATATGAAGAAGTTATTTTTAATTGCTATTCTAATATTTGTGTTAGCAACCAATCTTGTAGGAACAGGCTGTACAAATTCGAAAGCATCATTTGTTGACAGCAGTTTGTATCTTAACGACAATATTCAATTTGGTGATACGGCTATGACCCTTGCAACAAGAGGATTTGTAACACCAGATTTTGAAGATGAAGAAACATTTAATCTAACAGACAAATCGCTTTTTGGAATCAGTTTTGAAAAAGCAAGAGCATATACAACTAATGGTAGAATAAGAGTTCTTTCTTATATCGGGAAATCTTACGATAACGCAAAAGATTTTGAAACCGAAACCAGTAAATTGTTTTCTAATTTGTGCCAAAAGTACGGGAAACCTTCATCGGACACAACCTATATAGAAAAAGATGATGTTGCAACTCGACATTATCATGACTATAAATGGGCAACATATTCAAGGATTACATCCGTTAGCACTTATCGGTCGGTTTGGTCTTTTCTTGGTGGAGACACTTATGGCCTTCTTGCGCAAGTTGATATACAGGATAGCATTATCAGAAAGCATAATTTAACTATCCTTTTGCCAAAATAGAATTGCCTAAAAGGAAAGCTAATGCTGTAGCCTCCTACAGTTCGCTTTTCATCCGTAGCGGCGGTATCCTTGCCTCCGCAGCAGCAAGAAGGCACGCTGCGAATATTCTCCCACGTAATTCACTCAATTGTATTTAAAAATCAGTCTATGAGAAAAAATCCGCCATATCTCCCAGCTGGCGTGTAACGCGCTGTAGGGTAGTGGTTTGATGGTTGGTAGATAGCAGTTTTATCTGCCAGCCGTCACAGTCATCTACCAGCCGTCATAGACATATACTTTTCAGTCGCTCTTTTTTTTCTTATCATCGAATATTTGTTCGTAAGGCATCTTGTGTTTGTCTTTCAATCCAAATTCTTTTTTAATATTCCTGTATAGCTTACTTAACTTAACATACTTTGTTGCCGGCGTTTCCGTAATAAACTTCATCAGGACATTGTATGACCATGTGTCGTCATACGACATCAAAGCATTAGCCATCTTACTGGTTGAGAAGACTGTCATATAAGGCAATTCATTGTCTTTTCTCGTCCAGGCGTTCCTTCTGTAATTTTTGCATGACTCCTCCAACAATGGCTTGAATGCTTTGTCAGGGAAATAGCTGACAGCTATAAGCGCAATATTACACAAATAGTTGTTCTGATTCCATTCTTTCTCCACAGGAAGTGCGTCTTGACTATAATAATCCCAATATAAGGGTTTCTTTTTCAAGGCATCCATAATGACGGGAATATCTTCTTTACGACGAAACCGAGCCATATAAATCAAGGCATAATTGTTATATCCATCCATATAGTTGCGCTTGGCTATGGAATATAGTTTCTCTGAAAGAGGAGCATTACAGTAGAGCTTTTTGAAATAAAGGAACGAATAAACCTTTGGGGTGTTCAGCAATACGCTGTCCATCCTTAACGAATCGTTAACGTCCAATAATCCGTAATAAGGATAATAATGCATAATGTCGAACATTGCCTCCATCATAGGTCTGTCATAGTAGGCTCTACCCTTTGAGTTGTTGTACCATGTATCATAAACAATGACATTCCGCATATCATGGATGTGACGGAGAGCCACTTCGCAACTCAATGAAGGATTTTTCTCACGCAATATTCCGAACGCATACATTTTGGCAAACGTTGAAGGATGGTTTTCGATGAAAAAAAGAAGTTCCTTCTCAGTTATCGTTTTCTTCAGCTGCTCCCTACAGTGATGTGCAATAGGAATCTGATGCAAATAGTCTGGATCATAATACACCACCCTGTCTGTTGCATATACTATTTTATCAAACAGCACATATTTATCCAGACTGGGAACCACTACCCAACTGATTATCATCGAGCAAAATGATAATCCCAACAATATATACATGAAAATGTCGACCGTTCTTTTCATATTGCGCTCCTTTATGGACACTTACTAAAATAAAACATTTCTCCAATCAATCCACTGTCATTTTCCTCATGAGGAAAATACAAGTTGTTTGGTATAGAATCCTTTAGCTTAAAAAAGGCTTTAGTTTTTGTTCTACTATCGTACAAACAAAGGGTATTGGATACAACCTTAATTTTGTGAAGCATGTCAAATTCTGTATATTCACCATATAATTTTCCTTTTAAGAATAATCTGAGAGAAACATTTGCCCTTAGAGCCTCTGGTAACAGACCAGACAATATGGTTCTTTGTATCACTTTGAAATTATCTCTCTTTATTTTCAACGAACCTAAATACTTAAAATCATATTCAGTAATATAGCCTTCTTCCTTTGTCTTAAAAGAGAATGTAACAGAATCATCATGGCATTTTAAACATAGTTTTTCTAATTCTGTGGCATAATTCTCCACAGTATCATAGTCCCTTATAGTTGATGTGCTTTTTTTACAACCAACTATCAGAAAGCAAATAGTTGTATATATACAAATAGTAACAATTTTCATAAGATGTATTTTTAAATATTATCGAAAGTGGATGCATTAAATTAAAAGCAAGAATTCTAATATCCAAAGCTTGGATGTCTCATATTCTTTATATGGATGTTTCATTTACAGTCGTCTACCATTTTTATATTGTCATCAGTATTTTATAGGGATAGAAGAATGTTTCTTTAAAAAAATGATAATCGGACGTTGCTCAAGATTGTCATATTTGAGCATATAAGCACGACCTTTCCAGTATAATGATATCTTGGATCTATCTGTAGATATATAAGAAGGTATATTTTGCTCACCACTTATTCCTTTTTCTATAAAAAAGAATAGAGAATCTTGTGATTTACTTGGTAAAAATACACTATCTGTTTTCTCAGAGACACTATCTACAGGAGCCTGCCATCTATTCTCCAAACTGTCATATTTGGAAATAAAAAAATGTCTGTATCTTATGGTTTTAAGATAATCTTCATTTAGCGTTATTATATAATACTTGGTGCTATCGCCATAAAGATCATAAACGCATTTGAATTTTGGCAGATGGGCTGTACATCCTTCTGCCAATATTACGCCAATTAGTATGATTATAAAATATTTATTCATTAGAGATATAAGGTACTTAGTTACCTTTAGTTTTGACACATTCCATTATTTATATACTATGTATCTAAGTTTTTCTACTTGAAGAATTTTATAGTTAGAATCATAGCTATACGAAATCGTGGGATGATCGCACCCCTTATCTGTTATCAAATAAGTTGTTGTCTTATATACTCCATTATCTCCTTTCTCTATTATTATCTTGTAATGAAGTCCGGTGTCGTCTGTTATTTTTAATCTGTAATCTTTAACTGTTGAGAAAAATACGATAGAGTCAGAACCAAAAGAAGAAGTAAAGTATTCACCATTTTTATAAATAAAATGAGTCGCACCATTATCTGATTCTACTACTATTTCATTTTTTGAGTATGTTATTAAGTAAGAATCCTTTCGCTTAGAAGGAAACAATCGTTTACTATTTTCATGACAAGATGACAGCAGCATCAATAAAGATGCAACTATCATCATTGAACCGACCTTTTTAAATACCAATATCTTCATAACCTATTTTTTTTGCGTGTTATACCATTCAACTGTTTGTGCTGTAAGATTCACCATTAACACGGGACACTAATGACACTTAATATTAAAAATAATCTGAACATATATAAGCTGTGGATTAGGTTTAACATATCGCAAATATAGCGAAATAATGTATAGGGTGTATGCGGAAGGGTTGTTTTTAACATTGGTTAAACTACTGAAGTCTCTATCGTTTTCTTAAGCTTTTCTCACCGTCACCCGAACGCCGCCCGATCGGATTCCGTCCGCCGTCCAATCGGATTGCGTCCGCCGCCCGATCAGATTGCGTTCGGTGTCCGATCGGATTGCGTTCGGTGTCCGATGACATTTCGCGACAAAATAGTTATTAATACGAAGAAAGGCAGACACTTCTTGTTTGAAGTGTCTGCCTTTTATTCGTTGCGTAGGTTTTGAAACCGCCACGTATTACTTCACTAATACCTTCTTCGCCTTTCCGTTCTTCTTCACGATGAACACGCCCTTGCCGGCGTTCTGCGTAGCGATGCGGCGTCCGGCGATGTCGTAAACGGCGTCGGGCGATGCATTCTCGTCGAGCGACGGCGCTGTGATGGCTGTCGGGTCGCCCCATACGGCGCGTGTCAGTCGGCTCTCGCCGGTGTTGTACACGGCGCTCACGCTGTACACGGCGTCCTCCGTTCTGGCGTTGTCGGTGTAAGCGGTGGCGGGGATAGGCGCTGTGGTGAGCAGTTCGTCGCCGCGATAGACGTTATAGCCCAGCAACGAGAAGTCGCGCGCCGCTTTGCGGTATGTGATGTCGTCGAGGAAGAGTATGTACTGGTCCTGCGACACGCAGCGTATTGCGAAGTGGCGTGTGCCGGCGGGCAGGGTAGCGGTGTACTGTTTCCACTGACCGGGCACGGTGATTGTGGCGCCAATCTTCTTGAACGACGCGGTGTCGCAGTCCTCGGTAGAGTAGAGCACCTCTATCTGTTCCTTCGTGCCGTAGTAGCTTGCGTTGGGGCTGAACGCCCAGAACGTGATGGTCTGCGCTCCGTCCACCTCCGGCGAGATGAGCCAGTCGTCGTTCGGCGTGAAGCGGCCTACCGAGAAGGCTGCTGCCACCTGCTTGCCCGAGTGAGCCGAGAAGTAGAGCGGGTTGAGGCTCACAGCCGACGGGTTGAACACCTGGAAAGCCATCTCTGCCTCCACGTTGTCGTACTGTATGAAGTCGCCCGAACCGTCCTGGATGCCTATCGTGTAGCGCTTGTCGCCGTCTACGAGCGTCCACTCGCCGAAGTGCTCGATGGTGAACGGCGCATACGACTCGAAGTCCTCCGTCACGCTCTCTGCCTTTGTGCCGTCGGCGATGCCCTTCGGCTCGCTCCATGAGAGCTTCACGCTGCCATCAGCCTTCTGCGCGTAAGCTGCGTCGATGTACGGCTTGCCCGGCAGCACGGTCACGACAATCTGCTCCGACGTGTTGTCCGAGTTGTCCTCGTCGCCGTCCCATACCACCTCAGCCGTGTAGACGCTTGTCTGCTTTGCGTCGGCGTTAGGCGCATCCTTCAGCGTCACCTTCGCCCATGTGTCGGCGTTGAGACGGTCGCCCTTCGCCTCGTCTACGCAGTTGCCGTCGCGGTAGAGCTTCACGGTGTAGTCGTCGGCAGCGCTCACGCCCTTGTTCTCGATAGTGGCTGTGAACTGTATCTCGTCGCCCACGCTCACCTTCGACTCGGTCGCCGTGAACTCGGAGAGTGCCACGTTGCCGTCCAGCTCGTCAACGATGTTGATGTTGTCGACGTAGAGCGGCACGATGGTGGTGAGGTCGTCGGTAGAGCCGCCCACGCCCGTGAACATGAGGTTCACGTATGGGTACTTCTTGTAGTCGCTGAGCGCTATCTTCATCTGTTTCCACTCGCCCTGGTAGTTCTCCATCTCGGTGTCGTTTGGCGTGAACGAACCTACGGTGTGCAGCTTGCCGTCGGGCGTCTGCAACTGCACGTCGAGACGATGCGTGCAATACTGCATGTGGTAGAGCGCGAACTCCAGTGTCGGGTTGTTAGCCTCCTTCAGCGAAATCTTCGGACCTACGAAGTGGGCCTTCTCGCCCGTTGTTATCGTAGAGAAAGCTATCAGTCCGTGGTCGGCGTCCTCAGCCTCAGTGTATGTAGCATACTGCATGATGTCCCACTTGGCGAGGTTGCTGCCGTAGGTGTACCACGGTCCGCGCTCGAGCGAACGCTTCGCGAACGACTCCTTGTAGGGCAGCACGTACGGCTTGCCCACGAACATGGTGTCTGTAGACGCTGTCTCGCCCTTGCCCGTCGCCGTCTCAGGTGTGATGAGATACCAGATGAGCTTCTGCTCGTCGTTCTTCATCGTGAGCTGCTCGCTGTACGCGTTGGTCGTGACAACGGTGTTGCGCAGCGAGCTGCCGTCGAGGTTGCCGAGGTTGTACTTCAGGCTCGTCTGGTCGATGCTGCCGCCGTTGGTGCCAACGGTAGGCGCCGTCCACGAGAGTTCTACCTTACCTTCGTCGGTAGCCGCCAGCTTGATGTCTGTTACAGCAGCCGGTGTGTCGTAGCCAACGTACGCCGTGAGGAGAAGCGTCTTGCCCTGTCCGTGCTTGTTGGTAGCAAGGATAGCGTATTCGTTCGTGCCGGTGTCGGCAGGAGTGTCCTGCACAGACAGCTTCGTGCCGGGCGCTACGTTCTCGAAGGTCTTCACCACGCGGTCGTCCGTAGTGTTCTTCACGACAACCGTCGTGAGATTCTCGGTGAGCGTGCCGCCCTTCATGTCCTTCGACGGAGCGTTGAACGCGATGTCTACGCGCTTCTCCGCACCAACGCCCTGCGCCGTAGCCTCTGTGGCGCAAGCCGGAATGTGTACCGAACCTATCTTTGTGATGCGCAGGTTGTCGATGGTTACGTAGCTGGTGTAGTCGTACGGGCTGCACGAGTGGATGCCGATGTACGTGAGTCCGCTGTATTCGGGCATGAACTCTGAGGTGTATGTCTTGTATTCGTCCTCAGCCACCTGCGTCGCCGGCATGATGATCTGCTTCAGACTCGCTCCGCGTTGCTCCTTGCCCGCCGCAATCTCCAGTTTCTTTACATAGCCCTGGTCGCCGTAAGCGTCGATGCTCACCTGGTATACCGAGTCGATGCTGAGGTTGAACGGCGGCGTGATAACCCAGTCGTCGTCGTCGAGACCTGCCTCGCTCGAACCGCACATCATGCAGTCGACGAACGGTTCCCATGTGTATCCGTCTTCGTTCGTGTCCTCTATGACGAGCGATTTGCGCTCCGTCTCGCTGTCGAACAGCATCTCGTAGGGCAGCGATGCCACTGTGCCGAGCTGCAGCTTGTCGGTCTTCACAGCCTCGCCGCTGTATCCGCCCGTCACGGCTACCACCTCGTAGTAGTAGAAGCCGTACTGCAGACCGCCTATTGTGTTGTCCGTGCACGATGTAGCCGTGCCTTCGTACACCTTCACGTTGTCGGGCTGTCGCGTCACTACGTACTTCACGTCCGTCGGGTCGTAGTAGCCGTCGTGTACGCCCTTGGTCGGCGCCTCCCACGTTACCTTCACGGCGCCCTTGTCCTCAAAGGCTATGGCGTCCTTGGCTTCCACCTCGTCGGTTCCTGCCCAGAAGTAGCAGTAAGTCCACGGACTTCTGCCCGTTGTGTTCTGCGTAGCCACCTTCAGATAGTGCATGCCGCGGTCGAGCTGCTTAGGCAGCGTCACTGTCTCGCCGGCTGTCGTCGTGCCGGTGGCGGTCTGTTCTGCCTTGTCGTCTACGTAGAGCGTGTAGGAGAGTGAGCCGCTAAGCGTGCTTCCGCCCATCGTAGCGGTAGGCGCCGTGAAGCTGACCGTTCCGCTGAGCGCACCCTTCTCGTACTTGCCGCCGAAAGCCGTAGCCGTCTGCGGAGCGTTGTCGGCTGCGTACGGGCTGAGCGTGTATATGCCCGTGAACTCGTAGCGCTCGGGTATGGTGGCGAGTGTTGTAGTCTTGCCCGTGCTGAGGTCTATCTCGCACAGCTCAGGACTCTCGTTGGTGTAGTGCGGCGTCATTGCCCAAAGCATGCGTCCCGAAGCATAGTCGAACGTAGCGCTCTGCGAGTATTTCACCGACTTGCCGGTCTGTCCAATCTTGGTCAGCTTGCCCGTCTGCTTGTCTACGCTGTAGAGCATGCCGTATGCGCCCACGCCGTAGAGCATGCCGTCGCGTGTGGACGCAAGCACAATCAGCTCCTCGTCTATATCGGCTATCTTCGAAGCGAAGCCGGTGATGGGGTTGAGCGTGCCGAGGAAGTATTGTGTAGAGGTAGCCGTCTCCTTGAAGCAGCCGTAAATCTTGTCGCCTACGGGGTCGTAGGTGAGGTCGGACGCCGCACTGCTGTACGACTTGATGGTCTGCTCGTTGATGAGTTTCCAGTTGTTCTTCGTGTCGAACGTGCGGAACGTAACCACCTGCTCGAATTCGTAGCGCGTGAAGTCGACGAGGTGATACATACCGTCGACGTATACACCGCCGCCGTTAGCCTTTATGGCGTCGTTGCGCACTTCAAGTTTGATGGCGTTGCCGTTGTCTGCCGGCATGCTGTACAGTCCGTATGGCGGCGCTTCCATGTCCTCCCATTCATGACCGAACACGACGCTGCCGTAAACCGTCGGATTGGTTTGCGCCGTCACGGGTGTGGTCAGCGCGAGTGCTCCGAGAGCTGCGTAGAGTAATCTTGATTTCATGATTATAGAATTTGTTTGTGTTATTGAATTTTTTAAACTCTCTCGAAAATAAAAAAAGAGAGTTGAGAGTTAAGGGCTGAAAGTCACGTAGTGCAGGTTTCTGCTGCACCATCCTTACCTTATTTATAATAATACGGTAATCATTGCTTTCAATCCTTAACTCTCAACTCTCAATGCTTAATTGTCAGTTGTTCTTGCTCTGCTCTGTTACTTCACAAGAACCTTGTATGTAACGCCAGCTGCCTTCACGATATACATGCCGCGAACCACGCTGATGCGCTCTGCGAAGCCGGCTGTGCGCTGCGCTACGAGTGCGCCGTCTGCAGCATATACTGTGACGGTCTTACCCATTGCGCCGGTTACAACCAGCGTGTTCTTCTCAACGCTCACGTTCACGCCGGCTGCGTCGATGTCGTTGATGCCTACAGTCACCTCAACCTCTGCAAGGTTTGAAGCGAGCGACTCGCCCTTGTCGTAAACTGCTGTCACTACGTAGCCGTACTTAGCCGACTCGGTGAGGGTGTTGTCGGTGAATTTCTCGCCGCTTACGAGCGACTTGTTCACCTTTTTGCCGTCGCGGTATACGTTGTAGCCGTTCAGCTGAAGGTCTTCGGGCTTAGATCCTGCTTCTACGAACTTGATGTCGTCGAGAAGCAATGCGAACTTGTTGTTGGATACGCAGCGGATAGCGAAATACTTGGTTCCCTCAGGCAGCTTGTACTCGTATTCCTCCCAATCCTGAACGTTGTTCACGTCTTCTGTTTCGCCCAACTTCTGGAAGTTTGCAATGGCTTTGCTGGTCTTTGAGTAGAGCACCTCGAACTGTTCTGGCACAGCAGCGCCGCCCATGCCTGCCTTGGCGAAGAAGCTGATGGTCTGTGCCTCGCCGTTGAGCTGCGGAGAGATGAGCCAGTCGTCGTTCTGTGCCTTTGTGGCGCCGCCGTCGGTAGACGCGCAGCTGAAGCTGACGAGCATCTGCTCGCCCGAGTGAGCCTCCCACGACTTGAACGGTATGCCTGCCTTCTCAGCGTTGAACACCTGGAACGCCATCGGCTCGCCTGCATGGTCGTACTTGAGCGGTCCGAACATTGTGTTGAGTGTGATCTGGATGGTCTTCTGCTTGTCGCCGTCGTACATTGTCCAACCACCTACACCGTCGATGATGAAGGTGTCGTATGTATCGAACGACTCGGTTGTTGCCTTCGGCTTGCGGTCTGTAAGGTTAGGCGCAGTCCATGTGAGGTTTACGTTGTTGCCTGACGCTGTAGCCTTCAGCGCTGTAGCTGTAGGATAGTCGGGCAGAACGACCTTAACCTTGCCGTTCTCGGATGAGTTGTTCTCCGGCAACTGGTCTTTAGCGTAGTCGATAGACACACGATAGTTGGTCTGTTCGGGGTCGAGCACGGATGTCACGTCCTTCATAACCACCGACTTCACCATGTCACCGTCGATATTGACGCCGTCGATGCGGCTTGCTTCCTTGTCGTTCTTATAGAGTACGATGTCGTAGTCGGCACCGTTCACGGTTGCGCTTGCGTTGTTGCGAAGCGAGAACTCGATAATCGACTCGCTGCCTGCGTTAACGCTCTCTTCTGTTGAGATAGACATAGCCATGAGGTCGCGGTCTGCCTTCTCAACGATAGCAACGTTGTCGTAAGCCGCGAAGTTGTCAAGATTCTTAACTGCCTTGCCCTCGAAACCGATACGCACGAACTTGCTGTTCTTGTACGGAGTGAGGTCAATGCTATAGCGGTTCCAACCCTTTGTGCCTTCTGCTGTAGAGATGCGGCGCACGTTTACGAACTCGCCGTAGTCTTTCTGTACGCTGATGTTCAGCTCGTCGCCGTCACCGTTCAGATAAGCCCAGAAGTTAAGCACGGGGCTTTGCATGTTGCTGATGTCAACCTTCGGCGATTCGCTGCGCACCGACTTGCCAACTGCCGTAGCCGAGAACGACTGGAGTCCGCCGTCGTTGTCTTGTGCTGTCGTTACTGTAGATTCGGTCGTAGCATAACAGTATGCTTCGCCAATCTCTCCGTTGGTAACGTTCGTGATCCACGGTCCACTCTTCATTGTGCAGTTCTTGAACGACTCAATCATAGGAGCCGACAAAGCCGGACCAGCGATTGTAGTTACTGTCTGCCAACGTTCTCTACCGCCACCGCTGTTGTTCACAGCGTAAACACTATAGCCGGTATATACCTGCTTGCCGCTGATTTTGAGCTGTTCGTCGTAGTGGTTCTCGTTGCCGAGCGACACATCTTCATACGAACTGCCGATAGAGATATAGTATGTAAGACCTTCTGGGTCGATGTATCCGCCGTGCAAGCCCACCGGAGCATCCCATGTGACGTGGATAAGTCCTTCTGTGTTGAGATCTTCCACTGCTTTAAGATTGCGCACAGCGCCCGGTTCGTCAAGACCTACGTATACGGTGAGGCTTGCGTCGAGACCTTCCTCGCCGGCAGCGTTCACAGCCACAACAGAATACTTGTGGTTGGCTGATTCAACATTCTCGTCCTTGAAGTTGCACTCCTCACCTGGTGTGACATTGGTGAATGTAGTGATGTTTGTACCGTCGCGATATACCTTCACCTGCAAGTTTCCGCTGAGCGCATCACCGGTTATGGTGGTTGTAGGCGCCTTCACGCTGATGTTGGCATAAGAAGCGCCCTTCTCGCCTGCAACAACCTTGAAGTCTGACGGCACTTCCGGTGCGGTTGACGGCACTTCTGTTATCTTCATGTTGTCAACATAGAGCGTGCTCTGATTTGCATCGCTCACGCTGTGAATACCGAAGTAGTGCAGACCATCCTCCTTGGCGCGATATGTTCCAGTAAGAGTGTGGCGACGCGGATCGTATGTGATGTCGGTCGGTGCGATAATCTCCTCGGTGAGTGCCTCTGCTGTAGGAGCCAAGCCTACGGCAGCAGCTACACGCTCAACCGGATAGGTATTAACCGCGTCGAACGAGAACTTGTAAGCTGCGTTCTTCTTCATGTTCACTGCTGGCGATACGAGCCAGTCGTCACCCGCGTTTTCTGCGTTGTACTTATAAGTGGCTGCTTCATAGTCGCTATCGAAAGTCCAAGTCGATTTGTCGTTGTTGGCATCAATAACCGTGAGCTGGTCGAAGAGTTCCTCGGTATGTATCGAGTTCTCGTACGGCAGCTTCACGCTTACGCCGATGGTTACGTCAGCCGACTCTGCAAACTCGCTCTGCATATCGCCGTTGCTTGCAGCCACCTTATAGTAATATGTGGCAAGGTCTGGCGAAGCAATCTTGTCGGTATAGGTGGTTTCTGTGATGCCCTCAGCAAGAGTAGTGACGTCAGTAGCGTCGCTGCTGTTCACACGTACCACGGTGTATGTGAGTTTGTCGGCGTCGAAGAATCCGCCGTTGACGCCGCCCGTAGGAGCCTTCCAAGTGAGCGTTACGTTCTGTCCGTTGGCTGCAGCCTTCAAGCCGGTAGGCTTCTTCGGCTGGTCGTAGCCGAGACGTACGCTCTGCGAAACGGGAGCGCTTACAGCAGCCGGAGTATTGCCGCTGGCAGCAATCTCTGCAGTCACGGTTACGTTTGTCATGCCGCTGACAGTTGTAGTGAAGTTGGTGTTGACAGCTGCGCCAGCCGCTGCGGTGCCCGTTGCAGCCACCTCGCCGTTGAGACGCACGGTGTACTTGAGCGAACCGCTGAGCGCAGCATCCTTAACGTCCTTTGAAGGCATAGTGAACTTCACTGTGCCGCTTGTGAGCGAAGTAAGGTCGACGCTGAGGTCGCTCACAGTCTGCGGAACCGCCTTCAGCGTGAGGTCCTGCTTGATATAAAGACCCGTAATCTGGTCGTAAGCATTGTTGTCTATGAAGTTGCACACCTCAGTTCCCTTGCCGGTAGCAGGGTCAATCTCTATGATGCGCGTTGCCCAGTCGTACTGGTCGAGCATAGCCCAATAGATTTTGCCCGTAGAGTAGTCGCATGTAGCACTCTGGAAGAGTTTGAACGGCTTGTAGCCAGTTTCGCCGACCACCGTTGCCGTGCCGCTATACTTGTTCACGGCGTAGAGTTTGCCGCTACGACCGATAGTGTAGAGGTCGCCGCTCTTGTTGCAGGTGATAGCCACCATCGACTCAGGCAGTTCGCCGATAGCCACACTGTTTGAGGTATAGTCGTTCTCTCCCCAGTAGGTGGTGACGAGCTTGCCCAATGTCTTGTATGTGCCAGAGTAGTCGTCGTCTGAGAACAGACCGTACACCTGCTGCGTTTCGGGGTCGAAAGCGAGGTCCATTGAGATGGCAGAGTAAGCCAACTCCGGACTCGGCTTGTCTATCTTCATCTGCCATGTATTGGTGTCGTACTCGTAGAAGTGGATAGGAAACTTCACCTGCGTGTCGGTCTCCTCATACCATGAAGACAGATAAGTGCCTTGCACGTATGTAGCAGCGTTATAGCAATGCACGTTGCTGTTGACGAGACTTATGCTCGCCGCATTGTTGCTTGAGAACTTGTAGATACCCGGGTCGCGTTCTTCGCTTGACAGCACGTAGCCGTAGAGCTGTACGCCCGCAGCCTTAGCCTTCTTCGTAGCAACCGATGGAGTCTGCTGTTTCGCCTTCTTGTTGGCGAGACGTCGTGCAATGACTTCCGCCGGCACCTTGTTGGCTTGGGCGACAGCCTGAGCCACTGGAGCCGCGATGACCGACAGCATCACCAGTGTCTTTGCGCACGTCTTCAGATTAACGATTTTACTCATTTGTGTATTGTTTTTATTATAATAGTATGGTCGATGTTAAAAAAAAGCGTCGGTAGACGACAATCTTTGCTTATAAACTACAAAGGTAAAACAAACCGAAGACAATACAAAATAAAAACTTACTTTATTTGTACTGTCTTCGGTTATATGAAGTGTTATGAAACTTATGTCAAACAATCTGCACCTGTTTGATAACTATTTTGTCTATTTCACGAACAGATTGCGTTTAGGCATCTTGTTGCCGAAGCGCTGTCGCAACTTGTCGAACAGCGCCATTGTGTCCTTCGAGAACTCGTGACCCTTCCACGTGCTTGTGTTCGTTATGAACACCCAACATTCGCCGTCGGGATAGCGCAGAACGATGGCAGATGTGCCCACGAGCGAGCCGGTGCGTATCCACGGACGATTGCGCGGCGTGAAGTTCCAGCCAAACGAAAACTGATGGTCGGGCATCTCCTGCGTCATCAGTCGCACGGCTTCGGGCGAGAGTACGTCGGGCAGAGTAGGATCGCCGTCGATAGCCGCCACGAGTCGGCACAGCTCAGCCGCCGATGCTGTCCACGCACCTGCACCGAGTGCGGTCTTTATGTCGTTCTCGCCGTAGCAGCGCTCCACAAGCCTGCCGGAGTTGTTGAACTCCTGCGCTGGTAGCGACGAGGAGTGCATGTAGTATACTGTCTCGTTCTCGCGACGGTCCTTAAGATAGTTGCCCGCGATATGGAAGTCGTAGCAGCCCGCCGGTTCGAGCACATAGCGCTGCATAAACTTCTCGTACGACATGCCCGTGCGCTTCTCGATGATGAGCGACAGCAGCGTGTAGCCTATGTTGCAGTAGCGTTGCATCGAGCCGGGCGTGTAGCCGAGGTGACGGCGCAGCACGATGCGCAGCAGATTGCGGTGGTCGGGTGGAGTGGTGAGGTGGTTCTGCTGCATAATGTAGCGCGTAGAGAATATCGGGTCGCCGGCATAGTTGGTGAAACCAGCCTTATGGCGCAGCAGCTGCTCGACGGTTATGTCGAAGTAGCGTTTGTCGCGTATGGAGTTGACGTAGAACGTGTCGTTCAGAATGCCCTGCGGTCCGAACACCTTGTCCGTCAGGCGCACCTTGCCCATGTCGCGCAGCTTCATTATGCCCACAGCCGTGACGAGCTTCGACACCGATGCCATGCGCATGATGTACGACGGCTCCATAGGATACTGCTTGTCGACGTTGGCGAAACCGAATCCGCGTGCGTAGAGCAGCGAGTCGTTGCGCGATATTGCGAGCTGAGCGCCGTTTATCTCCCAGCGCTTGAGGTAGCGGCGCATGATAGAGTCCATGGCGTGCAGCTCGGGCTGGTCGGAGAGCGCGTTGCAGAGCGTGTCGTTGAGGTGTACGATGTGTGTTGAGTCGTTGATGTGTTGGGATGTCGTTGTGTCACGACCCGAGCACGACGAGCAAGTGCAGCGGCAGATGCCCAGCGTAATGAGTACGACAAAGGTGAGGCACCCCATGCAGGAGATCCTCACCTTAGTGCGATATTGTTTCTTTATTCTGTATCCGAACATTTTTATGATAATCCTTCAATTTCGCCGTTCACGATGTCGATGTTCATCGCAGCCGGCACCTTTGGCAGACCAGGCATACGCATGATGCTGCCTGCCACAACAACAATCATTTCTGCGCCTGCGTTGATTACGATGTCGCGCACGTTCACGTCGAAGCCCGAAGCAACGCAATACTGCTTGGCGTCTGTAGAGAACGAGAACTGTGTCTTTGCGATGCAGACAGGGAAGTGCTCGTAGCCCAGCTCCTTAATCATCTGCAGCTTCTTCTTTGCAGGTGCAGCGAATGAGACGCTTGCCGCTCCGTATATGTTCTTAGCCACCTTCTCTACCTTCTCCTCGATAGAGTCCTCGTCGTCGTAAACGAGCTTCAACGGCTCAGACGGGTGCTTCTCTATAGTCTCCACCACGAGGTTAGCCAAGTCGACAGCGCCCTTGCTGCCTTCGGCGTAAGCGTCGTTCTCGGCGAAGCCCACACCTATCTCTGCGCAGTAGTTCTTCACGATGTCTATCTCCTCAACCACGTCGCCCGCATAGCGGTTGAACACTACAGCCACGGTCTGACCGAACGACTGCAGGTTCTTGATATGCTTGTCGAGGTTGGCGAGACCCTTGCGGAGACCCTCGCTGTTGGGCTTCTTGATGTCCTCTACAGCCATGCCGCCGTGCATCTTGAGGCCCTGCGCAGTAGCCACGATGAGCGTCATCTTAGGCTGCAAGCCACTCTTCCGGCACTTGATGTCGTAGAACTTCTCTGCTCCGAGGTCGGCACCGAAGCCAGCCTCCGTGATGACGTAGTCGCCGAAGGTCATAGCCATCTTCGTAGCGAGGATGGAGTTGCAGCCGTGAGCGATATTAGCGAACGGACCGCCGTGTACGAACGCTGCGGTGTTCTCCGTAGTCTGCACGAGGTTAGGCGCAAGCGCGTCGCGCAGCAGAACGGTGATGGCGCCAGCCACGCCGAGATCCTTCACGGTGAACGGCTTGCCATCAACGGTGTAGCCCAGAAGTATGTTCTCGATGCGTCGGCGCAGGTCGTCCTCGTCCTTAGCGAGGCAGAGTATAGCCATAATCTCCGACGCAGGAGTGATGTCGAAACCCGATTCGCGCACAATGCCGTTCGCCTTGCCGCCCATGCCAGTCACGATGTCGCGCAGTCCGCGGTCGTTCACGTCGAGCACGCGGTTCCAGAGCACTTCGCGCAGAGCGAATCCGTTATCGCGGTTCTGGTACATATAGTTGTCGAGCAGCGCCGTGATAGTGTTGTGCGCTGAGGTGATGGCATGGAAGTCGCCTGTGAAGTGTAGGTTTATCTTGTCCATCGGCAGCACCTGTGTGTGTCCGCCGCCGCATGCTCCGCCCTTGAGTCCGAACACCGGACCGAGTGACGGTTCGCGCAGGGCGCATATAGCCTTCTTACCGATGCGTGTGAGTCCGAGCGCAAGACCGATAGTAACGGTAGTCTTGCCGATGCCAGCCTTGGTCGGTGTGATGGCTGTAACGAGTATAAGGTTGCTCTTCTTTACGCGCTCCTCGTCGATGAGGCGTGTCGGAACCTTAGCCATGTAGTGACCGTAGTGTTCGAGTTCTTTTGTCGGGATGCCATACTTCGAAGCAACTGCTTCAATCTCCTCGAGCTTAGTGCTGCGAGCAATTTCGATGTCTGTCATTGTGTGTGTGATGTTTGTAGAGTTATCCTCTTGTTGTTATAGAGTTTTGAACCCTTGTGGTTACAAAGTATGGAGTGCGAGTGCAAAGGTACAATTAAATAATCAATAATGTGAAGATTGTACTGGGTTTTTCTAAGGTTATTAAGACAATTATATTATTCCGTTCTTCTTGAGTAATTGTGTTAATTCTTTTCCCTTGATAGTACTACGCTCTGATTTGTCGTAAATATAAAGCAGGCCTAAAGCGTCTTTTATATCTGCAATAACAACAGTTATTACACGTGCGCCACCGCTTTTGCCCACTCCTTTAGAAGTGATAGCCATACGTACTTTTCGTAAGCCACCACCAAGGTCGGTACCCATTGCTGGGTTCTCTGCCAGTTCGTTTCGCAAATTGATAAGGTCGGCCTTGAGCGACTTGTATCGTTTGCTCAAGTGCTTCACTTCTTTTTCAAAAGAAGGAAAAGCATACAGCTTACAACTCATTGAGCAAATCGTCTAATGGTTTAAGTTCAATCTTTCCAGCTCTGTAGTCTTTCAACTCTTTTAGTGCCTCACTGAATCCAGTGAGAGGCTCTTCGCCGACCATACATGCGTCATCTGCCTCCTTTTTTAAAAAGAGGTTTCTAATCTTGTCCAAAAAATGGATGTCTTGTGTATTCAGCACCTGACGGATTATTTCGTTCTGGGTAGCTTGTAAACTGATTGATGACATATTATTTCTTCTTATAGTGTTATATCGCAAAATTACATCGAATAATTGAAACATCCAAATATTATCAGTTTATTCTGTAAAAAGAGGTTTCTTCTTTAATGTTTCTAATGTTTTTGTGGACGTTGTTCAAACAATAATGGCGTGCCACCTAAAGTGACACGCCCTAAATGCTATTGTTTTGTCATCGGACAGCGTACGCAATCCGTTTACTTAACCTGCTTCTTTACGCTGCCGTCAGCGTACTTAACGAGCACAACGCCACGCGCGTTAGCGCCAACCTTCACGCCGTCTACGGTGTAGCGAGCCACCTCAGCTGCGTTCTCCGCAGCCTCAGTCTTGTTGATGCCAGTCGAGAAGTCGACAGTTACGTAGTCGGACGGCGCAGAAACCACCTTCTTGTTGTTGTACATTCTCTGTCCGTACACGCGGTAAGCGTAAGTGTGGTTAGCCTTCGGCTGAGCGAGCTTAGTAAGAGTGTAGCTTGTCTCCTCCTCCTCAATCTCCTCAGAGTTGTCGAGGAAGGTATAAACGCGGTCGCCAGCCTTCAGGTTCTGGGTTATCTTGATCTCGTCGATGATGAACGGATAGTGGTTCTGGCAAGTGAATGCGATGCGGTCGCTGAGCTGGCCCGCTGTGAAGTTGAGCGTGAATGTGCTCCAGTCGTCGGGGTTGAGCTGGCACTGCTTAGTCTCGCGTGTGTTCTTGCTGTAGACGATGAGTGTCTCGTCCTTGAGCATAGAGCGTGCCTTCACCTTCACCTGATAGCTTCCGCCGTCGTTGTTGAGTGTAAGCTGCGGAGTGACGAGTTCGCCGCTGATGTTGTAGTCGGTCATGCCGGTGCAAACGAAGCAGTCCTCAGCGTATCCGCCCCAGTAGCACTCCCATCCGTTGTTGTATACCATATCCAAGCCCACCTTCTCGTACTTGCCGTTCTGGAAAGCGAACGGCTTGTCGATAGTTACGCCCGAGCCCGAAATCTTAGAGAAATCCTCGTTGATCACCACGTAGCCCGCTGCGTCAGCCGGAGCCGTGTATAGGTCGTTGTTCTCTACGTAGTAGCTTTCAGCCTTCGGCGAGAGCTGCCAGTTGGCTGTATAGCTGTCCTTGCGCACATCGTTGGCAGACTCTGCTACCGGAGCAGCTACGCCGATAGCCTCGTAAGCCTCAGACGAAGGCGATGTGCTCTCTGCGTTGCAAGCCTTAACGACGAACGAGTAGTCGATAGCGGGGTCGAGACCGTCGACGGTGAAACTTGTGCCGTTCACGCGCTTGTCCTTGATGTCGTAGTGAGTGGTAGTGGTGTTCTTTGTGCTCCATCCCATGTCTGTGAGACCCAATGCGCAGTCGTCGGGGAAGCCCGCAAGACGGAAGCGTACAGAGGTGCACTTGTACTTATCCTGCTTCACGAAACGTGACCAGTCGAGGTAGTGGAAGATTTCGCCCTGACCATAGTCAGAAGCATCGACATAGATAGTTGTGAACTTCTTCCAAGCATGTCCGTCGAAGAGCTCAACGATAATCTGTGCGTTGCCTATCTCCTCTGCATTCTTCGGCATCTTGCACTCAACGATGTTTATCTCAAGCGTATTATAGTAGCCGCCGTTGTCGGGCATGGTGATGACGTCGCCGTTCTTGAACAGCAAAGCGCCGTTTATGCCGTCAGCCGACTTCTCGAAGAACTCGGGCTCCTTGCCGCTCTGCGACTTGTAACCCCAGCCCTCAGGCAGCTTGCCGCTGGTCTTCATCGAAGTGAAGTTCTCGAGGAATGTCTGTTCTTCTGTCTCGCCTTCCTTCACGTCGTGAAAGAGAGAGAACAGATAGTGGGTAGCGCCGTTCACAGCATTCCAGTGAGCTGTAAAACCGTCTGCCTTGAATCCGCTTATGCCTGCAGGTGTTGGGGCTGTGAGCGTAGTCGGTCGGCTTATCTTCACGTCGTCGATGAGCACTTTGTCTAATGTGCTGAACGCGATGAGCAGGTTGCTGCTGTTATATGAGGTGTTGTTGAAGTAGAACGTAAACTCGCGCCACTCGCTCTTTGTTGTTGTGAACGGCTCGTGGTACGGAGTCTGGTTATACTGTGTAGCTGCGTCCTCCCACAGACCGATGGTAAGCTGTGCGTTATCGCGGTAGTTGCTTGCGAGTGTCTTTGCGCGCACCTTCACTTCATACTCGCCGATGTATGCGCCGAGCGGTGTGTAGAGCTGCGCTCCGTAGTTGTCGGGGCTGATGAGTGCGCACGCGCCGCCTGCCTGGTGAACGCCGTAGCCGCTCCAACCGCTCTGGTGGAAGTAGCTGCTCGGTATTGTGCCGGTCTCGTTGCTGATGGCGCTCGAAGGCTCGCTCTCGCTCCCTGCGGTGAAGAGGCTGAAGTCTTCTTCAAGTTCTGTTGCTGATTGTGCGTATGCCAATGGTGTAGCAGCGGCAAATACTGCTGTAAAGGCAATAGCTTTGATTGTAGAAAAACTCATAAAAGTGATTTTGGTTATAATAAGATTAGATAATGCGTACAAAATTAGTTATTTATTTCCGTATTTACCTTACTTTTACTAATTTTGTGTGCGAAAAACATTCATTCACATTGTTTTCGAAACCGACGTAACAAATTAAATAACAACTATATGAAGAAGATCTTTACACTTTTAGCTGTGGCTTTCGCCACAATCGGTGCTTCGGCACAGACCCTGCCTGGCTTGGCTGACATCATCAAGACACAGCCCGAAGGCACACTCCACAAAGACCTCAACCACTACTTCGAGGGTGCATACGTGAACAAATCTGACGGCTTAATCTACGACCACCTCGGCGACGGCTACGTGTCTGACATCGTTGAGGCTGCCGACGGTAACTTGTACATAAAGAATCCGTTCGGCTTCTTCCCGTACGGCGACATTTGGGTGAAGGCCGTAAAGGGCGAGGGCAACACCTACGAGGTGCGCATGCCGCAGGCTGTATACGACAACGAAGGTGACAAGCAGGATCCTATCCTCTACGCTTGGCGCTACGTCAAGAACAGCGAGGGCAGCGAAGAATACGCCGCTGTTGACGCCGCTTCGCAGGTCGTTAAGTTCGAGTTGCGCAACGACTCGCTCGTAAAGGTAGGCGCTAAGGATGCGTTCATCGGTCTCGGTTCAGCCGACGGCTACTTCTATGGCTACGGCGACACAGTGTCTATATATAATAAGGTGAAGGACGCAGCGCCGGTTCCGGCTGACGCAAGCAAGGCTGTGAAGTACAAGGTTTCGTACAACGACAGCGAGGACGACGAGGCAGACAGAACGGTACGCGTAGTGTTCGAGGGCGACAAGGTTTACATCGGCGACCTCGACTACGAATCGCCAGATCTTTGGATCTGCGGCACTATCAACGGCAACAAGTTGCAGCTCACAAAGTGGCAGTATATGGGCATCGACCGCGACAACGCTACATACGGCACCGGTCACATGTATCTCTATCCGTTCGGTTGGGGCAAGTTCACAGATGCTGAAGGCGAGAAGTACGGACTCTACGAGATTGAGAACCCTGCGTTCGACTACGATGCGGCTACAAAGACCTTCTCTACCGACGAACTGACTATCGCTATCAATCGCGGTCACAACTATTATCCGTATGTTTACTACACAAAGCCTAAGTTCCGCCCGGCTTCTTCTACATCTGTAGGCGCTATCACAACCGGCGAAGCCGGCACAGTAAGCTACTACGACCTTAGCGGTCGCCGCATTCAGCGTCCTACAAAGGGCGTGTTCGTGAAGACAACCGTTGCTGCCGACGGCACAAAGGTTGCGAAGAAGATACTTAAGTAATTAGACATTTGACATTCATTTAAGCGGAATGACCCTTAAAGAATTTATTGACGAATGGAACAATGACGAACCGACGGTGCTTGTACACACCAGCGGTTCTACCGGAAAACCGAAGCCGCTACGCGTAGAGAAGCTACGTATGGCGGCTTCGGCGCATATCACGTGTGCCTTTCTCGGACTGCAACGCGGCGACACCGCTCTGCTTTGCATGCCGCTCGACTATATTGCGGGCAAGATGGTGGTGGTGCGTTCGCTTGTATGCGGTTTGCGACTCTTGACGGTAGAGCCGTGCGGACATCCGCTGCGCGGACTAAGCGAAGCGCCGGTGTTCGCGGCAATGGTTCCGCTGCAGGTGTACAACAGCTTGCAGGTGGAGGAGGAGCGCGCGCTGCTCAGGCAGATAAAGCATCTCATCATTGGCGGTGGAGCCGTGAGCGGCGAGATGGCAGCCGAACTGAGGCAGTTTCCTAACGCCGTCTGGAGCACGTATGGCATGACCGAGACGCTCTCGCACATTGCTCTGCGCAGACTCAGCGTCGAAGAGGCAAGCGACTGGTACGAACCGTTCGAAGGCGTCAACGTTAGTCTCAACGCCGACGGCTGTCTTGTGATAGACGCTCCGGCTGTATGCGCCACAACGCTCACCACCAACGACATCGCGGAGATAGCTCCCGACGGCAGACACTTCCGCATACGCGGCAGACGCGACAATGTGGTGTGCAGCGGTGGCATAAAACTGCAGATTGAGGAGATAGAAGCCCATCTGCAGCCGTTTGTCAGCGTGCCGTTCATGATAACGAAGCGCACAGATGCGCGTCTCGGCGAGACTGTTGTGCTGCTTGCCGCGGCTGCGGACATCGAACAGCTCAAGACAGCGTGCCAAGAACACCTCACGAAATACGAAACGCCGCGAGCGTTCGTCGCCGTAGAACGTCTACCATACACCGAAACGGGTAAGCCGGCGCGAGCAGAGGCTCTCCGAATGGCGCAGGAAGGGTAGAACTGTTGGTTGCAGCTTCAGGCTTTTCGAAGCATCAACCAGCCGCTTTCCACTCGTAATCACAACGTTTTTCAAAACAACATCCCATCACTTTTCAACTCTTAAACTTAAAGAAATATGAATACACCGACAAACATCACTCCCAAACACCGCCTCTTGTTCATCTGTCTCGGCAATATATGCCGCTCGCCGGCTGCCGAAGGCGTGATGAAGGCGAAGGTGCACGCCGCAAAACTCGACGACAAGTTCTTCATCGACTCGGCTGGTATCGGCGACTGGCATGTAGGACAACTGCCCGACAGCCGTATGCGCGAGCGTGGTGCACGCCGTGGATACCGCCTGGACAGTCGCGCACGCCAGATACGCCAGTCTGATTTCGACGACTTCGACTTGCTGCTCGTGATGGATCGCGAGAACTACCGCATCATCACCTCGAAAGCTCCCGACGAGGAGTCGCGCAAGAAGGTGCGCATGCTCACCGACTATCTGCAGGAGCACAAGAACACCGACATCGTGCCCGATCCTTACTACGGCGACCTCAGCGACTTCGACTATGCGCTCGACCTTATAGAGGACGCTTGCGAGGGATTGCTCGAACAATGTCTGTAGGCGAGAGAAGCTGTCTGATGAAACAAAACTGAAACTTAAGAAAACGCTCGTTACCGCGGTCTGGTAACGATGTTACCGCAGCGCTGTAATGATGTTGCCGCAGCGCTGTAATGATGTTACCAGTGCGCGGTAATTACGTTACAAGTTTTCATCGGACAGCAATTATTTATTATAAAATCATAAAAAGGCGCACCCTTTCAGAAATATTTAGTAAATTTGCACTTGTATTTTGCATAGTTGTGTGATGTCGGTATAGTCCGGCAGCTGTGCGCACGGCTTAAAGCGAATAAGAAAAGTAAATTTAGAAGATAAAAAGAAAAAATAAATATGAACGTTTTAGAACTTAGTGAACAAGAGATTGTAAGAAGACAGAGTCTTCAGGAACTGCGCGATATGGGCATTGAACCGTATCCTGCAGCCGAATTTCCAACCAACGCCTTCTCGGAGGATATTAAGAACGACTTCAAGGACGAGGACGAAAAGCGCGAGGTGGTTATCGCCGGACGTATGATGAGCCGCCGCGTAATGGGTAAGGCAAGCTTCGTTGAGCTTCAGGACTCGAAGGGTCGTATTCAGGTGTACATCACACGCGACGATATCTGCCCAGAGGAGGACAAAACTCTCTACAACACTGTGTTCAAGCGTTTGCTCGACATCGGCGACTTCATCGGTGTGAAGGGTTTCGTGTTCCGCACACAGACCGGCGAGATTTCAGTACACGCACAGTCGCTCACTCTGCTCTCTAAGAGCCTCAAGCCGCTGCCTATCGTGAAGTACAAGGACGGCGTGGCTTACGACAAGTTCGAAGATCCTGAGCTGCGTTTCCGTCAGCGCTACGTAGACCTCATCGTTAACGACGGCGTGAAGGACACATTCCTTCAGCGTGCAACCGTAGTGCGCACTATCCGCCGCGTGCTCGACGAGGCTGGCTACACAGAGGTTGAGACCCCGACACTGCAGGCTATCGCCGGCGGCGCTTCGGCTCGTCCGTTCATCACCCACTTCAACGCGCTCAACATAGACATGTACATGCGTATCGCTACCGAGCTCTACCTCAAGCGTCTTATCGTGGGCGGTTTCGAGGGCGTTTACGAGATTGGCAAGAACTTCCGCAACGAGGGTATGGACCGCAACCACAACCCTGAGTTCACATGTATGGAGCTCTATGTGCAGTATAAGGACTACAACTGGATGATGTCGTTCACAGAGAAGCTGCTCGAGACTGTCTGCATCGCCGTGAACGGCTCGACAGAGCGCAAGGTAGGCGATAACGTCATCTCGTTCAAGGCGCCTTACCGCCGTCTGCCTATCCTCGACGCAATCAAGGAGAAGACAGGCTTCGACTGCAACGGCAAGAGCGAGGAGGAAATCCGCGCATTCTGCCTCGAAAAGGGACTTGAGGTTGACGAGACATTCGGCAAGGGCAAGCTCATCGACGAACTCTTCGGCGAGTTCTGCGAGGGCACATTCATCCAGCCTACATTCATCACCGACTATCCCGTCGAGATGTCGCCGCTTACAAAGATGCACCGCTCAAAGCCGGGACTCACAGAGCGTTTCGAGCTTATGGTCAACGGCAAGGAGCTTGCCAACGCTTACTCAGAGCTTAACGACCCGCTCGACCAGGAGGAGCGTTTCAAGGAGCAGATGCGTCTTGCTGACAAGGGCGACGACGAGGCAATGATCATCGACCAGGACTTCCTGCGTGCCCTCCAGTACGGTATGCCTCCTACATCGGGTATCGGCATCGGCATCGACCGCCTCGTTATGCTCATGACCGGTCAGACAACTATCCAGGAGGTGCTGTTCTTCCCGCAGATGAAGCCTGAGAAGAAGATTCCGCAAAGCTCTATCAAGGAGTGGGGCGAGATTGGCGTGTCTGAGGAGTGGGCTTATGTGCTCCGCAAGGCAGGCTTCAACCTCATCTCTGACATCCGCGACGAGAAGGCTCAGGGCTTGCAGCAGAAGATTGGCGAAATCAACAAGAAGTACAAGCTCGGCTACGAGAAGCCGTCTGTTAACGATATCCAGGCTTGGATTGACGCCGCAGCAAACGTTGCGGTAGAAACAGCAGAAGAAGCTGAGTAATTAATATATAAATGGTAGGAAGCGCTGGCTTCCTACTGTTTAATTTCTTAACGATAACGGTAATAGGATAAATGTTTAATTGCGGAAAAATAGCAATTATTGGCGGAGGCAGTTGGGCAACTGCAATTGCCAAGATTGTGATAGGTCATACCCATCACATAGGGTGGTATATGCGACGCGACGACAGCATAGAGGAGTTCAAACGCATAGGCCATAATCCTAATTATCTTACAAGTGTACACTTCAATACCGACGAGATATTCTTCTCGAGCGACATCAACCGCATCGTGGAGGCTTACGACACACTTGTGTTCGTGGTGCCGTCGCCTTATCTGAAGAACCATCTCAAGAAGTTGAAGACTCGTCTGCGCGACAAATTCATCGTGACAGCGATTAAAGGTCTCGTTTCAGACGACAACATCGCCTGCTCCGAATACTTCCACGAGGTGTACGACGTGCCTGATGAGAATCTTGCGTGCATCGGCGGACCGTCTCACGCTGAGGAGGTGGCGCTCGAACGACTTTCCTATCTCACCATCGGCTGTTCTGACCAGAAGAAGGCACAGGCTTTCGCAGATGTGCTCGACTCGGAGTATATCAAGACAAAGACCTCGTCAGACGTTATCGGCATCGAGTATTCGTCGGTGCTGAAGAACGTGTACGCCATCGCGTCAGGCATCTGCAGCGGTTTGAAGTATGGCGACAACTTCCAGGCTGTGCTCATATCAAACGCCGTTCAGGAGATGTCGCGTTTCCTCACCGCTATCAATCCCATCGAGCGCAGCGTCTACGACTCGGTATACCTCGGCGACCTGCTCGTTACGGGCTACTCCAAGTTCTCGCGCAACCGCACTTTCGGCACTATGATAGGCAAGGGCTACAGCGTGAAGAGTGCGCAGATAGAGATGGAGATGATTGCCGAAGGATTCTTTGGCACCAAGTGTATGAAGGAGAAGAACCGCCACATGCACGTGAACATGCCAATTCTCGACGCCGTATATAATATATTGTACGAGCGTATCAGTCCGCAGATAGAGATTAAGCTGCTGACCGACTCATTCCGATAAAACCAAATTTTCACAAATACACACAAAACAATGAAAAGCATCAGCTTAGACATTACAAAGGCTACACAGTTCCTTTCAAAAGGCGCTGTTGAGGCTTATGAATCAAAGGTGGCAGCCGCTCACGAGGCTCTCGAGAACGGCACTTGCCCTGGTAACGACTTCCTCGGATGGCTTCACCTGCCGTCTTCAATCACACCGGAGTTCATCGCAGAGCTTCAGAGCGTAGCCAACACGCTGCGCGAGAAGTGCGAAGTGGTAGTGGTTGCGGGCATCGGTGGCAGCTACCTCGGTGCTCGTGCCGTGATTGAGGCGCTTGGCAACTCGTTCGCTTGGCTCGTTCAGGACAAGAAGAACCCCACTGTAGTTTTCGCTGGCAACAATATCGGCGAGGATTATCTCGCCGAACTCACCGACTATCTCAAGGATAAGAAGTTCGGTGTAATCAATATCTCTAAGTCGGGCACAACTACCGAGACTGCTCTCGCTTTCCGTCTGCTCAAGAAGCAGTGCGAGGAACAGCGTGGCAAGGAAGAGGCTAAGGACGTTATCGTGGCTATTACCGACGCTCACAAGGGTGCTGCGCGTGCAGCCGCTACAAAGGAAGGCTATAAGACATTCGTAATTCCTGACAATGTAGGCGGTCGCTTCTCTGTTCTTACACCGGTCGGCTTGCTGCCTATCGCTGTTGCAGGCTTCGACATTAAGGCTCTTGTTGGCGGTGCTGCCGACATGGAGAAGGCTACTGGCAAGGACGTGCCGTTCGCTGAGAATCCTGCTGCTATCTACGCCGCTGTGCGTAACGCTCTCTATGCAGAGGCGGGCAAGAAGATTGAGATTCTCGTAAACTTTCAGCCGAAACTTCACTACATGAGCGAGTGGTGGAAGCAGCTCTACGGCGAATCTGAGGGTAAGGACGGCAAGGGTATCTTCCCTGCAGCTTGCGACTTCACTACCGACCTCCACTCTATGGGTCAGTGGATTCAGGAGGGCGAGCGCTCTATCTTCGAGACTGTCATCAGCATTGAGACACCTGAGAAGACTCTGTTCTTCCCGCACGACGAGGAGAACCTCGACGGTCTTAACTTCCTCGCTGGCAAGCGCGTTGACGAGGTGAACAAGATGGCTGAGCTCGGCACTCGCTTGGCTCACGTAGACGGCGGTGTGCCTAACATCCGCGTGTCTGTTCCGCAGCTCAACGAGTACTATCTCGGTCAGATCATCTACTTCTTCGAGATTGCTTGCGGCATCAGCGGCAACCTCCTCGCCGTTAACCCGTTCAACCAGCCGGGTGTTGAGGCTTACAAGAAGAACATGTTCGCTCTGCTCAACAAGCCTGGCTATGAGGCTGAGAGCGAGGCTATCCAGAAGCGTCTTGCTGAGGAGAAGTAATGTCTATTCTTGAATAGAAATTATATCTTAATAATACAATGTGAAAAACGGACTGCAGCGAAATATATTTCGGCAGTCCGTTTTTCTATTGGTTTGAGGGTATAGCGAGTTAGAATAATAAACAATTAGCTTTTCGTCGCTGACCCTTTTATAATTCAATATGTAATAAAAGCAATGATTAAAGAAGCAATCAAGCAATACCTGTCGTCTCACGGTTTCGATCATTTCGACCCGAAGTGCGTGCTCTTCGACATGGACGGCGTGCTTTACGACTCTATGCGCAATCATGCTGCGGCTTGGCAGGAAGCGATGGCGCAGTTCGACATCCACTTCACCGCTGCCGACTCTTATGCCACAGAGGGTGCGCGCGGCGTAGACACCATACGCCACTTTGTGCGCCAGCAGCAGGGTAGGGAGATTGACGAGGCAGAGGCGCAACGTATGTACGACGTGAAGGCCGACCTCTTCCATCGTATGCCGACTGCCGAGATATTCCCCGGTGTGCTCGATATAATGCAGAAGATACAGTCGTCGGGCCTTACAATCGGCGTTGTAACGGGTAGCGGTCAGCGTCCGCTCATCAAGCGTTTACTGTCTGATTTCCAGGGCTTTCTCACCGAAGACCATATCGTGAGTGCTTACGATGTGCAGCGTGGCAAACCCAATCCCGATCCCTATCTCATGGGACTCCGCAAGACTGGCAATTACGAGCCGTGGCAGGGCATCGTCGTTGAGAATGCTCCGCTCGGTGTGCGTGCCGGTTCAGCCGCCAACATCTTCACTGTGGGCATCAATAGCGGTCCGCTGCCAGATTCGGCTCTCTCTGACAATGGTGCGAACATTGTTCTTCAGCGCATGACCAAACTATGCGACTTGTGGGGCGAAATTCTCGCTGCCCGCAATTGATATAAAGTCAGCTGCATTAGCTTTCCGCTATGTGCAGCTGACTTTTTTCAATAAAAATGATAAGTCGCCTTAATTTTTCGCCTCTATAATTCTTATAATGTATAAAGCACGCCGCAAACGGGCATGCACAATACGAAAATAACAAAGTATAAACAACTAAAAAACAAGAATTATGAAACGAGTATTCAATCTTTTGGTAGTAGACGAGAGCGGAAGCATGGAGATTATCCGTAAGCAGGCATTGGTGGGCATCAACGAAACCCTTGAGACAATCCGCAAGATACAGAAGGCGCACAGTGAACTTGAGCAGCGCGTGACGCTCATCACCTTCGACAGCACGCATAAGAAGCTGTTTTACGACAATGTGGCTGCTGACGACGCATGCAGTCTCAGCATGCGCGATTACCGTCCGTGCGGTGGTACGCCGCTCTACGACACCATCGGTATGGGCATCGCGAAAATCAACGCTCAGGCTGCTGAGGGCGACAACGTGCTCGTCACTATCGTCACCGACGGCGAGGAGAACTGCAGCGAGGAGTACAGTTTGCGTATGATAAAGAACCTCATCGAGAAGCTGAAAAAGCAGGGATGGACGTTCACATTCATCGGCACAGACAACCTCGACGTGGAGGCAATGGCGGTTGATATGGGCATTGACAATCATCTCACTTTCCAGGAGGATGAGGAAGGTACGAAGAAGATGTTTGCCCGCGAAAACTTCTCGCGCGTACGTTATAGCGCTTGTCTGGCGAAGGGAGTGAAAATGCCGGAAGGCGGCTACTTTGATAATAAAAAGAAGTAACGAGAGCTATGCCAATTGAGAGTTGATAGTCATCTCAACTCTCAACTACTCCAGCACTTCCCAGAAGCTCTTAGGCAACCAGATGTTCTCTACATTACTCGCTTCCTCGAATAGCGGCGCAATATCCTCAGGCTCGAAGCCCGCGATGCCGCAGCCGATAGGCGTCACGAGGAACGTCAGTTCAGGGTGCTCCTTGGCATAAGCGATGAAGTCGTTCACGTACGGGCGTATCGTCTCTGTGCCGCCCTGCATCGTAGGTATGGCATAACTTCTGCCCTGCATACCCACACCATTGCCCATCACGGCTCCGAAGCGCAGACGAGCTACGCGAGCAGCGCCACCGCCGTGCATTCCGGCGAGGTTGCTGCCAAAAACAAACACTTGGTTTTCCTGCAAATCGTCAATCCATGAAGGAGTGACGCGTCCTGTATAATTTTCTTTCATATCCCTAAATATAAAATCTCGATTTGCGCCAACAGAAGGACGCGGCATTTTTGCGCCAACAGAAGGACGCGCCATTGAATAACTGCATTCGTCTTCCATGAATTTCTCGTATCTCGTTGACAATCCGTATTTGTTCGTCACGAAGTAGCGCTTGAAGTATGGCACCACTACGTCGTGCATCATGCGATTGTATCGCTCCGTTACGGCAGGCTGACTGATGCCGAGTTGCGCTGCAATCTCCTTGCCCTTAAATCCCTCTATGAAAAGCATTTGCAGGATTATAGAGTTGCGACTGTCGCGCCCGTAGTAAGTGCGGCATATCTCGTCGATGGTGCTGCGGAACTCTCCTGCGAACTCGTCGTCGTGCACGTCGAATCTGAGGTGAGTGTTCCCCATACGCTCCTCCAGGCTTTCTTTCAGCTGCTCCTTTTTCAGTCCTTTCAGCTTGTCGAGCACCAAGAAGCGGAACCCGTTCACCATCCATGTCTTCAGCGACATCGACGGCTTGCGGTCCTCCAGTTGGCGGAAGTCGTGCTTGATAAGCGCAAGGTAATATTCATGAGCGAGCGAGTAGAAGTCCATGCCCGGCTTGTACTGCAAGTCGTAGCGTCGGTCGTATATGTAGTATGCCACGCGGCAGTATCCGTAGAAGTATTCCTTCACAATATGCTCGTCGGCGTTGCGAAACCCCTCTAATATTTCGTCGTCTGTGAGTTGCGCAACATTATTTTCAGCTTTTTTCATAGCCATTTGTTTGTTTCTTGTTAGGTTTTATAGCGTAAAGTTACGAACAATAAACAGTTAAAGCAAGTTTTATAGCGACGTTTTTCCTGCTCAACAAGTGTTTTTCTTTACATCCCTGACTGCAAATTCTCCCGCCGCTTGCTGCGGAGGCTTTTACCTCCGCTGCTATTTCCCTCTCGCTCGCGTATAATATTATAATGTGTACGCCCACAATCATGTGTTTTAATTGTAAACTTCTGTTAAAATCAGGCTAAAAATCCAACTTTTTCCTGCAAAAGTTTTGGAGGTTTGCAAAAAAGCTATACCTTTGCATCCGCTTTCGAGAACGAACGGAACCTCAAGCAAAACGAGAGGTTGAAGAGCGAAACAGGAAGCGAATAAAAAGAAAGAGTTCTTTGAAAAGATTTACATAAGACAGAAGTAGTACAAGAAGCGA